>JADMIO010976102.1_pt1 | contig 75132 bp, 75 predicted proteins | sample 8958161 | NCBI WGS metagenome assembly JADMIO01 (sample SAMN16585339, study PRJNA669376) | soil metagenome | isolation source: Crop rotation soil | place: USA: Cullars Rotation, Alabama | collected 2011 | reverse complement strand
GCCGCGACTTCAAGTCACGTGAATTCCAAGCTTCGGATCCCACTGTGCTGGAAAGGATTCCAGCTTCGGTGCCTTGATATCCGGTTTTGCGCACGATAAATTCGACAAAACTCGCGTTCGCATCGCCCGGGGAAACTTGTTTCAAAGGAATGCCGTGCTGAAACGCCGTCCAGGTGAACGTGCGCGCGAAAAAGAAAGCGTGACCCGCTTGAACGCTCGCCAGGATCAACGGCGCCTGGGGGTCATGCCGCTGCTGCATATGGGTCACAATCGGAAGAATTTTCCAATCCTCCTGCGCTGGGAGAACATAATGCGCCATGTTCCAGAGCATCACGCTGGGCACGGCCATAAAGGCAACCCAAGGGCCCCAGCCCCGCACCGCGAGGATCGCCAAGGCCGGCAAATACGGCATCGTGTGCCGCATATCTTTGTTCATGAGTAAGGATAAGCAGACATATCCGGATAAAAACCATAGCACCAGTATCGCCGACCCTTTGGATTGACGGCGAAGATAACACAGGCCGATACCAACCCCCGTAAACAAGGCACTAACGATCCCCATCTGATGAATAAATTCTTTCACGTAATACAGCCAACCGGCGAGCGTACGCGGATCGGTATCGGAAGAGGTGACCATCGTGGTGAGGTTGGAGGCCGCATTCACAAAGTAACACGACTGCCAGAAGTACCAGGGCAACGCCATCAAGACGGTCACGCCCAAGGCGGATAGGGCGTTGCGAAGCTTATGGGGATGAAAGCCGGTGAAAAAGGACCAGAGAATGGGGAAAACGATGAAGGCGACAAAGGGGGCCTTCAACAACAGTCCGATTCCACAGACGGCTCCAAAAGCCAATGAATTGCGCCGGGAAGAAAATCCCTGCGTCCGCGCGAGCAGCGCGATCCCCAGCGTGGTCCAGGCCGTGACGGGGAAGTCGATCATCGCATGCCGGCTCCCATCAAAAACGATCACGTAACCGAAACTGAGAACGGCACCGAGAACACCTTCCCAATCGGGACGGCCCAAGCTTCTCACCAACAGGACGCTGCCTGCCAGCAGCACACAAAGATAAAACAGGTTCGTCATCGCGGCTTTGGTTTCGGTGGGGACACCCCAGCTCATCGCTGGAATGATCGAAAGGTGATAGAGCGGGGGATAGGCATGAGACCACTCGTTGGTGAGCGGCACGCCATGAAATAAGAAAGCGCGATAATCCATCGCTAATTGCATGTGCCGGGTTTCATCTAATGAGGAAGGAAGTGTATCGGCGTGGTGCCAACGCAGGGTGGAGATGGGGAAATAAATCAGCAAGGCGAGCGCGATCAACCAAGTGAAGCGTTTTAACACGGTGGGCTGGATTATATAATCTCCCCGACAAATGCCGAAGAAAACTACCTATCTGCCCATTTGCTTATTCGTCGTTGCCTTTCTCGCCGCTTGGAAAAATCTTTATTTTGACCGGTTGATCCCGGTTGATGCGATGACGTTGCATCTGACCTACCCACTGTGGACGGTGTTTCAACACTATGCCTTATCGCCGGCGCATCTGCTCTGGAATCCGCTGCGGAACATGGGCGAACCGTTTCTCGCCGACCCGCAAGCGATGGTCACTTATCCAATTCGCTGGCTGATGGCTCCCTTTCAGACATTTTTAGGTTATACGCAGGCCTGGGTCGCGATCCACTCCCTGATTGCCGCCTATTTCATGCGAAGACTTGCGCTTCGTTTCTACAAAGATGAAACCGCGGCCGCGGCGGCCGCGGTGCTCTTCGTTTTAAATGGATTCTTTATCACCCGAGCGACGACCCCGAACTACTTCGCGGCCGCCGCCCTCCTCCCGGCCATTCTTTATTTTGTCGCGGAGGGCAGCTTTGCCGGCATCGGGGTGGCATTAGCGCTTCAATGGTTGGCGGGTTCGCCGCCATTTTCTTTTTTAACCGCCCTCCTGGTTCTCGTTCTTTTACTTCAAGCACCGCCGACCTCGCGCCGCCCAATTTTCCTGGGAGGATTCTTGGCGCTGGGGTTAGCGGCCGTTCAATGGGTTCCCTTCCTCGAACTGCTGCGCCATTCTGTTCATGCGGTGATCACCGACCCCGCCGACGCGGTTATTTATTCCTTATCGCCCGCTCAGCTCATGAAAGAATTCTTGTTGCCACAATGGTATCGCGTGAGCCCGAAAATCGACGGAGATTTAACGGAGGTGTGTTTCTACGTGGGACCGATCGCGCTCGCTCTGGCCGCTTATGGAGTTCGGCGGGGCGCAAAGCGGGAGAAAAATATCGCGCTGGGGATTGGGCTGGCGCTCCTGCTGAGTCTGGGGTCGTTTCTCCCCGGTTACCGTTATTTAACGCCGCTCCATGTGCTGCGTTTCCCAGGGCGTTGGCTGCTTCTGGCGACTGCCGGTCTAGCGCTTCTTTGCGCGGCAGGCTTCTCCAAGGTCCAGAGCGTCCGTTGGAAATGGCTGCTTCTGGCGGCCTTGTCGTTGGATCTTGTGCTTTTCGCGGCCGTGACCAAAACAGCCTGGTTCCCTGGTACCTATCTAGAAACGACGCCGGCGCTGGCTCAGCAAATGTCTCGATCGCCCTTCCCCACCCGGATCTATCATTCGCCTTATCTGGAAAACGCCTGGATCAATCAGAAACTCGCGACCTTGGAGGATTTTAACCTCGTCACCGACATGTTGCTGCCGTCTTACGGAATGGCGTTTGGTGTGGCAGAAGCGCGTAGCTGCCAGGTATTGCGACTGAGCCGCGTGGATGCGTTTCAAGAACGGCTTCGATTGGCGCCGCCCCAATCATCCCTCTGGAATGAAGCCGGGATCTCAACCGTGTTAGCGCTTGCCCCAGGTGCACCGCAGGTTGATCGCGCCCATATTCAGATCTTCCAGAATACGCAGGCAAAACCCCCGCTCTACCTGGCCGACGGCGCGATCGGAACGATGACCCCTAGGCGGTTGGCCGCCGGCCACGTCGAGGCGGACCTCGTTATAAAGAAACCCGGCCGTCTCGTATTCCGAGAGGCCTTCTATCCGGGATGGGAGGGTCGTGTGGATGGTCAAAGGACGCAGATCTCGCCCTATGAGGACACGTTTTTATCCGTGCCGCTGAGCGAAGGGAACCACCGTGCGGCGTTTGATTTTCACTCGGACAGTTTCAGAATAGGAATGACCCTCTCGTGGCTGACGCTGATGGGTTTGGTGGGAGTTAAAACTTATAAGCGAATTGCGCGATAAACTGATTTTGGAAGTTGTTCGCGCGAACGATCGGCTGGAACTCGAAGTTGGAATGGCTGTAGCTCTGCGAATTTCCCATCAGGGAATTAAGCCAGCGCAAAACACGCTGCGGCGTAATCGCGGTATCCGCGCTCGCCTGGTAATGCAGGTATTGCTCATACACCGCATCCCGCTGAAGATCGAGATGCCGGGCGCCCGAAAGGTCCTCCGAGGCGAAGAGCATTCCAGCTAAGCTCAAGAACCCTGCCGTGATCAGCCCAAACGTAACTATCCTCTTCATGGGTCATGTTTACCCCCGATGTAAATGCTTGTCAAGCAGAAAATTAACACCGGTTAACAACATCTAATTTGGCTCTTAAAATAGAGCCAGTTTAATAGGGCCCAGAAAACACAGGGGCCGTTTAGGCCGAGATTTTTAGCTCTTCGGACTATTTCATCGCTCCTGGCGAACCCCTAAAATATAGGCCCATGAAAAAGACACTCTTTCTGTTGCTACTCGCCTCCTTCGCCCACGCCGCTGAATTAAAGGTTCGTTCTTGGCCGATGACGGACCGGACTTACGACGTCCTGGACAAGGAGGCGGTGCGCGTCGAACCCTATATCCCCGAAACGGCCTGGCTGACCCAAGTCGGCTCGGCCAATGGATCACTTTCCTTGGACATTAGCCTACTGCCCATCGCCTCGATTGACGTAAGCCGGCTTTATGGTGACCAAGATATTGAAGACAGCAGTTATTTGATCGCTGAAGCCCGCAAAGCCGCCGCGCACGTCGGCGCGAACGTGGTCTTTCTGGAAAAAAAGCTGATGGACGGCAAGGAGCTGGAAGGCATGCGCTTTGTCGCCTATCGCGCCGAATACAAACACCATCTGATTTCGCCCACCTACCTGGCGGCGCTGCCGCATCTGCCCGTCACCGCTGCCTTTCTTGAAGAAGAACTGCTGGCCTGGGGTCAGAGCCAATCGGGAAAATCGCGGGTCGCGTTCGATTCGTTCGACGGGACCGGCACCCGGCAAGCCATCGACGTCCTGGCCAGCCTCAAAAGCGGGACCCCCGTTCGCGTCTTCATGCGCGACGGCTCCAACATGCAAGGATCGTTCTCAGGCATGGATGAAGACAACCGTATTTGGATCCATCCCCCGGGATTGACCGGTTTCTTCCGCGATCGTGCCGTTTCTGCCTGGGACGTTCAGTCCGTCGCCCTCCTCAATTGAGACCGTCCCAATACCTCACTAGAACGGTCTCATCCCCGAGGTCGTAATCGGGGATCCCCGCTTTCGCGGGGATGAGACTGTTCCCTATTGAGTAATGGGCCAGTCTCATCTAGAATAGCCCGACGTGGCTAAACGCATTCTGCTTCTCTTCTTGGGTCTCTGTCTCGGTCTCACCCTCACCGAGTTCATCGCTCGCTGGACCTATCCTTCCTACGCGAATGGCGTGAAATTGTTTCACCTGATGGAATCGGAACGCGGGAAGTTTTGCCAATACGATCCCGCGCTGGGATGGGACGGGACGCCGAATGCCTCCGGCGATTTCGAATGGATCGATTGCCATTCCTTCGTTCGCCAAAATCAATACGGCTATCGAAGCTCGGCCTACCCGTTCGCTCGATCCGACAAAAAGCGCGTTTTGGTGTTAGGCGATTCGTTTGTTTGGGGATTTGGCGTGGACAACGAGGACATGTTTCCACGACTGGTCGAAAAAGAAAGCTCTCCCTCCCAGGAAATCATCAGTATGGGCGTGTCTGGCTATGGAACCGACCAGGAACTCCTGCTGTACCACCACAAAGCCCACACCTGGAAGCCCGATACCGTCTGGCTGGCCGTCAATTTTCTGACCGATCTTTACGACATCTCGGACGCCGTGCGTTACGGCTATCCCAAACCCTTATTCCGCGTCGATGACAAGAACCGCTTAACGCTGTTGAACGTCCCGGTCGCGAAACGACCGCAACCCTGGTCCGACCCGGCGCAATCGATTAGCGCACGTGTCCAGCATGTCTGGGCGGATCGAATTCATCGCAGCGCGCTGGCCTGCCTGGCGCTGACCGCGCTAGCCCAAAACCCGACCTGGCGGGAGACGTTGGAAAAGAACGGCCTCGTTCTTCCTTTATCAGCTGGATATGACTGGGAAAAAGCGCTGTATACGGTTCCTTACGACCCCTCGCAGGAAAAACAATGGGCGCTCTTAACCCGCCTGACCGCGGAGCTTTCCAAAGAAGTGACAGCCAACGGCGGCCGATTGGTCTTGGTGCTGGTTCCTTCCATCGTGCAGGTCTACCCCCAGCAATGGGATTCCTTTATAAAGCGCTCGCTTCCGGGGCCCGGGAAACGCATGGAGATGCGGGCTCCCACGGAGCGCTTGAAGGCCATGGGACAGAAGTTGGGATTGAATGTGATCGATTTACTTCCGGACTTACAAGAGGCTGGACAAAACGACGCCCATCTTTATTTCCCGGTGAACATGCATTGGACACGCGCCGGTCACCGGGTCGTTGCCAACACCCTGCTCAAACACCTCGCCGAGACAACCCCCTAGCCCTCGCGATCATCTCCTTGGGCGCGGCCGGCATCACCGCCACGAGGAATCGCTCAATCGCATAGCTGGAAAGCTGGCCGCACGGCCCGCTGAAATTGGCATCGCACCCATGGGTCGCCCATGGCAGTCGCAGGAAAAAGTAAGGACGATGATACTCGTCTAGTTTTACGGAGAGCCTTTCTTCATGTTTGACCGATACCAGCTCATCACGGTCCCCATGGATCATCAACGTAGGCACCGTATTCGGCGAGACATAGTTGATCGGGGACGCTGCGACGTAAACCTCCATTCGCTGAGCGGGAGGTCCTCCCAGGTACGTCTCGATGACACGCCGGGAATTCATGATCAAAGGGTTGGATGGAAACGCATATCCCCAAATCAGATCATTCGGCGCATAGAGCGCTATGACCCCTCTTACGGATGGATCCTTCTGCGCGTAGGCCGACGCCAGCGCGATCTGGCCTCCGGCGGATCGCCCCAAGAGAACGATCTGTCCGGGGTTCAGGCCGAACTCCAACGCGTGTTTCTTTAAATAGGTAATGGCCGCGAAAACATCATCTCGCTGAGCAGGAAATAAGGCTGCCGGCGCCAACCGGTAATCGATCGACGCGACCAAATAACCTCTGGCTGCCAAGTAGAAATTCAAATCGCCTAATTCATCGCGATGACCGCTGTGCCAAGATCCACCATGAATCACTAGGACCACGGGCAAATAAGTCTCTGCGCGCGCAGGTTGATAAAGGTCCATCGCCAGCGGCTGACCGTTGACGGTGGCATACACAACGGTGGAACGTTGGATAGGCGGAGACGAAATCCCCCGGAACAGATCCATGAGCTTTATGGGAGCGGGACGAAACGGGGCCCGAATTTCCTCACGAGGCGTGAGCTCTCCAAAGACAGCTTTCATTTCGGAAGGCAGCTTTTGCGCAAGCCATTCCGCACGTAGCATCGGCGTTAGGTAGAGCCCTGCGGCGGCTAATGCCAGCCAGCTTGCAACACCCCACCGCCGCGACACTCGACAGCTCAGTAAAGCCAGTCCCAAAGATAGGAGGGACAACCAATGTCCCCATTCCGTGACGCCAATCGCCAGGTACCAAAAAGGATTGGCCGGAGCTTTAACGATTGTTAGCAAACTTGAGAGAGTGATTAAGCCAATTAGCACCTTCATAAATGTCCCATATCCTAGCTTTTAACCCGTCACAAAAACATTGAAAGGACGGCTCTTTCCTTATACACCTATCTCACTATGAATACCTTATATAGACATTCCCTTTGGATCCTATTATTGGCCTTGGCAGCCTGCTCTTCATCGCCCACCTCGATCCATGACGCGGCGCGGAAAGGAGATCTCGAAGCGGTACAAAAATTTATTGATCAGGACCCCAAATCAGTCATGAGCACAGGGGGGTCGAATGTCCAGACTCCTTTGCACGTTGCCAAAACCGCTGCGATTGTCGAACTCCTGCTCTCCAAAGGCGCGGACATCAACGCCACCGACCGGAATACATATACGCCGCTTCATACGGCTCAATCCGCCGAAGCGGCGGAAGCCTTGATCAAGCACGGCGCCGACGTATTTCGTGAGACGGGAGATCATGTAACACCGATTTATACCTGCCAGACGCCCGAGGTCATTTCCGTATTGATTGCGCATGGAGCGCGCGTAAATGACTCCCTACCCAACCAACCCTTTAAAACCCCTTTGTGGTTCGCCGTTAATAATGGGCGCCTCGATATGGTAAAGGCATTATTGGATCTGGGGGCGTCGCCAAGAGTAACGGACTCCTACGGAAATACGTACCTCCATAATGCGGCGGGAGATAACAAAACCGAGATCGCGGAACTTCTGGTCAAGGGGGGAGCCGATGTTAACGCGACGAATCAATATGGCATTACGCCGCTTCTGTCTGCGGTCATGTCGAACGCCCAGAAAACGGCGGAACTTCTGCTTGAGAATAAGGCCGATCCCTCACGATCGATCGCGTCCAACATTACCATGATGAGTTTCAACGCGACTCAAAGTTCCAACAAAGATATCAGCGGCAAGAACGCGCTCGCGCTCGCTGAAACTGACGCCATGAAACAGCTTCTGCAAAAATACGGCGCCAAATAAAGAGGCCCTATGAATAAATTATTCCCTGAGATTACCGATCGAGAAACCGCAAAAAAAGCAGCTGGACAAGGCGTGGGTGCGGCAGCGCTCGTTTCCCTCATCACCGCGATCATGGCTATCGGAGGTTGGCTGGGTGCTGGGCCCGGTGCCTTGTTGGATGCGGCACTCTTCGCGGCCATCGCATTCGGCATTCACAAAATGTCGCGCACGGCCGCGGTGTTGGGATTGATTTTGTATCTGGTGGAAAGGATCTTCGCGATGGCCAAAGGAACGGGCACCAGCGGGATGGCGATGACCGTGATGCTGACTATCGCGTTTATCCAGTCCGTCAGAGCGACTTTTGCCTACCACAACATCCAACCCACGGCGCCGCCTCCCAACGGTCTCTTTCGTCCCGCCGCCCCGCGCGAAAGCCTCTACCGCAATCCCCGCGATTTGAACAGCTGACGCTCGAAATCGGATGATCGCCTTCCTCTGGTCGCTGTACATCTTGATCTTCCTCGCCAGCCTGTTGGCGATCATCTTCCTTATCATGTCGCAGGGTTATGAAGCGCTGAGCCTTCCGCAGCTCTTGTATTTAGGGTTCGTGTATTTCACCCTGGCGTTCGGGGTTGCGCTGCAGGCATTTCCGCGCTGGGTGTTGCCGGTCTTTATCTGCGCCTTACCGCCCGTAGGATTTGCCATTAATAAGATCGGCAAACGAATCGACGAACACCTGGAGCAAAGCCTCTTGTCCGATGAACTGCACCGTGTCGAACGTTATCTGACGGAGAACCCCACGGATGCCTTTCCGTTCCAGCAAATGGCCGAACTCTACGAGAAGACCGGAGATCTCCCGTTAGCCGCCGCCTGCTATGAGCAGGCGCTCCGGCTTTCTGATAAAAAGGCGATTGATCAGGACAAGTACCGGCCCCGTCTGAAGCGAATTCAACAAATCCTGGATAAAACGACGCTCCTCCAAGGACCTACGACGGGACTTCGTGCCTGTCCGTCCTGTGGGGAGATTAACCATCAGAGCGTCCTGACCTGTCCGCGCTGTTCCCAAACGATCACGCAAAGTCAGTCCCTCAGCTGGATGCAAAAGGCCTCGATATTTCTCTGCGATGACATCTTGCTAGCGATTGCCACAGGCGGAGCCATCGCGCTACCTTTCCGAATAACCTGTGGACCGGACGCCTTCGTCATCTTATGGGGGATCAGCGGATTCGCGCTCTGGCTTTGGATCTCGGCATCGCACCGGATGGTGAATCGATGAATAATCCCCAGCAAGAAGCTCTTCGGCGAGCCCAACAATTGGAACGCCAAGCGGCGGCACGGAAACAAATACCTTGGCGGCGCGTTTTCTGGGTCGTCGGCTGCTTAAGCGCGGTGGGACTGACAGCCGCGCCCCGGCCGCAATCCGTACCATCGATGCGTCCGGCGCGAGCGCTGCCCGCGTCACATTCGGCCGTGACGAATTCCGAGGCCATGCCGGTTGCCGCTCCGGTTGCCAACGCGATGCCCAGCGGTCCGATCCCGGGCGCGCCTTCATCCATGACAATGAATGCCGCACCTGCTCAGGCGATGTACAACGGGCAGGTGCCCACCCGGGATGCCGTTCTCCAGGCCGCGGCGACCGATCAAGCGATGAACAGTTTTGTTCAAGAACACTCCTGGCTGGCGCGTCTCACCGGATTATTTTCGTCTGAGACGACCTCCTCTTTTGGCGTCGCTTCTCTCTTCGGCTGGGCGGATGCCACCAAAGCCATGTCTCTCTTGAAGCAATACCAGGTCGCCGAGATGGTATATCTCACAGAAGACCATCCTCCGAAGGGAGGGTTTGCCAGCATGCGCGAGCTCAAGGGCGATCGGGGGATGAGTGGCCTGGATTCCGCGCTGCTCAACGCTTGGGACAGCCAACCTGGAGCACAACCCCTGCAAGGCTATTTCTTCTCCGAAATCGAAACGGACGCGGCCGGCACGACTCTCGATCGATCCAGCCGCGCCGGGCTATGCGCCTATCCAGAAAAACCTTCATCCGCTTATCCCGTTCTTTGCATGTTGCTTGAGTTGCCTACCTCAGCGCCCCAGGAGGGCGTCTCAGTGAACGGCGGGGAGATGTGGAACTTCTACCGAGCCGATTCGACGCAGGTAAGAGGAGCGATTCGACGCTGGCCGGCCGACAGCGACCTGGCCTCTACTTTTGTGAAGCTAAAAAAGCGATCCCCCGGAGAAGCCCTGGCGGAAGCCAAACAATTGGCGGCGCAGGCGGGTGTTCCCCAGTATCCCACCCCGGAACTCGCCCAGCGCGCGCACGACGCCCAAGTTAATGGCGAAGCGGACGTCAAGAAAACCAGTATCCAAGGGCGGCTCGCCAAACTGAAACCTCTGCTCTATATTTATTTTGAACAGAACGACCGGGTGCCCACACCGCAAGAAGGGCTCCAAGCCTTGGTGGGATTAGGCGGTGGGGTCGTGAAGTCCGAAGATTTGATCGACCCCTGGGGCCAGCCGTTTAACTACAAAACCAAAGAAGAAACCATTCGTAACGAAAAAATCGTCGAAGTCTTTGCCTATTCCTCCGGGCCTGACCGCCAACCCGACACCGCTGACGACATTTACCCTTTCCAATAAGAGTCCCACCGCCGATCTGTCATCGACTATAATATTCGCACCGTGAAAAACCGCTGGCAGGACAGCGAAGCCAAGAACTTCGCCACGAAGTACCGAGCCGCAGGAGAAGACCTCGCGCTGCGGACCTACTCCGCTCGTTTAATCGGACAGGACCCGGAATTGGTTCTGCATGGCGGGGGGAACACCTCGGTTAAAACCGAGGTCCGAACCGTGACCGGCGAGACCGTTTCGGTGCTGTGCGTGAAAGGCTCTGGCTGGGATCTGGGGACCATCGAACCGGCTGGCCACCCCGCCGTCCGCCTCGAACAGCTGGCTAACCTGCGCGCTCTCAAACGCCTATCGGACGAAGAGATGGTCAACCAGCTGCGCAGCCAAATGCTGGACAGCCAGGGCCCGAACCCTTCGGTCGAAACCCTGCTTCATGCCTTTCTGCCCCAAAAATTTATTGATCACACCCATGCCAATGCCATTCTGGCGTGGGTCGATCAGCCAGAAGGCGAAAAGCGTCTTCAAGATTGGATCGAGGGTCGTCTGGGAATCGTGCCCTACATCATGCCGGGGTTTGCGCTTTCTAAACTGGCGGCCAAGATCTATGAAAAGAATCCAAAGGTGGAAGGGCTCCTCCTGCTGAAACACGGCATATTCACCTTTGGCGAATCAGCCCGGCAAAGCTACGAACGGATGATCCGTTGGGTGGACCGCGCCGAAAAGCTCCTCGCGCGCGCCAAACCCGTTTCCTACACCGCGGCTTATAAAAAAGCGGCGGCTACGACGCGCGAAATCGCCGCCGTTGCCAATCAACTCCGGGGCGAGATCTATCAGCGGCGGGAAACGGAACGGCAAAATGACCCGCTCGCCCGCATGATCGTCCGCCATCGGACCAGCCGCGAGATTCTGAAATTCGTTAATAGCCGGGAAGCCGCGATTCTGTCTCAACGCGGGCCAGCGACCCCCGATCATGTGATCCGGACCAAGCCGAAGCCTTTATACCTGGCACCGGTGTCGCTGAATGATGAGGCGGCTTTGCGCAAATCCATTCAATCCGGCCTGGAAGGTTTCAAGCGAAGCTATCAGGCGTACTTCACTCGTCAGTGCCGCGATAAAGGCGTGAAACGGACCGCTCTCGACCCGTTGCCCCGCGTCGCACTGGTTCCGGGAGCCGGGTTGTTCGCCGTCGCGGAGGACGCCAAAGCGGCCGATATCGCGCTGGATATCTATGAAGCAACGATCGGTATCATTGCGGACGCCTCACGCGTGGGACGCTACGAGGTACTTTCGCCCAGCGATATTTTCGACATGGAGTATTGGTCGCTGGAGCAGGCGAAACTCGGGAAGGTACAGGAGAAGCCTTTCAGCCGAAAGATCGTCTGGATCTCGGGCGCCGCATCCGGGATCGGATTGGCCACGGCGCGCTCCTTTGGAGCGTTGGGAGCGCATGTCTTCCTGACGGACCGCGAGGGACCCGCCCTGGAGAAAGCGGTTCAATCGCTGGGCTTAAAGAAGAGCGCAGCCTATGCGGTATGCGATGTCACGCAAGCCCAACAGATTCGCGACGCCTTTGATGCCTGCTCCACGGTTTTCGGCGGCGTTGACATCGTGGTGTCGAATGCCGGCGTGGCGCCTACGGGATCCATGGCGGATGTAGGCGAAGACGCACTGCGCCGAAGCTTTGAAATCAACTTCTTCTCGCATCAGAACGTGGCCCAGGCCGCGGTCAATGTTTTCCGACGTCAAAGGCTGGGCGGAGTGCTCCTCTTCAACGCGTCTAAAAGCACCTTCAACCCCGGCCCAGGGTTTGGCCCCTACACCCTGCCGAAGTCCAGCGTTATCGCGCTGATGAAGCAATACGCTGTGGAACTTGGCGGTGAAGGCATTCGCGCCAACGCGGTGAACGCCGACCGGGTGCGGACCGGTTTGTTTGATCATGGGCTCCTCGAAAAACGCGCCAAGGCCCGCGGATTAACGGTCGAAGAGTACGTCTCAGGAAACCTGTTAGGAGAAGAAGTCTATCCGGAAGATGTGGCTCATGCCTTTGTCGCGCTGGCGCTGGCTCGCAAAACGACCGGCGCGGTCCTGCCTGTAGATGGCGGTAATGCCGCCGCTTTCCCTCGTTAATTAATTACCGCGAAGCGATGTGTGAGAGATGCTGGTGAGCTTCGGCTTGAAGCCGGGGGGCATCGGGGAATTCACGTAGAATCTGGCTGTAGGCCTGGTTCGCTTGGTCCGGCCGACCGGAGCGTTCCAAGATGTGGCCCATCGCTAAGAGCGCCCGCCCCCGAACTTCGGGGGAAGGATTTCGGTGATAGATGCGCCGCGCCACTCGGATCGCATAGGGCGGTGGGGGCCCATCGCTGGCGATGAAATCATTAATGATCCGCTCGGGATCGGTTTCTCCGCGATGATTGACCGGGACCAGATCGGCGTTGGTCAATGTCAGAGCGTCTTCGCCTTCGGGCAGCGGGGTTCCATCCATTCCCGGATGCGGCCCGTTATAAATCGGAGGAGCGGGTCTACGCGCAGGCCCCGCGGGAATCGCCTTGGACATCACCAAGTGATATTCATCGTCCTTGGGCGCATCAGCCATCACGACCGACCGCGCCGGTTTCGGCAAGTCATCCCAAGTACGATCAATCCGGGTCGAATCCGCTGCCAGGATCGAGCCGGTCTCGGTCTCGATCAATCGCGCATTGACCTCCGTGACTTTCCCTTCTAAATCGATCAAGGTTCCCGTGATGATGACGGAGACTCCTAACACCTTGCCCAGTTTCTGAGTCGTCGCGGAATCCACCGCGCCGGTCATGCCCAGCCGAATTTCTTCCATCGGTTTATCGAGCAGAGCGCGTTCGACGACTTCAATCTCGCCGCGTTCTACCATCGAGGTGGTCAATCGTTCGGAAACGATCGATGAACCGCTGGATATATCGCCGTTATGGTAAGGAAACGTCAGCACCGCTACACGTTTGATCTTGAGCGCCGCGAGTTTTTTTGACAGGTGCTTCGCAACCGATTGCAGGGGATCAGCCTGGGCCGATGCCGCCAAGGAGAGGAACATGATGGGAAGGAGATAACGGCTGGTTTTCATCACGGCTTGAAGTATACGGGACCTGGGGGGGTTTGCAAGCGTTTCTTGAAGCCTTGAAAATCCCTGGAACCTCCGTTAGGCTCAACAAGAATGAGCCGTTATTACAGATCGTTCATGCTCTGCCTCTGCGCGCTGGGTGCGCTGTGCTCCTGGCCCCTCGCCGAGCCGTTTGAGCGGGAACTTCCCTATGTCTCCACGCAAGACACGCAGCTCAAACAAGCGGAGACGCTGGAGCAGGCCGGGCGTTACATGGACGCGTTACCGATTTACGAAAAACTCGTGTTGGACGGCTCCGGTCGGGACTCGCATTGGACGGCGTATGTCCTTTTTCGGCTTGCCTGCGCGCAGTATCAAATCGGAGACCGCGTGAGCGCGATCGAATCCGCCGGCACCGCGGTGATGCTCGATCCCTCCGAGCCGTCCTACAAAGCGTTTCAAGCAGATGTGGCCGCCGAACAAAGTGGCGTGAAACGCTCGAGCGTCTATCACCTGCGTCGCGATCAAGGCAGTGCGCGCCGATTGGTTTCTACGAACGGTGTGCTGCATCTGTTCGTGCGTGGACGCAACAGTCTACCCTGGGAACCTGAAGATGAAGCCAAAGTCCGAGAACGGATTGAAGAGTCGGACCGCTGGGTGCAGTCACAAGCCGTGGAAAGCGGTCTGACCGCGCCGGTTTTCGAGCACCGCTTTTTAACGCTCGGCGACGAACCCTTTTGGCGTCGACTTGACGTGCCGGCACAGGAATCCAGCGCGGATTATCGCAAAGCTTGGATGGATGCGGTGCGCGTGCGCTTTCAGTCCGATTCGTACGCCGAATTATTTGACCGCGAGTTCAACGGAATGGACCTCGATAATCGCGCGATCGTCTTCCATACGTCCAACCGCGATCTGTCCCTTTCGATACTGCTACCCTACAACCCGCAACCGACCGACCTGGAGAGCGTGTTTGTGGCTTCCGAAGTGTCCGATTGGGTAAATCTCTACGACGCGGTGACCTACACGCACGAATTTCTTCACCTCTATGGAGCCGACGACTTGTTTAACAAGGTGGGCGACCCCGCGATTCCCCAAAACGAAATCATGGGGTACGGCGGCAGTCGGCTGGAGAGTTGTTCACTCAGCGATGTGACCCGGTACGCGATTGGCTGGGCTACCAAACCCCCGCTTTTGACACGCCTCATGTTGGACATTCCTACGAGCCATAACCCACGAAAGCGAGGGACACACGGATGAACCGAGTACTGTTGACCGCCAACCTATGGACCATGGCCTTGAACCTGACCTACGCCGTCGTCGCGATGATGATTGGCCTGGTGGCTGTGAAATTCGTTGATAAATTGGTGTTTCCGGAGATCAATATGATCGCGGAGATCAAAAAAGGCAATATTGCCGCGGCAATTTTTGCCGGAATGGGCCTAGTCTTTTTGGCCCTGGTCCTGTCCAGCGCGGTCCGATAGGCCCATAAAAAGAGGTCTTGTCGTACGCGCGTTCCGGGCTTACACTTAAGGGCATCCCATGAAACGGCCGATTCATTCTCACACGATCGGTTTGACCTTTGTTGCCGCCTGCCTGGTCATTGCCGGAGTCGTTATCGGAACCTCGCTGAGCACGCACCGTTTGGTGCGTTCTTTTGACTCCGTCTCGCTGTCCCACCAGGCCATCGAAAAACTCCAAGCCATTCAGGTCCTGATCGAAACCGAACAAACCAGCGTTTATAACTACGTCATCACCGGACGCGCCGAGCGGTTGGATGTGTTCTGGAGCGCCAACAGCCAAATCCCGCGTCGTATCAGCGAAGTCGAGGTCCTGGTCAAAGGCCATCCCCGCGAGATGAACGCGCTGCGTCAGTTTCGCCGGTTGTATTATCTGCACCAGCGTTATCTGTCGACGGTGATTAAGTCGCGCCGGACTGAAGGAATGAATTCAGCCGCCCAGTGGGTCTCCGCTGAAGACAACCGCTCGATTCGCGATGTGTTGAAGATGGTCCTCGCCGAAGTCCAAGGGGAAGAACGCAATCTGCTGAAAAAGCGATCGGCCTCCACCGTGATCAATTCGTCGCGCATTAAACTCACCCAGGCCAGCTCGGCATTCCTGTTTTTCCTGCTGATCATCGCGGTGTTCGCGCTGTTGCGACGCGAATCGGGCGAGCGCTACGCGGCCCAGGCCGCGACCTTGCGCATGGAACATTTTCTGCGATCCATCATCGACCGAATTCCCTATGTCGTCCAAGTGAAAGAAGCCGAAAGTCTGCGCCTGACGCTCGTCAACAAGGCCGCGACGGAATGGTTCGGCCGCTCCGAGCAAGAGCTGCTCGGCTCTAATGATTACGATCTCCGTCCCCGTGACGCCGCTAAATTGGCGATGGCGCAGGATAAGGAACTCATTCGCAAAGGCGACCCGGTCGATATCCCCGAAGAGTTCTGGATCCACGAAGGCAAAGAACGGATCCTGCATACCCAAAAGCTCATCATCCCGGACGAAACCGGGGCGCCCGCTTTTCTCCTCAGCATCTCCGAGGATATCACCCAGCGCAAAGAAGCCGAATACGAGTTGGAGCATTCACGCGACGTCGCCGTGCAGTCGGAGCGTCTTAAATCGGAATTTATCCGTAATATGAGCCACGAATTCCGCACGCCCTTGAGCATCGTGGTGGGGATGATCTCGATCTTGCTGGACTCCAATTTGTCCGCTGAGCAGCGCGGTTTCACGAAACGCGCCGAAAAAGCCACGGCGGGGCTGGTTAAACTGACCCGAAATATTTCCGACTTCTCCAAAATTGAATCCGGCACGTTCACCCTGGACCTGCAGGAATTTAATCTACGCCAGAATATCGATGCCATCCTGAGCATGCTCAAGGAACAAGCCAAAACAAAGGGCGTTAAGCTCGTGAGCCTGGTACCGCCCGCGATTCCTCAAACACTGATCGGAGATTCCATCCGCCTGCGGCAAGTACTCACCGAGCTCGTCGGGAACGCGCTTAAATTTACCGAGCGGGGCGAAATCAGTGTCCGCGTGACCGAGGAAAAACAAAAGGACGATCGACTTTGGCTGAAACTTTCCGTTTCAGATACAGGAATTGGGATATTACCGGAACTGCAGAAATATCTCTTTGAACCCTTCCGCCAAGGGGATGGGTCGCCGACACGACGGTTCGGTGGGACGGGGCTGGGCCTGGCTATCTCAAAGAGCATCGTGGAGTTAATGGGGGGAACGATCGGTTATCAGAGTGCTCCCAAAGAGGGTTCGACCTTCTGGTGCTCGCTTCCTTTTAAGAAACGCAGCGTGCAGGCACCCCAATCGGTTAATGTCCCCGCCCTGCCGTGGACCAAAGCCCGAGTCCTTGTTGTCGATGAAAATAGCACGGCACGACAGGAACTGCGCGATCAATTGCGCACTTGGTCGCTAGCGAGTGAAGGGACCGCCACCGGGGAAACAGCGCTCGAGCTGCTCCAGAGCGAAGCCAAAGCCGGGCGCCCTTTCCAGATTGTCATCCTTAATATGCATCTCCCCGACATGGAAGGGGTTGCCTTTGCCCATGCGGTCAAAGCCAATCCCGAGCTCCTGTCTGTACAGCTTGTGGTGGTCAGCGATGCCCCGCTCGAACCATCAACCGTCAGCGAACTCGGATTTTCCGCCTGCGTTCCCAAGCCGCTGGAGGCCAATATACTGCTGGACCGGCTTGCTTCCCTGATCCAGCTCTCAGACCACAAAGAATCGGCCGCTTAAACCGGTCAAATACCCTAAATTCCCCTTGAAATTGTAGGCAGTTTCTATTACCCTTCATTATCCTCCCTAAAATAGTTAAGCTCTGTTAATCTTGAACCTCAAGGAGGAACTTATGAAGACCCTACGAGTCAGCTTAGTCGCCGCCCTAGCCCTCACCGGCCTACTTACCAGTTCTGCCAAAGCGGTTCATCATTACGACATTCTTTCTTCGGGTTATTACGATGGTCCGGATGTAGCCGGCACCGTGGGCTTTGAGGATATTTTTGAAAAGGTGCCGCTCGGGCTCGAACTGGAACTGGGCTATGCCTGGTCCGATCTGGGAGATGCCACCTTAGCCAGCCAAGTCTTTATCAATCAAAATCAGGTGGGCAACGCCTCGACGAGCTCCGGCGGCACACTCCACTTGGCCTTCAACATGACCTATCCCCTGCTTAAAAACCTCGGACCCGCGAAGTTGTATCTCGTGGGTGGTCCGCGCTGGGCACGCTGGGATGCTCGCCATGAATACATCGACAACAATGAAGACTTTGACGTCGTTGGGAAAGTCTGGGGCCTGGGCGGCGGCCTTCGCGGTGTGATCCCGCTGGGTCAACAATTCCGTGCCTGCATGCAGCTGACTATCGACTATTTCCCGCGTGCCTCGATCTACGGACACGATGCGACGTACTACCCCGACAACAACAACGTGAATGCTCGCAACAATGGCGCTGGCTACACGTACACCTACGAAGATGCCGCACGAGCGACGGCTGTTCCGCACATCCGGCCGCGCGTGATGGTTGGAATCATGTTCTAAACCAACGTGGGCAAGCCGCCTTCACCTGGGCGGACCGCTTGGTTCGACCTTCCCTGTAAAAACTTGTCTGACGCGATGTCCTTTTATGAAGGACTTTTCGGCTGGACCTATCGCCAGATGGATAACTCGCCGGAGGTGGATTACGTCATGATCGACGTGGAGGGGACACTGATAGGTGGTTTGCGAAAAGTGGTGAGTTCGCCGACCGAGGAATCTGCACCTGTTCTTTATTTCACCGTATTCGAACTCGATGCGGCAATCGCGCGCGCCAAACAATTGGGCGCTTTGATCGTTGGAAAAACAGTCGAACTCGGAAAAGGCCGCGGGCACTACCAATGGATCCGCGACCGAGAAGGGAACCTCATCGGATTATGGGCCCCTCAGTGACCACTACCAACAGCGGGCCATCCTCTAGCCGCGGCACTCCTAAAACAGCGGCGAAAGGTAGGTTGTTGGATAAAAGTTCCACTCGCTGCCGTTACAGGAGAGCCGCTTTTGCAGGATACCCCGCCTTCATCCTTCTCATCGTACTAGCGAGTCTATTATCGGCCTGTTCCCACGTGAAGCCGTGGGAGCGCGAGGTGCTTTCGCGCCCCGGGATGCAGATCGATCCCGAACCCTTGGTGAATGCCTGTGACGACCATATCTATTTCAGCCGCGAAGCCTCGAAAGGCGGACGTAGTTACGGAGGAGGCGGCTGTGGCTGCAACTAATTCTTTGCGCCATCGCGTGATGGCCGCGGTCGCGACCCTTCTGAGCTCGACATCCGCCTTCGGTAAAGCGACGGTGGACAAACCCGCCGAACCTGCGCCCCCTGCCAATCGCTGGAGTTGGGACACGTCCTTCATGCGCTATTCCGAAACCGACCGCATCGCGGTCAATGAACCGCAAGTTGGGGTTCGACGGGATTTTGGTGACGACCGCAACCTCACCATTTTGGCAACTGTTGACACGATCTCCGGCGCGACGCCGCTGGGGACACTTCCCGCGACGGTGAACACGACCAACAATACGCTCACGAGCGCGTCGGGCAAGCTGATTGGTTCGGATGTCGGCAAAGTTCCGACCACGCACATGTCCGACACCCGCATCGCGCTCAATAGCAGCTACACACGCCCGCGTAGTTCCGTCTCCCATGACACATTCGGCGGATATGTCTCTAAGGAACACGACTTCCTTTCTTTCGCTGGCAACTACACATGGGATCGCGACTTTCACCAGAAAAACACCACGCTTTCCTTAGGCCTCTCCCCGGAATTCGATATTGTCAGCCCGAACGGCGGTCTCCCTTTCGCGTACGGCCCCTATCAGGCGGCAGGAGAATTTGAAAAAACATCGAGTTCGAAATATCTGCTCGGCGGATTAATCGGCGTCACCCAGATCATCAACAAGAAGACGTTGATGCAGTTCAATTACTCGCCGACCTACGAGAACGGCTATCTCAACGACCCCTACAAACTATTGAGCTTGGTAAATACCAACGGCGACCCGGTGAGCGCGATCCATGAAAAGCGCCCTGGATCGCGGTTCCAAAACAGTTTTTATTGGCTCACACGCTGGAACATGATGGATCAGGATGTCTTCAGCCTGGGTTTGCGTTATTTCGCCGATAACTGGGGAATCCATTCTCAGACCCTCGATTTCACGTACCGTTGGCAAGCGCTTCCACGCCATTTCTTCGAACCCCACGTCCGCTACTACCATCAAACGAAAGCGGACTTCTTCCACACGGGCTTACCGAGTCTAAGTGCAACACCCGATGTCGCCAGCGCTGACTATCGCTTGAGCGCGATTGATGGCGTCACCATCGGACTGCGCTGGGGCTGGAGACTTCTGAACGGTTCGGAATTGACCGTCCGCGCGGAATATTACACCCAAACGGGCGAAGACCGGCCGAAGGATGCCATTGGCGCCCAACGTGCCTACGACCTCTTCCCCACCTTGAATGCCTCGATTCTCCAGGTGAGCTACACCTTTGAACCGTCCAAGATCTTCGGAAAGGAGAAACCCCGATGAAATTTCAAACGCTGCGCTTTCAGGCGATGGGCTGTCCCTGCGAAATCCTTCTTGATACAGACGATACCGTTGTAGGCGCTGGGCAATTGGCCTTGGCGATTCAAGAAGCTCAGCGCATTGAAACGAAATACAGCCGCTACCTTAAAGGGAGCACGGTGGATCAGATCAATACCAGTCAAGGCTCACGGTTCAAAGTTGATGATGAAACCGCGGCGCTTCTGGATTTCGCTACGGATTGCTACAAGCTCAGCGAGGGGCTGTTTGATATCACCTTAAAAGGATGGAATCACGTGACCTGGGAACGGCCGTACCTTCAATTACCGCCTGACTTTGCGATCGATCTCGGCGGGATCTGTAAGGAATATGCGGCCGATCGAATCCTCAAGCTCCTGGTCGAAAACCGTCCGATCAGCACGTTGGTGAATCTGGGAGGCGATATCGCGGCCGCTGGGGACCGCATATGGTCGGTGGGCATCGAAGATATTTCGAACCCTGGCCAAAGTGCCCGCACGCTTTATCTCAAACAAGGGGCGGTGGCAACCAGCGGCACAACGAAACGCGCCGGCCATATCCGCAACCCGCGCACCGGACGCCCGGTGGAACAAGCCCCGGACTCGATCACGGTAGCGACCCGGACTTGCACGGAAGCAGGTTTCTGGAGTACGCTGGCGATGCTGCACGGCGCTGGCGCCGAACATTTCTTGATGAAGAACAGGTTGGAACACTGGTGCTACAGGCGATCGCCCTCTTTTTAATCCTGACCACCTCACCGCTTTTCGCGGCGACGCTGCAAACGTCGGCGCCTTCTTTCTCCCTTAAAAACTTCCAGCAAGAGAAACACTCTCTGTCCGACTACCGGGGGAAAGTGGTCCTGATCAATTTCTGGGCAAGTTGGTGCGCGCCTTGTCAGCAGGAACTGCCGGAACTCAATTGGCTGGCCACCGGCTATGCACCCAAAGACCTCCGGGTTCTAGCGATCAATGTCGACCAGGACACGAATCAGGCCCGGCAGGCCCTCGAGAAACTCGGCCTAAGAAACAACCATATGGACGTTTTGCTGGATCCCACCTCGAAAGTCGTCAGCAAATACGACATCAATACCATGCCAACCTCCGTGATCCTCGACCGAAAGGGGAAAATCCGCTTCATCCATGAAGGGTTTCGCCCCACCGACCCCTCCGCCTGGCGCAAAGAAATCGATCAGGTGAAATAAGCTAGCGAGTTAATTGGAAGATGTCGTCTGAGTCCACTGTTTCGCGTGAGGTTTTAGGATGGGTCATGATTTTACGTGTCTGCGGGGGTTCACCCCAGCGGAAGCCCAGCGAAATGCGGTGAGTAATACCGAGCGGTCCCATAGGCAGAAAGGCGTAATCCATCGTATATCCCCCGTACGTTAGACCCGCACCCAACGTCGCGCCACTGCCGGGAAGATCATGCGAGGTGCGTGTGTTGTAGCCCGCACGAAATGCCGTGCCCCATGCACCGCTAAGCGGGACGTGATATTCCATCCCGAACGCCGCGTACGGATTATTGTCGCGCGGAAGATCGAGATCAAAGGCGCCAGTCCACTGTTCATCAAAGTCAAAGGATTGGCCCAGCCGGATGGTTAATGGCAACGGCTCTTTCGCCTGCTCAAACTTCATTGAAGTCCCTAAATTTGTAACCACGATGGCGCTGTGCCAGCGTCCCTCAGCTTGCGGCGGTAAGGTTAACCCAGCATCCATTGCCCAGGCGTGAGCCGTTTGAATAATCGTCGAGCGAATGTATTTCGCATTAACACCAAAGCTGCCACCAAATAAGCCCGGGACTCGATTAGTAGTAACCGCGCCTCCCAGAGTGAGCGCGGTATCACTGGGAGAGAATTCACCTGCGTCCTTACCGTAGGGATCGGTCTCATGAATCGTGCCTGCCGAGAAATGCTGCCAGCTAAAACCCAACGCGCCATAGCCCACCCGCTGCGCGTAAGCGCCAAAATCATAATAGGTCGGATCGATATAGGGCGCATGCATTAATACGGCGGACTTCCCCGGGATCCGCAGAAGATCCGCCGGATTCCAATACATCGCGTTCGCATCATCTGACAGCGCGGTCCCGGCCTCCCCCATCGCGAGCTGACGCGCTCCAGCGCCCAACTTGAGGAAGTCCGCTGTCGAAGTCCCTCGATTCGAACTGCTGAATGCTGCCCAGCCCAAGCCAGGCGCCAACGTGAGCAGCGCGATGAGATAAATGCGCCTCATCGTTGTACAGCGACGCGCAACTTCTGGCGGTCGCCGGCTCCTTCCACAATAACGAAATAAACACCACTGCCTACGGTACGTCCCGAGGCGTTCTTCCCATCCCACGACGCCATCCCGGTGTTGTCGCTATAAAGCGTTTGCACCAATTCGCCGCTAAGTGTATAGAAGCGGATACTGGCCTGCGAGGGCAGGTTGATAAAGCGCATGTCTGTATCGCCGCGCGCTGGCCGTAAGGGATTGGGGAACACGCGGATGCTTGAAAGCGTCGTCGCCGCCTGCGCCTGCATGATCTGGAAAATTGATAAGTGATTCGTATTCGCGGTGAGATGATGTGTCTGGGTGTTGACATGCGTTTCTAACGGCAGCCAGGTTCCGTTATTCGGGTTGTACCAAGCCAAGACTAAACGAGCCTCATCAAAACCGGCGTTTTGAATCGTACTAATCGGGTAATCCAGTGAAAGCGTGACAGGGCGATTGGGTAAGGTGTCGTGATCGTTTTCAATCTGAATGCCCAGCCCTGCGCCTTGTAGTCCATTACCTGTGATATCCGCCGGCAAGCTTGCAGGAACGCTGACCGTCAACTGAACAGAGTCGTCAAAACATCCCGCAGGGACATCCACCTGGACCTGGCCGAACGGCGACTCGAAGACAATGGTGGTTCCACTGGAGGGTTGAACCGTTCCAACCGCTTGGGGGATGACGCCCGTGATGCTGCTGATGGAAATAGTTTCCGCCGTGCTCAAAGAATCACCATTCACGGCATGCAAACTCAGGAAATAGGTAGTGCCTTGGGACAACGAGGTGAGCGTCAGGCTGGTTTGAGTTGTTGTGATGGTGGTCGTGCTCTGGCCTGTGATCCAATATCCTATTGCGAAACTCGTCCCTGCCGGGTTCGTCCCGGCGGACCATTGCACCGTAGCAGACGTGTCATAGACCGCCATCCAGGAGGGTGCTCCGGGAATGTTTGCCAGGGTAGAGCGGGCCAGTAAAGAGGTCGCTGCATTGGACGTTGTGTTGTAGGCAACGACCTGTCGGCTGTAAGAGGTATTCGTAGACAGGTTTGTTTCGATCCAGTAGGTCGTATTAGAGCCGAGGGTGGTCAGTACTCCACCTGTTGAGGAAAGCACCCGATAACCGTCTTCTTTAGACACATCGGTCCAGCCCCATGTGATCGACGAAACACCGAGCGCGCTCGCGGCAAAACTACCCGGGGCCGTTGGCGGTGCTGGGAAGGTGAGCGTAGAAATAGGCGTGGAGAACGCTGAATAGGCGCCATTCATTCCGAAAGTTCGAACTTTAAAGTAATACGTCGTCGCAGAACTTAGTGCGGAGAGCGTAGCCGCTGGCGTGCTATAGATCGTCTTAAAAGGACCCGAGTACCCGGAATCCGTATCGCGCCACAATTCATAGGTCGTTCCCGAAGTCGGATTACCATTGGCATTCCAGGCGAGAACAATTGTGGCGGAACTGGTTGTGACGAGGGACAACGGACCTGGAAGATTGGCATAAGTGGCGGTTGCCGTGAGCGAAACAAACGAACTCTGGTTGCCACCGTTGGTCGCTTGGACGCGTGCGTAATAGGTCGTATTGGCCAGAAGTGCCGAGCCCACCCCACCCGTTCCAAAGGAAGCGGTAAGAAGTGCTGTCGAAGAGCTTGCATCAATTGTGCTGAAATTCGAGTTAACCGAAAGCTGCGCGACATACACGGTAGAAGCGCCGTTCCCGCCGCTGGTCCACTGCAGTTGCACCGCATCCGTACTGACACTGACAAACGTCGTTCCTGCCAGACCAGGCACAAGGAGCGTAGTTACCGTGCTGGGGAGCGTCGTAAAAGCGCTTACGGATCCTGTCCAACCTACCGCGCGAACCTGAAGTTGATAGGTCGTATTCGCGATGAGCCCGGTAAACGTTGCCGAACTATAGAGGGTCTGGGTAGACGTTGTCAGCGTCGCGAACGAATCACTCGAGATCTGAGCTTCGAATAAGGTTCCTGTAGGATTACTATTGGAGCCCCAGTTGGCGACCAGGCTGTTCGTCACGACCAGCGTAGGGGCCGATGAGGCGGGTGGCGAAGGCAACGTTACAGTACTGAGGCCCGTTAATAAGGAAGTCGGGGTCCCGCCGAAGCTAAAGGCTTTCACCTGCAATTGATAGGTGGTGTTGGCTGTCAAACCAGTGAAGACAGTAGAGGTGTTCGGAGTCTGACTGGACGTGATGAGTGTTGTGAAACTATTGGTGGAAACATCCGCCTTATACAAAGTCCCCGTAGGATTGCTGTTAGCATTCCAGCCCAACGTAACGGAGTTGTTGCTTCCGGACGAAAAGACTCCCGTAATGGGTGCATTCGCTAGTGTGCTGGTGGCTAAAGACGATGTATAGGACGACACCACATTCCAGGTGTTCAACGCGGCCACTTGAGCATAGTAAGTGACATTGACGGACAATCCCGCGGTCGTCAAACTCAATACATAAGTATCAGAGGATGACACCAATGCGCCAGCGGATGGACTGCTGGGATTAGGATCGGTGGAGATGAGAACTCGGTACCGAGTTCCGGATCCATTTAAAGTATCTACCCAGCTTAACGTCAGAGACGCGTTAGTTGCCGCAGTGTATTGGAGTTGGGACGGTAATCCTGGCCAAGTTTGAGTCGACCCCAAAAGAACATAAGAGGTTTGAACACCATCCACGTTCCTCGCGGCTGCAAAGACAAAATAGGTTGTCCCTGAAGATAATCCACTCACACTAGCGGTCAGAGCTGCCGCGGCAGGCATCGTGGACATCGCGACATCTCCTGCGGATCCATGAGGTGCGGACGAATCCGTTGACGCTACTACGGTATAACTCGTCACTGCGACCGGGTTGGTATTGGTAGACCAAGCGATCACAAAGGTATTCGAATTAACTGAAAGAAAAGTCGAAGCGACAGTCGCGGGAGCGGCGGGAAAGGTATATCGCACAACCGCGGTAGTGGTAGAGGGACCAGAATTATTAAAAGCCACCGCTTGCCGGGAATAGCCGATATTTGGCGACAATCCTGTTTCAATCCAATACGTCGTATCTGCGGCCAGATCACCGGAGAGGGCGCCGCCTGTAGAGGCCACCACCCGATATCCTGTTTCTCCAGATCCATCGGACCAGCTCCAGGTGATCGAAGACACACCCAATGCCGTTCCTGTAAATCCAGTCGGAGCCCCAGGCGTACTCAGATAGAACGATATCTGCTGGGACACCGCGGCACCGCCTGCGTTGATCGCGGCGACATATCGGTAGTAGGTAGTCCCTGCCGTAAGGGAGTTTTCTGTATAGGTATTGGAATTTGGACCCAGCGTGGTAGTGCCAGCGATCAGTGAATAGGGGCCCGTAGACGTGGTCGATCCATATACCCGGTAACCCAATTCATTCGAAGCGTTATCGGTCCAATCGTATCTGGCACTGGTTAAGGAAAGGCCTGTCGAAGAGAATCCGGTCGGCGCTTGAGCGAGGCTGCGAGAATTCCCTCCCATGGCCGGCGCGAAACCCGCGCTTGTCCAGTGACCTGCCTTCAAACTCGTCGTTAAGTAATAGTTATAGAGTGTGTGGACATCCCCGTTTGCATCAATCACACCGTCTACGGCGTAATAAATACTTTCGCCCGGCACGTTGACATTGCCCATGCTCCAAGCCGATCCATCGTAAACGGCGTACCGCAGATGCACATTATTTAAATCCGTATAGACGATTTGGGGCAGGCCATTTCCGTCCAAGGCGATTCGGCTTCGGGATCCATAGCCGCCGTCAGCTCCACCGGAGGGCGGATCCACTTGCGTATTGACCCATGCACCGGCCCCGGTCTTATGGAGGTAATGCATAAAACCCAACCCTCCAAATACGTTTTCGAAAGAACTGACGTGGGGGTCCCCGTTTCCATCGAGCGCCAGTGAAAGGTCTGTATAAGAAGGAAAGGTCGCATCGTGAGTCCAACTACTGCCATTGAAACTGGAATAGCCGCCTTGATACACAATCCGAGGCAGGCCCGCGGGTGTTAACGCGATCGCGTTGTACAACCCCACACCGCCCAATACGCTGGACGTTGACCATGAAACTCCGTTATAGATCCCATACTTCAACGTCGGAACGGAATTGGCCGCATAGGCGACATGCACACGTCCTGCGGCGTCGACCGCGATCGAGTGATAGGTATTGGCTGTGCCCACTCCCTCAAGCGTCGAGGTAGACCAGGAGACGCCGTTAAAATGGGAATACTTGATGAGACTTGCGTTCACATCGTCATACACTATGTGAACACTTCCATCCGGACCGACCGCGATTTGAGGATTTCGACCGTCCGTATGGATTAACGTTGATGATGACCACGTCGTCCCAGTCCGTTTCCGATAAGCAACACCTCCCGATCCCCCATCTTCGTAAGCAATATGAAGGTTGCCTTGGGCATCGATCGCCATCGATCCGCCCCCGCCTCCGGAAGCGGAAGCGTCGACAGTTTCCTGAGTAAATGGCACGGAAAATGCGCTCTGTGTGGAGGAGGGAGCTGAGTAGTTAGGTTTTTCGTCGTTCGCCCAGATCCGGAAATAGTAGGTCTTCAACATCAAAGGGACCGGAACCATCGCCGAAACGGTCGTCCCGGGAGTCACTCCAAACGTAGAGACCGTCACTTGGGCCGAGGCGGTGGACCAATTCACCACCGCGGGATCCGCTGTTGAATACTGAATCAGATACGCCGATCCTGCGGGCATAATGCCTGTGGATGCATCGTCCCCAGGAGCCGTCCACGTCAATTGAAGCGTTCCACCCGTACCGGTATAGGCCACCGATAAATCGTTAATGGCACGGGGCGCGGTGACATCGGTAGAGGCATCGGTCGCAGAACTTACGATGGCGTCGTATGCGCTAGCGACCGATTCTCCATTGATCGATCGGACGCGGAAGTAATACGTCGTACTGGGCAAAAGATTATTTGCCGTGGCAGCCGAGGTTGAAATGAGCGTAGTCGTCGTGACCGCGGAGGTAAATACATTATCCGTGGAATACTGAAGTTGATAGGACGTCCCGGGTTCGGCATTGCCATTAGGCGACCAATCGAGTCCGATAGAACTCGTGGTGTAGCTGCTGACAGACGTTGCCGATGGAGCGTAGGTGCGAGTGAAACGGGACGAGGTGGATGAGGGAACAACGCCACCGTCGTTCACGGCCGTCACATAGAACTGATAAGACGTATTCGACAGGAGCCCTGTGATTGTATAGGTCGTAGAACTGGCGTTAAGCGTGACGGTGTCAGCCTGGAGATTAAAACCGGTGCCGTTGGCCGATGCGACGTAAAGCCGATATCCCATTTCATTGGAAGCGTTGTCTGTCCAGGTGATCGTCATAGAAGATACGCCCAGAACGGATGCTGAAAGATGGGAAGGGGCTTGAACGAGACCGCGCGGGCTACCCCCCATAGGAGCCGCCGCACCCCCGCCAGCTCCTTTCGCGATCGCGGCATCATTCACGAGGGTGTCATTGAATGCGATCTGGGGAAGACCGGATGCATCGAGCGAGAGCGAACCTTCGGGGAGCGAATTAAAGTCAGCGACAATAGTTTGTGTCGACCATGAAACTCCGTCGTAAATCGCGTAGGCGAAATCGTAATGCGGCACATTCACAGCCCAATAAGCGACATGGACATGATCTTGTCCATCCAAAACGAGAGAGGGTCGATATCCAACATCGCTGGTGATGTCGGATAGATTCCAGACGCTCCCATCGAAACTGGCGAATTTCAAATTGTTTCGAAGATACGAGATGCGGCCATGCCCTTGGCTGTTGACGGCCGCTGAGACATACGCGGGAACGCCTCCTGTATCCACGTCCGAGAGGACCCATGTTCCATTGACGCGTTCCGCCCAACTTAATTTGGAATTGCCGGTATCCTGATAAGCGATATGCGGTTGGCCGCGAGAATCCAGTGCCAGCGAAACCGAGGTTCCGGTATCACCCGAACTATCAACGGTAGTGACGGTCCAGGCACCACCGTTCGAATAGGCATACCGCAAAAATTTATCGGACCCGTTGTAATAGACGACATGAATCCCCTGTCCCCCATCGATCGCCACCGATTCCGTCGTGACCGTCCCTGCTGTGGCGTCGACGGTATCGGTGTTCCAGGTACCCGTGCTGTTTTGATAGACATGCCGTAATTTCCCAACTGGGAATAACGCATAGTAAACGATGTGGACGCGGCCGGCCCCGTCCAAGGCCATGGCCAACGAATAAGGGTCTTCCACCGTCGCGGTTTCAGTGGCCCACGAACTTCCATTCCAAAAAGCGTAACGAACATCGTTATCTGCGATATAGGCGAAATGAAGATGTCCTTGGATATCGATCGCTAAAGAGGGGGATGTCCCGACGCTGGTGCCCGAATTATCGACAGTGGACGTGGTGAAAGTGATCGCGGCGTGGGCCGGGACGCTCAGTAAAAGACTTCCGAACGCGCACGCGTAGAGGAATCTCGTCAGACCTTTCATACCCCGTATATGTAAGGGGAAAAGTCAGGATTATCAAGGATTTTGCACGAAGGAAGTGAGGAGGGCGTAGTAACCTTGGAACTAACAGCGGTTCAAACAAAGTGCCATGATCTCTTCGCGATTACATTTGGCAGTCATTTTGATAGCCGGGATGAGCCAGGCAGGCCCAATGGCCTTGCAGCATCCTGAACGCTTGAGCAGCGTTGCCGAGTTTGAAGGGCGTGTGCTCGCGATCGACCGTGCGGCGCATCAGCTTCGAGTGCAAGATGACCAGGGCAAGGTGCTGGAGATTTCTGTCCCGGCCGATACCCCGATCAAAGACAGCTCCAATCGCTGGCTCAAGGTCGACGACCTGCGCGAAAAAGATTCGTTGCGGATCATTTACACCACCTATGACATGTCAGCCCGGCAAGTAGACCGCATATTTTCCCGCCATTTCACTATCGACGCTATTTTTTCAGCCGTCTAAGACCCCTCTTATCCCTGTAACGATTGAACCTCCTTGGCCATCTAAATGGACGAGGGGGTAGGCTTTTTCTAAATGCCCTCGAAAAGGAGACTCAATCTATGAAATCAAAGAATCTACTTGTTGCGATCGCCCTGGCTAGCTTGACCGGTACTTCGCTCTTTGCCGCTACGAGGCTCACGGCGGGCAAATACCAGGCTTCGATCACTCCCGCGATGGACTCGAAAACGGCCGATCAGATCGAAAAGAGCCTGGAATCCATCCAGGGATTAACATCCGCAGATGTCAGCACAAAGAACCAATCCCTCAGTTTCAAGGTGGAAGAGGGCCAATCGATCGATCTCGCTCAGCTCCGTGACGCCGTCAAAGCGGTGGCTCCGGATGCACAGTTGGGCCAGCCCCAATTGAAGGATGCCGACAAGAGCACCCGTGGGACGTCCGGTATGAGCAACGCGGATTACAACGCCGCACATGATACGCACAGCCCTAAAATGCAAGGGAGCGACACGTCTCCGGCAGGTGGTACAGGAGAGGCATCCCCGCGTTAAGCCGTCTCGAGAGATGCGTTATGGAAGAAATCGTAAAAACACGATTGCCGTTGCTTGCCTGGCGCTGGCAGGGTGGACGCTATCGGCTGATCCACGATGATCAACCGATTGGGGATCTAGCGATCAATGCTCAGGGCATGGCCCTGGCGCGTTATCACGATGCCCGGTGGACGATCGACCCGCTGAACGCGCATACTACTGTCCTGCACCAGGCGGGCTCGCGCCGACGCATTGGCAAAGTCGAGCTGCATCCGGCCAGCACCCTTGAAACGCACATGGAAGGACCGGAGCAAGGCTACATCGAACTCAGCGAACGGACTTATCGCTGCCTGCGCAATCGGGACAAGCTTCCGCCGCAATTTACGATCACTCGCATGCAGGACCAGCCTCTTCTGCAGTTTCGCCAGGAAGACCAAGATCATGGCCGCATTCAAATTGACGACCAGACGGCGGCGGGTTCTTCGGATTTCGAGGTGCTGGTGTTGATCGGTCTTTATCTCTACCTTCGGGGTACGTCTAATTTCCATACCACGACGTTAGAGCGCCCACGCGCACTCGTCCGGCAGCGCCATTCCCGTGCCCTGGTGGCGACGGGTCCAGGGGCACCGCCGCCGCCCCATCACCCGCCGCGACCCAAACGAACCGGGGGGAACGGCGGAGGCGGCTCCTCCCAACTCTGGTTGACCCTCTTGGCTGGTTTGATGGTCTCTATTTCCGTCTGGGGGCTATTGCGGGTCTTACAACCTGTATCCCTAACAGAAGATCGCGTGTCTGATTAGTCACTAAGGAGGAACTATGCGAAAATCTAAAATCGATCGTACGATTCAACGAGCTTGCTCCCTGGTCATGCTGGCGGCCGTCGTAGCATTCGCCGATCCAACACCCACCCCGGGCAATCCGGATACGAATGCCTCAGACCGCAATTACGACACCAATCAACCGAATTCTATTCCCGGGGGCGTTCAGAAGGCAGAAGATGCCGGAAATCGCGGGCTTAACAAGGTGGACGATACGGTTCACAAAGGGGTTAAGAAAACCAAAAAGGGAATGCATCACGCCCATCACAAGGCCCACCAGGGTATGGACAAAATGACGGAACCCGCCGTCAAACCCGCTCACTAAACAGACCTATTCACCTGTCATTTGAAGAGCTGGATCGCCGATCAGGCGTTCCAGCTCTTCTTCGCTTCGGACTGCAGCGGCCAAGTACTTGCTCGCCAAGCGTTCGGTGAGAGGATCCCGTCCATGGCTTTGCTGTCGAATTTCGTCATAGGTCCGGATGCTGGTACGTTCCGCATCGAGAACGGCTTTTAGAACGGCTTCGACATCCGCCATGGAATCAGGCAATTTAAATGGTTTGTCGGTGGCGTGATGTTCTAACTGGGTTAGCTTGTAAATTAAGGATCCGCCCATTTCTTGGATACGCGAAGCGAGTCTTCGGCTGCGCTGGAAGGCGACTTCGCTTTTTCGGCGAAGCAAGTGAATGGTGGCCGGAGAGAAATGACCGCGTAACCCCTGGGCCGTCAGCTCATAATTGTAATGCGCGAACCATTCATCGGCGTAGGCCCGCTGCAAAGCTGCGATCAGTTTATCCACCCCCGAACCCGCAAGGGTTCGCCCTAGTTCTCCCACAGCATTACCTCCCACCACTCCCGATTAGATCCCGCAACATCCAGATCATCATCTTTGGTTGCCCAGGCACCTGCGACAGGTTATAGGGCACCCGGCCATAACCAAAGGGAATATAAAACCGAATCGGGATACCCGCTCGGCGAGCGATGCCGTAAGCCGGCTCCATGGGTAAGCCATAGAGAAGTTCCACGTCACAGGGCGTTTTGGCGTCAAGAAGACGCGATAGCGCATTTTGCAGCAGGAGCCCATCATGGGTCGCCACCGCTACGTGCCGAGCGCGACCGAGGAGACGATCAATGACCTGTAAGAAGCCTAAGCGCGCATCAAAGGACGGGTGGAGGGGATGCGGCCATTGACCTTTCACAACGCGCACACGCAAATGACGGTCCACTGCCCAATCGGCGTCCCGCAGACTGCGATGCCATCGCCCCGGGAGGGTGCAGCCAACGTCCGCCTCTCGGCTTCTCCCGAGCTCAATCAGATTAAATGTTTGATCAGCGCTTTCGGGGCCGTGGGAATCAAAGTGAACCCTCACGCCGGAGTCCCGACTATGGTCCATGATAATTTTGGTCCAAGCGGGGTCGTAGTTCAGCGGAGGCGCTTTGAGCGACACATAAGCGTCCGGGAACTCGCTTCGTGCCTCCCGAAGCCGATCTAGGGCCTTTAAATAGGAGGACGCCACCTGGGCGGGAGAATCCTGCGGGCCGTCCCAATATCCGAGCGTGATACTGGCACGTTGGTAGATACCGTGCCGGCTTACGGCCAAAGCGTCCTCCAGCTGCGGTCCACTCACATAGGCGCGACCCGCCCAATGGGAGACATGGTCCCAGGAATTCCACATGAGATTTTTAAGACGCATTGGCGTTCTCTTCCGACCCCCACATCGTTCGCCACATTCGATGTCCGGCGTAGACAGCGGCTTCCCGGGCAAAGATTGACAAGCTATGAAGTCCAAGGGGATAGCCTCGAAGGTAGACGCAGGAATTGGTCAGAGGGACCCAGCTGCGCATGCTGGGCTCAACGGTTCCCAGAATTTCGTAGCCGACATTCTGTTGGCGGGCGGCTTCGTGCAGGGATTCCCGAAACAATAAAACGCCCGGCGAGCCGGCGGCAAAGCGCTCGTCATACCCGATGCGCAGCAGCCAATACCGATGGTCCCATTCCATTCCTAACTGCATCGCGGCCGCCTGGCCATTAATTCGTAAGAAAGCAATCCGGAAAATGCCTTTGGCCGTCGCGGCCGCGGCATACTCTCGGTTGAAGGGACCCCGCAGCGGGTCGGCGGCCATCGCCGTTCCATCTCGACCCTTCCAGCCCGCGTTTTCGACCGCGAAGGCCTCTTGCAAAAGAGGCCCCAACGTCGCGGCTGTGGGCGCATGAAAATCGTAGGAGATCGATCCCATTCGCTCGGCGGCTCGCTGGCGCCGGCGAAAATCGGACCGCTTTTTCGAGCTCAGGAAAAAATCGAGATCTTTGCCGGGTTCCAAGGAGGTCCATCCCCAGGCGTGATCGGAGCGGCTCACATACACGCCCCGTCCCCGAAAGATCGAGACAAAGGCGTTCCGGAGCGGCGAGGTGGTGGGCAACCGTCGAAACGATAACGGCAGGCCGGAGGCCAGCAAAGCCCGGACCAGAGGAAAGGCGTATTCGGGTTCCCCAAGCATATCGGTCGGCTCATGGAGCTCATGGGCTCCCAGGAATTCGAGTCGGCTTGTTCCCAAACGCCGGACGAGCGGTACGACCGCCTTTATTTCGCCATGATCTTCGTACACCATGACACGGAGGGTTCCCGGCAGACCAAAGGCGGCGGCGCAGGCATGCGACCAGATATAGTGCTGCGTCGGTAGGCGCGAACTCGTTTCTAGTTTTTCCCAAGCCTCACGTAAGGAAGGTAGTTCGGAGACGGACTCGATAACGCGGATGTGGCCCATACGACCCTGTAGCAGAACACGACGAAACACAATTAATGGGATTGGCTACATTTTTGACAAGGAGGGAAAGGTCGCGGTTACAGGAGATTCCCGTCAGAATCGACGGGGAGCTGAGAGGGAAACGCACGACGGATGGTCTCGGGATGCCGCGCGTGAGAGATGACATCTTCGAAATAAATCTGATAACGCGCGGCATGCTTTCGCATGTCCCCGCGGGAGTCGTTCATTAATGGTTCAGGGACCGGGCCATAGGCGGCTCGGTAGCGTTCTAGACAGCTGCGTTCGGCGGCCGCTTCTTCCAACGGTTCCAAGAGAAGGACCCATTTCCGTTTCCAGTCCTTCTCCTCTTTCGGATCCATAGGGGGGTATTTTTTTGCCAGCGAGCGCGCACGCTTCAGGTTGCGGGGGAATTGTTTCAAATGATGACATTCGTGCCACATTAATTTGACCCAACGGTGATGGGCAAAACGCGCTTCGGCATCAGGGCTCAGCCAATACGCGCGGTCGAAGACGAGCGTTTCGCGAGGACCTCCCCAAAGCATTTCATCCACATTGACTTCCGCCAGCGCCCGCCAATGTCCGGATGTGTCACTCACATGCGTATCGAGAGAACGTAGTTCGATGTGGATTTTTTTTGGATTTAAGTTTTCCTGCTGCAAAAAAAGGCGGGTTGTCTCTAGAAAGGAATCCTCGGTCGGAGGCAGCGGCATCTGAAAAGATCGAGCGCCCCACGCAGGAAGCGTGAGGCTGATCAATGCCAGGCCCAAACGGGCACAACGAACCATCGCGGGGCACATTCTGGCTCATAGTGTACCCCGCGATGCGCGGATGGAATGATGATTCGATTATTTTGTGGAAACGACTTATTGGCCGCTGCCCGCGCCTGACGAACCGCCCATGCTGGAGCCTGAAGAGCCCGAACTGCCTGAGCTGGACCCGGAGCTGCCCGAGCTGGACCCGGAGCTGCCGCCGCTGGAGGAACCGCTGGACCCGGTAGCATCGTTAGATCCGCTCATCCCTGAGCTGCCTTGCCCTGAGGCGTCCGTGCTGCTTCCGCTGGAGCCCGAAGGCCCCAGGTCGGGGTTGGAAACGCCGGAATTGCCCGACGTTCCTGAGTTGTATGTTCCCGTGCTGGTGGTCGTCTGGGAGCCGGAGCTGCCTGATGTGTCACTCTTGTTGCCCATGGCGAGTTGTACCGACGCCAGCATGCTCAACGAAGCGGCCGACATCACCGCCAAAAGTTTCTTGCTATCCATGTGGTAAGTCCTCCTGTAGGTTAATCAAATGGGTTTAATTCCCTTTTGGACAAAGCTACTGTCTTTCCATTGGACACGCCAGCGGGCGAAGGAGGTTACGGCCCCCGGGATGTAATCGATTTTCACCCCGATGGATCAAAAGAGATATGCGATCCTTAGGTGTCATTGATATCGGAAGCCACTCTATCCATTTGGAAATTTTCGACCTCTCCAGATCGGAACCGGCCTCCACCTATGACAAATCCTTAGAAAGTCATATGGGCCGCACCGTGGGGCGATGGGGCCGCATCCCGACCCACCTAGAGCGGCATTTGCAAGCCAGCTTGCGAAAACTCTTACATAAAGCAGAAAAAAAAGAGGTCAAAGATATCGTGATTGTCGCCACCGCAGGCTTCCGCAAGGCGGCCAACGGAAAGCTCATTCAACAGCGATTGCAAAAAAAGTTCGATCGACCGATTTGGCTGCTGACCCCGCAAAAAGAATCGGAGCTTGGATTTCTAGGGCTTCGGTCTCACTTAGAGGCGCGATCAAAGCAATTGGTGATTGATTGCGGGGGCGGTTCGACCGAAGTGTCCTTGGCGAGGGGGCGACAACGCGAGTCTTCGAAAACGCTGCCCTTGGGGGCCACCGTGCTCGCTTTGCAGATCAAACATGACCCGCCCACAACGACCGATGTCGTACAAATCGCCCTTCAGTGCGGCCAGCACATGGCGGACTTGCCGAACAACCTTCATCCGGAGCGCGCCCTGGTCAGCGGCGGTTCGATGGAAGACCTACTGGCAATCAGCTCTGATGACGATGCGAAGTCGATTACTTTACGCGAGATTGATCGGGCGGGAAAGGTGATCCTGCAGAAGAAAACGAAAAAGATCGCGAAACGTTACGATTTGGAGCTGGAAGACGTTCAGAACCTTATTCCGGCGGCGGTCACGCTGAGTTCGATTTTAAAACACTACCAATTGGATCGGGCTTATGTGACTGATAAATCGATCCGCAACGGCATCGCGATTGCCTACCGCCGCTCCCCGAAAACCTGGTGGCATTGAGACTTAAAACTTTTCAAAGCGGTACGCCAGTTCCGGCCCGCCCTTCCCTTCATAAGCAATTTGCGCGACCATCATCGCAAACGGCTCTGTATAACGCGCCATTTTAAGCTTACCGAGATCGACCGGCTCAAAACCAACATCTTTAATGAGCGGGGCGACAATTTTCTTGGCTTCCGCGTAATCGCTGCAGAAAACCAGGCTGGGTTTCGGCGTTTTCTTAGATTTATACACTCCGAATAGAACTTCACTGGGAATCGTATTGAATACGCTCACGACGCGCGCCGCGGGAACACGCTGCGCAAGCTCTTCAGCACCGGAGGATTCAAAACCAATAATCATGTCTGTGTTCTTGGGATTCATCGGTAAGGAGCACGTCATCAGGATCTTACCGGACAAATTCCCGGCCTGCCTTAAGACATCATCAAATTGATCCCAATGGACGGCGAGGAGAACGGCCTCGGCGTCTTTGGCTGCTTCCGCGGGCGTTCCTGCGCGCGCCTTCCCACCTGCATCGAGCGCCAGCTTTTCTAGCTTGTCCCGGCTGTGAGAATAGCTGAACACGACCTCGTGCCCCGCCCAAGCAAAGATTGTTCCCAGCTTGCCACCCATCAATCCCGAACCCAAAATCCCGATTTTCATGCGTTCCTCCTGGCAGCTATTGTACACGTTGTTTCAACATCCCTTGAAACTCGCGCAAATCCAGTATAGACTCAGGTCGCATGAAAAAGGCGAAACGTAGCGTAAAGAAAGCAAAATCGGCGCGGCGAGCCAAACCGGCTCCGAAACCAGCGAAAAAACCCGTTCCACCTCCGACCGCTGAAAAGCCAGCTGTTAAAGAGGAAATCACGCACGCGGATAAGCTCGCGGCCAAGCAGCGGGACATCTCCGTTTCCGAGTTCTTCCTTAAAAATCGTCATCTTTTAGGTTTCGACAACGCCAAGAAGGCGCTGCTTACCACGATTAAAGAAGCCGTTGATAACTCCTTGGATGCCTGCGAAGAAGCCAAGATCCTGCCCGAGATCCTCGTTCGCGTGAAGCAATTGGAGCAAGACGACCGATTTGTGGTGACCGTGGAAGATAACGGCCCTGGCTGCGTCCGCGAACAGATCCCGTCGATTTTCGGAAAACTTCTTTACGGCTCGAAGTTTCACGCGATGAAACAGGCGCGGGGACAACAAGGGATCGGTATCTCGGCCGCGGGGATGTATGGCCAGCTGACCACCGGCGTCTCTACGAAGGTCACGTCGCGTATCTCGAAAAAGAAGCCGGCGCACTATTTCGAGATCCAGATCGATACCGCCAAGAACGTCCCTACCATTTTGAAAGACGAGATCGTCAAGTGGGACCGGCCGCACGGCACCCGCGTTTCGATCGAGCTGGAAGCCAAGTACCAGAAGGGCCGTCACTCGGTAGAAGATTACATTCGCCAGACGGCGATCGCCAACCCGCATCTGCATCTCACCTATATCGGGCCGGACGGCGGCAAGGATGTCTATAAACCCGCCAGCAAGAAACTGCCCATCGCTCCCCGTGAGATCAAGCCGCATCCGCATGGGGTCGAGCTGGGCATTCTTATGAAGATGCTTAAATCCACTACAAGCCGGAAGGTAGGCGCGTTTCTTTCGCGGGATTTTGCACGTGTCTCCGGCCGCGTCGCCAAAACGATTTTAAAACAGGCGGGGATTGATCCTAACGCCAAACCCACGGAAGTCGGTCACTCCGAAGCCGACAAGTTGTATCGCGCGATCAACGCCACCAAGCTCATGAATCCGCCGACCAATTGTCTCTCGCCGATTGGCGAGGCGGCGATGCTCTCGGGTATCAAACAGCACGTCGAAGCTGATTTCTATACCGCGCTCACCCGGCCGCCGGCCGTTTACCGCGGGAATCCCTTCCAGATTGAAGTCGCGCTCGCCTATGGGGGAAAAATCCCGGCCGATGAACTGGTCGACCTGATGCGTTTCGCTAATCGCGTGCCGCTGATGTACCAGCAAAGCGCCTGCGCGACGACCAAAAGCGTGCTTCAAACCACCTGGAGAAATTATGCTGTGGAACAAGCGAAGGGCGCGCTGCCGTCCGGCCCGATCGTAATCGCCGTCCATATGGCCAGTGTCTGGGTACCCTTCACGTCAGAGTCCAAAGAGGCGGTCGCGTCTTACCCGGAGATCATTCACGAGATCCGTTTAGCGCTGCAGGAATGCGGCCGTCGGCTCGAGGCGTATATCCGCAAGGGGCGACGGGAAGCCGAAGAAAAGAGCAAAGTGGACTACATCAAGAAGTACCTGCCGCACATCGGCATCGGACTTCGTGAGATTTTGGAATTCAAGAAAACCGACCAGGAGCAGGTGCTCGTCCTCTTGACCCGAATTTTGGAAAAGGAACGGAATGGAGACTGACCATGGATAAATCCACCTCCAAGAAGATTTTTGACGCGGCGGAGAAGCTCTATAAGCTGATTCTCCGTAAAGAGATTCCGTCCTTGGATTTCCCGGTGCGTAGTCTGGGCAATGTCACCTACGATAAGAAAAAGGGCTTCTTCGAGATCGGCGACCAGACGCTAGAGCGAACACTTTCCTTTAATACAGTCAAAACCTTTGCCCAGACGATCCGCATGATGGCGCTGGCGCATGAGATCGTGAAAAAAGATGACATGGCGACCAAACGTGAAGCCTACTACGTGGCCAAGAATTGGGGGGATGCGCGGTTCAACGAACAGCCAGAATCAGACACGATCATGGACGACATCGAGGCGCATTTCCGCTTAAATCGCGAAAAGCTGGGATTTATTCCGGAGGAAAAAGGTGGTGAAGTTGCAGGGAAACTGGTCGTGATCGACAAAGACCCGGCGACCGGCAAGGAACTCCGCATCGATTGCACCCAATTCGGTTCAGGGGCCTACTCGATCCCGATCGCCTGCGAGGAACTCAAATTTGAGACCCACGCCAAATTCATCCTCGCGATTGAGACCGCCGGCATGTTCCAGCGGCTGGTGAAGCACAACTTTTTTACCACGGCTAACTGCATTTTGGTGTCCATGGGGGGTGTCCCCACCCGTGCCTGCCGCCGATTCATCCGGCGTCTGGCGGATGACAAGCGACTGCCGGTGTATGCGTTTGTGGACGGCGATCCATATGGGATTACCAATATTTATCGAACGCTGAAGGTGGGGTCAGGCAACAACGCCCACTTAAACCAATACTTCTGCGTCCCCCAGGCGAGCTACCTCGGTGTTACGCCCCAGGACATCATCGATTACAAACTCAAGGATGCGACTCACCCTCTGGTAGAAGTGGACGTTAAACGCGCCAAGGATGCGCTCAAAAACGACCCCTTCATCCGCATGCACAAGCCCTGGAAAAAAGCGATCGAACAGATGTTGAAAATGGGTGTCCGCGTCGAACAACAGGCCTTCGCCAAACACGGCCTCAACCACGTCATCGAAACCTACCTGCCCAAAAAGCTCAAGCACCCCGAACGATTCTTGCCCTAACACTGGCCGGCGATCCAGCCGGTCGTCCAGGCATTCTGAAAGTTGAACCCACCGGTTTCCGCGTCCACATCCAAAATCTCTCCTGCCAAATAAAGCCCGGGACAGCGCTTGCTCTGCATCGTGCGAAAGTCCACCTCGTCGAGCGGGATCCCGCCGCAGGTAACGAACTCTTCTTTAAACGTGCTCTTGCCTTCCAGACTGAATTGACCCTCCGTCAATTCCTTGGCCAGGGATTTGAGCGGTTCATTACCCACTTCAGTCCAACGTGCTTGCTCCGGAATTCCGGCAGCTATTGTGAGCCGGGCCCAGAGCCGGCGGGGTATTTCTTTTACATTGTCGGCCGCGATAAGGTTTTGCCCGTGGGCCGCGCGTTTTTTCTTCAAGAGCTCCCATTGTTCGTCCAACTTCGCACCCGTCCAGTTCACGTGTAAGCGAGCCCGATAATCCCTGGCGTGCAATTCGCGCGCTGCCCATGCGGACAACTTAAGCACCGCTGGACCGCTGAGGCCTTCATGCGTGATCAAAACGGGTCCTTTGCAGCGCAATGGCAGTTCAGCCAAAGACACTTCTGCGGTAGGTAATGAAATCCCCGCCAAGTCGTGCAAGCGGCGGTCGCTGATCTTAAAGGTAAATAGGGAAGGGACCGGAGAAATAAGGGAGTGGCCAAGGGATTTTGCCCAGTCCCACCCTTGGGGACTGCTACCGGTCGCCAGGATCAGCCGGTCGCAGGTGAGCGTTTCAGCGCCCATATCCAGCGAAAATTCGTTTTCCGTCTTTTGGATGCCGTGGATAAATGAGTTCACCCGTACTTGAACCCCCACGCGTGCGGCTTCGGCTTTCAGACATTGGATGATCGATTCAGATTGGTCGCTTTTGGGGAAGATGCGGTTGTCCGCCTCGGTTTTCAACGGGACACCGCGAGTTTCAAACCATTCCACGGTATCGCGCGGCTGAAATCGCGAGAAGGGGCCGCGCAGCGCGGCCCCGCCGCGAGGGTAATGCGTTACGAGCTCTGCGGGATCCATGCAGGCGTGCGTGACGTTGCAGCGTCCGCCGCCGGAGACCTTCACTTTCGCGAGCACCTGCGCGCCGCGTTCGAGAAGCGTCACGGAACGCGCCGGTTTTGCTTCGGCGGCAGCGATCGCCGCGAAGAATCCTGCCGCGCCACCCCCAACGACGATGAGCCGATTATCCTCTACGAGCTTTCTCAATTTTGGCGATATCGATTTTGACCATCTGCATCATCGCCTCCATAACCCGCTTCGCCGCCGCCCTGTCAGGATCATTCATGCCTTCCATTAAGACGCGCGGCACGATCTGCCAGCTCACCCCGAACTTATCTTTGCACCAACTGCATGCGACCGCTTCTCCGCCGTTGTTCACGATCGCATCCCAATAACGATCCGTTTCTTCCTGAGTGTCCGTGAAGACTTGGAAGGAGATCGCGTCCGAGAAGCTGTTTCCAGCGCCTCCGTTCAACCCGACGAAGGACTGTCCTAATACCGTAAAGTCCACAGTCAACACATCACCCGCCTTGCCATTCGGATAATCCGCAGGCGACTTCAGGACCGAAGTAAGCCGGCTATTCGGGAAGGTCTTTGCATAAAATTTCGCCGCCTCTTCGGCATTCTTTTTGCTGAACCAAAGGCAGGTCGTCATCGCGATTTTTTGGTTTTGAGTAGTCATCTCTTCCTCCTTGAATCCTTATTTTGACACAATCGTCTTAGAGAGGAGAAGAACCATGCGAAAAATAATTGTCCTATCGATGATTTCATTAGATGGGGTCCTGCAGGCGCCGGGGGGAAGGAAGGAAGATCCCTCGGGCGGATTCCAATATGGCGGGTGGTCACAACCTTATGGCGACAAAGCGTATATGAAGGTCGTTATGAAAGAGCTGGGGCCGGCAGACTATCTCCTGGGCCGGAAAACCTTTGATATCTGGGAGTCGTACTGGCCAAAACATGCCGAGTTCTGGCCGGGCATCAATCAGGGAACCAAGTACGTGCTTTCCCAGACTCGGAAACACTCGAATTGGAATAAGTCCGTTTTCCTCTCTAGCGTCGCCGACATTAAAAAAGTTAAACGCTCAAAGGGCCGAGACCTCCACGTTTGGGGCAGCAGCCAGCTGATTCACCTACTGCTGAAAAACGATTTGGTGGACGAACTTCGGCTCAAGATCCACCCCTTGACGCTGGGGAAGGGGAAAAAGCTCTTTGAGAACGGCGCGATTCCCGCGGCCTTTAATTTAACTTTGAGCACGGTAACGCCTAAGGGTGTAATCATCGCCTATTACAAACGCTCCGGAAAAGTGAAGACAGGCAATGTAGGATAACCAGCCGGAACGGGAATTATTTTTTTCCGTACTCGTCGTGGCGGCGAATCCAGAACTCGGTGTCCTGGCGTCCTTTGGGCGCACGGTCAAGCCACTGATACATACTCCAAAGGACATCCAGTCCCCGGGCATACGCGGAATAAGTGTGGTAGACGACACCTTTGTCGAGCACAAACGCACTCATTCCGGGTGCTTCCCGGGAGTAAGTAGCCCAATTCGTACCGGTGGAGCCCGCGATTTTTTCCATCTCAGGAGAGGCCTGTTGCTGGGTTTCCGGATTGATGTTTTTGCGTGAGCTGAGATCGCCAGGGGTGAAGTTGTATCGAACATCGCCCTTTTTCTGTTGTTCTTCCGTAAATCCAACCCCATAATCGAAGTTGAAGTCTCCACCGAAGGAGGACGCCCAAGGAAATGTCCAACCCATGCGTTGTTGATAAGCCCTCAGCTTTTCACGCGGTGCCCGCGACACCGCCCAGAACATCACATCATGATTCGAGAGATGTTGATAGACCCCATTGAAGCTGTCGGCGATGGACGAACAGGACGGGCAGCCGGCCTTGTAATCGGGTCCGAACATGAAGTGATAGATGATTAACTGAGAACGTCCCTGAAAAAGATCTTTTAGCGAAACCTGACCCTCTGCTGTATCGAACCGATAATCCTTCTCAACGCGTACCCAAGGAAGTGCTTGGCGTTGACGCGCCAGCTCATCGCTTTTATGGGTTAGATCTTTCTCCGCCTTGAGCAGTTTCAGGCGCGCTTTGAGCCATTCGTCACGGGTTCCGGTTTTGTGCGACGTTCCTTTTGGTTTAGTTGCGATGGGCATGACAGTCTCCTTTCGATTAAAACGATAGATCCACCTACAAGGACAGCCGCTGCGATACAGAGCGGACACATAACTTAAGCCCCTTCACCGCCGCCGCAGGCGTCCAAGGGAATCGCCTGACCCGTTTCCAGAAGGCTCTTCAAGCTGCAAAGGATCGCCGGCCAGCCGTTGTTGATCCCGCGCATCGTGTTCGGATCCTTCTCGGTGTCTTCGGCAATCAAGTTTTCGTGGATCAGGCGCAAGCGGACCATTCCTACCATGGGGTGTAGTTCATACGTCACGCGCGAGGGACCATCGCGCTTGGCGGCGACCGCGGGCGGATCATTCAGTGAGAACTCATAGACCAATTTGCGATAGGGTTCCCAGGTCAGCACCTTGCCGGCTTCATTCCAAATAGCCCTTCCCCCTTCGGGCGGTAGGATACGAATACGGCCGCCGGCTCGGGGTTCCGGCTCGATGCGATAGCCCATCCAGTATTGTTCGCTGAACTGCCCCTGGGTCAGCGCCTGCCAGAGCTTTTCCGGCGTAGTGCGGATATAGGTGGCATAGACAAATGTTTGCGTCGGGGTGGATGTTTTCGTGACCATGGTTAGTCCTCCAGTTTCCTTTTTAAGTGCCACAGAGCGTCGAGGCGTGGGTGTTCGAACGGTTTGATCCAGCGTTTGGCGATCGAGTGAATCGGGACGGGATTCAAATAATGCAGTTTCTCACGGCCCTTCCATTGAACCGCGACGAGATTGGCTTCCTCCAGTTGGACTAAATGCTTGGTAACAGCCTGGCGGGACATCGCCATGCCCTCGCAGAGCTCATTGAGCGTTTGGCCCCCGCGGACCCGCATGCGGTCTAAGAGCCGCCTCCGGCCGGGATCGGCGAGGGCTTTAAAGAGAAGGTCGGCGGCGGTGTCGGTTGGAGACTCTTGCGCGGTTTTGTTCACGCTCCAAGTATATGCAACCATTCGGTTGCATGTCAAGGGGAAAATAAGTGGAAACCAAAATCAGTTCAGGGCGTGCCGTCTCTCCGGGAAAGACCCATATCATCCGACCAAACGGCCCAATCTTATTTAGCCGAATGGCATCTGGCTACTTCCTGGCAATTAGCCCTAAAATAGATCATCCTCGAACGCCCCTGCCTGCCGGCAGACAGGGGCGTAGGCGCGTTCGATCTTATGCCCAAAATTCTCACTCGTATCCTTACCCTGATCCTAATCCCCGCTTTACTGGCGAATCCCAGCTTTGCCTGGGTATTGGAAAACGGCCCATCAGCCGGCACATTCCGCTCATCTCTCTTTATCCAACAGGCTCTTATCGGGCATATCGCGTCGGCGATATTTCCAGGAAAAAATCCACAGACAGTGCACGCCACGGTTCATCGTCTTTTCAAATCATTCTGGAAAGAGGCTTTAGCAGAAGGAGATGTTTCTGAGCACCCATATCAGTTTGATGTCGTCCAGCCAGATCGAAGCATGCGAATGGATAACATGAATCCGACCGATAGCGGTCAACGGGGACAGCCGGGATTCAACGCAGACCTGGATCGTCTGACAATGCTCTCGGAGGAACTGGCGATTTATATTGTTCCTTCTTTCTTGCACAACTATATACAAGGGAGTTTATACAAGCAGCCGGTAGTGGGGCGCCCACGGTTTGTTCGAGTACAAGATCAATCAATTCCCATCAGTCAAGAAGATGCTGAATACATGCGCTTTTGGATAAAGAACATTTCACGCAATCCGACGTGGCATCAAAATCATTCCTTTGACTCTACAGTGCTTGCCGCTATTTCTATGTTGTCGGGCAGACAAATTTATCATTGGCTGGAACGGGTTTATTTCAAACCGGGGAACCTCATCCTTATCACATCGGACCCCGATGAGGATCCAGAAGACACGTTACGTAGATCCATCCGGTATGCGTGGCTCCTTCCTTCAATAAAAGAGTCGGGACGCGCTTTAACAGCCGGTGTTAATATTATTCTTCAAGATCCGAAGCTTCGTCCTCTGGCTGAAAAACTCGTTCACGGATTTCCTGTCGAGGGCGCGGCCTATTTTCTGGGCATCCGGATGCTGGAACCGGGGGACAGACGAAATGCAGCCATTGCAACTGAACTATTTGAGAAAATTAAAAAGGCAAATCATCCGGAACTGCCGCTCTTTCTTTCCGCTGTAGAGGCCATCGATCAATCCGTTAACGCGAAATTGAATAACGTGTGGCCCAGGATTCAGGCTCAAATTCGTGAACGGTTCCCAGATTTATCTGAACAGAGTGTCTTATTATCGAAAATGATGGGGCCCGGAATGGCTCAAATGATTTTAGATGTGGAGTCCGGTTTTATAGGGCCGCCGCTCATGAACATTGCAAAACCGTGGGCTGCTTCGCGGGCTCAGGCGCAACAAGTACGATGGGAAAGCCGGCGAAAATTAGTCGTAACGAGGCCAGAAGGGGCTTCTCTTCAGCAGGCAGGAACAGTCGATGTGATTCATGAAGCCTATTTTGAAGAAGATTCACCTTCGGGCCATTTTTCCTTGCGTTGGGAGGGCCGTTTTGACCGGTACGATAATCTTTTAAGGCCAGGCGGGTGGCTGCTTTTCGTACATAAGACATCGCAAGCCGCCAAAGAAATTTTCACGAACTGGTTGGATAAGAACGGTTATACCTATCAGATATTTACGGAAGGTATCGATCGTTTCCCATCGGATTACCCTCTTCCTCTCCAATGGGAATCTCCCGATGGCGATGGTAACTACCTTATCGTTGCTCAAAAACCAGGATGGCCTGGTAAAAAGTCTTTCCGCCGGCTCAAAGATAAAACCAGCAATCTAATACGCAAAGTTTTTAGACTTTTTACCCCAAACCGACTCCGATACTCAAGTCAGCGTAACTTGGGTAAGGCAGCTTAAGCAAGTTCCTTTGCTGGAAGAATTTCGGTTAAGCGATAAGAAATCCGAACAGCGGCGTTTCGCGCCTTTTAATCTGTCGTCGAGGTCACGCCGTCAATTAATTTATACGCACTGGAGGTCCGGTAGCTCGTCGGTCAAGATTTACAATCCAATGTACTTTTAGATGTATTAATTGTCCTTAGCTGCATTTATTTTGACCATTTCGCTGAAGTTTGCCCGCCTTAGTTATCCCCGCTCTGGTGCCGATTAGAAAGCCGATCACTTCACCACTTACTATTATGCAGCTTTACACTTGCCAAGCCTTTAAGAAAACGGCCTATTATTTTCCTAGGCACTTCGGACGCATCGATTTGACCATTCGACCCATGTCATCTCGTCGGCAGTTTCTTTACAATATATGCAACCGATTAAAAATTATATGGTCAGAATCCTTCGAACCTCTTTTATTTTTTTTCTCATCCCCATTCTGGTGGCTGAACCAGGTGTCGTCATCCGATCGCATGGACCACTTCAAACACGACCCGAAGCCTCTTTTTCATCTTCCAGTTTTGAAACTCAAACACTTGCTCTATCACTTGCGGCCAGTCTTTTTGTTGGGACCACAATGCATTCTCATGACAAACCTTTTATTCTCACGTCCCAAGCTGTCCAGGCACAGCTGGGTTCGCCAACCAAACGACGCAAACGTCATCGCCTCTTTGACAGGGCCCGACCCGTCAAGTTTGGTGCCGTTCGCCCAGGAGACATCTTGCTGCAGGAAAAGAAAGATAAGATAAACGCCTACCAGGCAGGTGAAAAAGGTCGGACTATAAGGTACGAGGACAGCGCCGAGCCGTCTGAGGAATATGTAAACGTTACGAAGATAGGCGCGAAAGAAGATATTCAGCGGATTGTTTATGCTCGCGAGGTAAAGCCGAAGCCCGAAAGCTGGCTTTTGTTAAGTTCAGAATTTGCCGAAGGGGCTATCCGTCGTTTGAATCTAAGGCGGTTGTTGCCCAAACCCGCTCCTGAGCCGCCTTCCATTTCTAATCAAACTTTTGAGCGTGCTCCTCGAGTTCAATTCAATGACGTACGGCGTAGCGATATTCTGGCCTGGAAGTATCGTGGGAAGATAAAAGTTGCTAGAGCGGGCACCAAACATTGGTCCAGACGGTACGAGGACAGCGCTGAACCGTCCGAGGAATATATTAATATTCAGGCACTTGGAGAAAAAGAGAGCTCGCTCCTGCTAAGGTCTGAGTTCAAGATAATGGCCATCCGCCGCCTTGATCGAAAATCGCTTCCCAAGTCCATTCAACAGTGGTTGGGCGGCAAGATGTTGGCGATTGCCATGCTACCCTACGCCGATCTTGGATTCCCGCAACACCCCCTTGCTTTCGGGTTTCACTTGCCGTCCTGGATCCTGCCCATGGCGCTTGTCCCATTAATCATTTACATGAATCGCCGCTTGCTGGCCACTATTAATCTGCCCAACCAGACGCATCGCCTTCTTTCCGCAGCCTAGAGAATCGGGAAGCGTGCAGCCCTAGCGTCGCAATAGCCGTACCCGATCACAAATCCGACCATGAGCGCGGGCCGCTGAATACGGTCCGTTTTGCTGATGGCAGTGTCGTTTCCGACCTTTTCAACCATCCGTCGAGGTCACACCGTCAATTAAGCTATAATGACTTCGCGGGGTGGAGCAGCCTGGTAGCTCGTCGGGCTCATAACCCGAAGGTCGTAGGTTCAAATCCTACCCCCGCAACCATTTGAAACAACAAACGGCCGGTTGGTCCTCAGAGGGATCGACCGGCCGTTTTGCGTTATATTTACGGTTCTGCCTCTTGAAGTCAGGCACTCTCTTTGTGCTTTAATGGAAATGTAATCCCACCTGAGACCACAAGGAGGACCTTCATGGTCACTACGAACTGTCAGGAAATCGCCGGAGTCAATTGCACTGTTCCGCTCAGTGGTAATTCATTGGAAGAACTGAAGAAGAACGTCTTCGCCCATGCCCAGGAGGAGCACAAAGACATGCTGGCGAAAATGACGCCAGCCGAACAAGCCAGAATCCCTCAGCAAATCGAAGCGGTTTACAATAAAAAAGCAGGCGCCGCGGCTCGATAGGTCAGCCGCCACACGCAAGAACGGCCGGTTGGTCCTTAAAGGGGATCGACCGGCCGTTCTGCTTTTAAGATAAAGGCTTATGCGGCACGAAGGAATTAAATGTGTGGGCAGGAGAATTTTCGATTGCCTGAATATATCTATTTCACCGTTGGGGTCAGACCCCTTTTCATACCCCCGCAATTAAAATCCCGCGCTAAAGTGCGGGCCTTTTATTGCTACACGAGCCAAGGCCAGGGATTGAAGCGGTAGTGTTTGAGGAGGTCCGCAGGGTCTCGGTATACCGCGGAGCAGCCGGCGCGGCGCAGGACACTTCGGCTAAAGCCGCCGCAAAGAACGCCGATGGAGGGAAGGCCAGCGCGGCGGGCGGCGATCGCGTCGTACGGACTGTCGCCGATCACCACAACCTCAGCGCGTTTCGGATGGCCCGCTTTGGCCAGGGTTGCCTGGAAAATATCCGGATGCGGCTTCGTCCGGTCCGCATCTTCCGACGTTGTAAAATCATCCACCCAACGCTCAATCCTTAGCAGGCGCATATAGTAGCGAATCTCGGATCTTTCGCCCGAAGAGCCAAGCATCAGGCGATAGCCATCGCCTTTAAGACGCTGGAAGAGCGATCGAACTTTGGGGAGAGGCCGCACCTGGTGCCGGAAACGCTGGCGGAAGTCCTTTGCCCGCTCCTCGAGCAAGCGTTGGCCAAAGCGCCGGATTTCGCCGGCGGAAAGAAAGACCTGGATCAGCTGGTCCCCGCCTTTGCCGATTTGCCGGGCAATTTGCGCCGGGGGCACGTCGTGTCCATAACGCGCGAAGGCGTCATGCCAGCATAGCGCATGCGGCCGCACCGAATCGACCAGTGTCCCGTCCACATCGAAGATCAGCGTTCGCGCCATACCCATAGGACAAAGACGCGAGCTTGCCGTTACGCTCTCTTGTCGTTAAAAAGAAAAGCAGAACGGCCCAGCGCTTTAGCATGGGAACCTGGTTTATTTGGGGTTGATCAGCGGGATGCGGCTGGCGCGCTGAAGATCGATCATCATTTGAATCCGTCGATCCATCTGGACGAACATCATTGATTTTTTGACAGGAAGCACCTTTTCGAAGGTCGGCAAGTATTTGGCGCGCAGGTCGGCGATGGCTTTGTCGGCATCAAATAATTTGCTGATGTAGTCAGAAGCTTGTTTGTCGTCCATGGCCGCGTAATTGGCGGCATACGATCTGATCTGCGCGTAGCGGCTGTCGAGAACCCTGGCCACCTCGGCGATGTATTGGTCATAAACGGGCCAGAATTTGCTGGACTCTTCGGTGGTCAACGGCAAATTAGCTGCCACGATTTGGCGTCGCTGATCCTGAATGTCCTGCTGCATGAGTTTAACTTCCTGATCTGTAATCGCTTCGCGGGTCGCAGCGTTCTTTCCGGGTATGCTGTCGCTTGGACCGGCAAACAGAACGGCCGGGGTGAGAAGAAGTGCCATCAGCATTGTCTTTTTCATAATCAATCCTTTCAGGAGCTTTTGTGATATGGAGGAAAAGTATTAAAAATGCGGCATTAAGACCAATTGGACCTTGGTTGTATGGGTTAACGGAGAGGTTCGATTTCGGCGGGGTCGTGGAAAGTTTTCCAAAGTCCGGAAGGGAGCCCGGTCATGGCACGTGCGATGGCGGGATCAGACTCGGTGCTCGGGATGTGAATGAGGATGCGGCTGACTTGGCGGGGGTGTTTTCGCGCTAACGCGGCGTAGGCGATTTCATCCTTTTCGCGTGCTTCGCCAATCAGAATATAACGCCGGCCGGGGAAATGGGTCATGACGGTTTCAATAGCCGGCTGTTTTGTCGAGCTTGACGGCCCCAGAACCGTTGCCAGAGCCGCGATCAGGCTGTCAATCGATTCGCCCGCAGAATGAATCGGCAGCGTTTGGAGATGCACCACGCCTTCGGGAAAACCCTGGTTTTCTAAGGCATGCGAATACGTCGAAAAGAGCTGCCAGGGTTTGTTCGAAACGTAATGGAAAACGGCGCCTTGGCCTTGCCACTGTTGATAGACCGCGGCAAGAGCCGGGGCGGGATCCACATTCGAAATGATCGACGTGCCGCTGGATGGGATGACGATCGCCTTGCCCGTAAATTGACGCGAATCATCACGGCAACTTTCCGTGGCATAGGCATAGGACGTCGAGGAGGGGGCCGGAGTTTTCACTTCCTGTTTCACAAACCCGTCTTCATCAGACGGCGGAAGCTGAATGGTTTTACCGGAAAGTTTGACCGGAACAGTTTTCTTCGGCTGACCTTTCAGAAGAAAGGGCGTCACCCGGCCGCGTAAGTCGGCCGCCTGGGTACCCACCTCGGGAATTATTTGCATCAGGGTGACTACGCGAGCGATCCCCCGCTCCATCGACGCATCGGGATGACTGTCATGCACCCAGGCGGTCACGGGCATGACCCATTGGCCGTCGGCCTGTTGGTAAACATAGGTTGGGAAAAAATCGACCTGCTCGGTTTTCTTGAGGTAACACTTCGGGCTGCACCCGCTTACCAGCCAAAGCGCGATTAAAAGAAGGCGTCCAGTCCCCCAGCGATTCGTCATGACCAGTTAGATGCTTAAGGGGTTGTCCGGGCGACACGGTCCGGCGAGAGAGACGTTTAATCTAACTAGGATTTTTTATCGGCAACAAACATCCAGAGTACGGCCATAGCGTCGATTTTGTGGTCGGTGCGGTTGTTATAGACAGCGATAAGTTGGTACCGGTGCCCCTTCACAAAGGGAAGCCCAGCCGAGTTGGAATAGTGCTCTGTGGTCAGGATCCGCGCGTCATTCGGGTCCGCCGCTTGCTGGGCCTTCCCCTTCCAAACCAGGCGGTTGAGCGTCTTGTCGCGCAATTCGAGCGATTCGGCATAGGGATGCACGTGCATCGAGATGTAATGGATCATTTTATCGCCTGGGAAATTCGGTAGGTCCGGCGTCACATCCGTCGTATACGTATGCCGGCCGGGGGGGACTAGCCAGTGGCGGGTGTGCGGCACCTGATTGCCGTCCGGCTTTATGGACTGGGCCATCGCAGGTTCACAGGCGAAAGCGTTTGGATCCACCCCGCCACCGAGCACACAATTCGCAGCGACATTGAAGGCCTCCAGTGGTTGGACTCCTTTGGCCTCAGCGGCCGCTTGTTCCAGGTAATGGATGGTAAACCGGAAATCCACCGTCCGGCCGATCCGGCTGGCATTATTATTCAACACCATGCCGACTAATTGAAGGTTCGGTGGCTTGTCGTTCGTTCGGAAGGCGAAGCCGGGGGGAAACTCGATCTTCGATTGCCCCTGAGACGTCGCGATATACGGCTTCACGTCATTCCGTTCAGGGACGTTGATACTCAAAAGGGTGTGGCACATAAATTCGGGGGCGGGTTGGCCCGTGACGTGATCCACGGGTTCACCATGGTAGGAGGTGATCCAGGCGGCTCCGTCGTTGGACCCGTGTTTGAAGGACACCGGTCGCATGCTAAACGGCCCTTCCATGGAGTGGTAAACCCTGTCGATCTTGTAGTTCTTATAGACCACCGTTTTCACATGCTCGCCGTTGATGATTTTATCGTCTTCCGTGACTTCCGTTTGAACCAACGGGCCACGCACACTGTGCGTCGCTTCCCCTTTCGCACCGGGGTGGCAGCTCGCGGCCGCCGCGGGATCCATAGTCGATGCAACAGGGGTTGCGGCGTAGATGGGTGGGAGGTGGAATAAGAACGCGAATAGGAGAAGCCAAAACACGGTAAATGAGGTTACTAAAGTAATCCCGCCTGCACAACTAGGAGCTTTGGCCACTGTAACCTCACCCCCTCTGACGAATCAAAGGGGCGTCGAGGCAAATCCGTCAAAAGGAGGACTCATCGATGCGAACCGTCCTGTTAGTGATTCTGGTTTTGGCCTTGTTAGGCGCGCTGCCGATGTGGCCGTATAGCCACAATTGGGGCTACTATCCCAGCGGCGGAGCAGGGTTGCTTCTCCTAATCCTCTTGATATTAGCGTTGACCGGACGGCTGTAAGGCCAACTCGGGCATACGCCGCATGCAGGCTACTCTCGCTCACCCCAAAAGGCTCTTCAACGGCCTGTCCAAACGGATCAGCGTTAAGCTCCCCCGCCCGCTGGCAGAACGCGTTCCTCTTCTTCTCCTCCTTCTTCTAATTGGACTAGGCGTTGCAGGTTGGGTCACGCAACATGTGATCCGGACTGATAAACAAGAGCGCTATACCTACGGCCGCCCGCTGGCCGTTGCTGACCCACTTTTCCCTGAAGCGACAACGGCCGTCGGTTTTTCGATGGTAAAAGGAAATCAGGCGACGATTCTGAACAACGGGGACGCGATCTTTTCGAGCATGATTCGCGATATTAACCAGGCCAAGCTCAGCGTCAACCTCGAAACCTTCATCTTGCGCTCAGACCCGGCCGGTGCGCCGCTCATGGACGCGCTCTGCGCCGCCGCCAAACGCGGTGTTCAGGTTCGCGTCTTGATGGATGCCATTGGCAGCAAGGTCAAACAGAAGGACCAAAAACGCATGAAGGACGCCGGCGTGCACCTCGAAACGTTCCGGCCTCTCCGTACCTTTCGTCTCCACAAAGTTTCGCAGCGCACCCACCGAAAGATCCTGGTCGTCGATGGGCGGGTCGCCTATACCGGGGGCGTTGGCTTTGGCAAAGAGTGGTTGGGAAATGCCCGAAATAAAGACGAATGGCGCGAAACCCAGGTCCGGGTCGAGGGTCCGGTCGTTGCACAGATGCAGGCCGTCTTTTCCGAAAACTGGATTTATACAACCGGCGAAGTTCTCAATGGAAAAGCGTTTTACCCGATCCTGCATCCTGTCGGCTCGATTCGAGCCCAAGCGATGCGGAGCGCTCAGGGCGACGCGTCCTCCTTCGCCAAGATGCTTTATTTTGTCGCCTTTACATCGGCCCAAAAACGCATTTATATCACCAACCCTTACTTCATCCCGGACGCGCAGATCCGTAAAGCTTTGACCGAAGCGGTCAAGCGGGGTGTGGACGTCCAGATCATTCTGCCGGGACCGATCAATGATTCCAAGATGATCCGCCCGGCCTCCTGGTTCCATTACGGGCATCTCCTCGAATCCGGGGTCAAAATCTACGAATACCAGCCCACCATGATCCACGCTAAGAATGTGGTCATCGACGGACTCTTTTCAACGATTGGCTCGATTAATTTTGATTTGCGTTCGATGAAAGTGAACGCCGAGAACAGCTTGGCGTTTTATGACCCTGGGTTTGGGGCGAAGATGGAAGCGCTGTTCCGCGAAGACAAAACCCGCTGCCGCCAGATTACCTACGAGGAATGGAAACATCGCGGACTCTGGCGCCGCGCCATCGAACTTGTAGCCCGCATCTGGGAACCGTATTACTGATTTATCAGGCGGGTTAAGACTTCCCCAGCAGGGTCAGAGGGGATTTACTTTCGTGGATCACTTGCTTAAGCAGGCATTGGCGGGGGGACTTGTCGGGGCGCCAACGGAGGAGCCCGGTGCCGTGTCGAAAGCGACCGCCTGTGAAATGATCATATTGAACTTCCACCACAAGCACGGGTTTTAAAGGCTTCCACTCCGAGGTGCGACGCGTACTCCAGCGGCTGGGTCCGCCCGGGGCTTTTCCCGTGAAGCCGGGCGGCTCGATCAGCGCTTCCAGCTTTCGCGTGAGTGCCGGCTTATCGATGTTCGCCAACGCAGACGTAAAACCGATGTGATCCAACTGGCCCGCCTCGTTGTAAAGCCCCAAAAGTAACGACCCGACGGTCTTCGCCTTTTCCGCGTAGCGGAATCCGCCCACCACACAATCGGCCGTCCTTAGATTCTTGATCTTTTGCACGACGCCGGAGCGTTGGCCGGGTTCGTACGCGGCGTCCAAGCGTTTGGCGATGACACCGTCCAACCCTCCACCCATCGTCTTGAACCAACGCTTTACTTCCTCAAAGCGATCGGTCTTGGGCGACAACCGGATCGCTGAGCTCTTAAAATATTTCTTCGCAAATCGTTCCAAAGCTTGCCGGCGCTCCAACAAGGGGCGCTGGACCCACGATTGACCTTTCTCATCGGCTAGAAAGTCGAACACGATAAGGGTGGCTGGTGTTTCCTGAGCGAGTTTGCGAACGCGGCTTTCGGCCGGATGAATGCGCTGTAACAGGTCGTCGAATGACAAGAGTCCACTCACCTGGACGGTAATCTCGCCATCCAGGACGCAGCGGGTAGCTTTGATGGTGCGCACGGCCGCCTCGATATCGGGAAAGTAACGGGTGAGGGGTTGACCGGCTTTCGATTGCAGAAAAACTTTGGCGCCTTCCTTCCAAGCGAGGCAACGAAACCCATCCCATTTCGGCTCATATTGCCAGCCCGCCCCTTGGGGAATTTCCAAGGCGGACAAGGCATCCATCGGCGCTAGGTGCGCAGGGAGTTTCATAGAAATCGTGTGAGCGGAAAGCGCTTTTTCGCGAGCATTGGTTTCCAAAGGTCGCCCTGTTTTTTTACGCGGGCTAAAGCGTTATCGATACGAAAATCCGTGATCGCGATCCCCCGAGCGACCTCTTCCCAGGTCACCGGCATCGACACAGGCGCCTGCGGCCGAGGCCGAACAGAATACACCGAGGCCAACGTCCGTCCCCAGGCGTTCTGGTTGTAATCCACGAGCACATGCCCCAGCGGTCGTTTTTGGATGCGATATTCTGCGGTGACCAACCGTGGATAACGCGCCGCTAGCGTTTTGGCAAATTCCTTGGAGAACGCCCACACCCTTTTCTGGACCGGTCCCGGCTCGATGGGAACATACACATGCATGCCCTTGGAACCGCTCGTCTTGGCGTAATTCGGCATGTTTAGACTGTCCAGGGCCTCATGTACGACCAGCGCGGCTTCGCGAACCTGGTCGAACGAGGCGGTCCCGGGGTCTAAATCAAAGTGCAGGTAATCTGGGATGTCGGAGTGGGGACAACGGCCGTACCACGGGTTTAAATCGATGCATCCTAGATTGACGACCCAGAGCAGCGCCTTAAGATCGTTGATCATCGGAAAATCAATTACGTTGCCCGAAGCGTGTTCGATGGAACAAGTTTTTAACCACGGGGGCCGGGGTTCCGGCGTGCGCTTCATAAAAAAGAAGGGACCGTTAATTCCGCCGGGATAGCGCTTCATCACCATCGCGCGGTCCTTCAGGTGCGGCAGCAGATAGGGGGCCATGTCGGCATAATATTGCAGGAGGCGACCCTTGGTCCATTTCTCCTTGGGCCAGAAAACCTTAGTGACATGCGTTAAGGAAACGTCCAGATCGAGCGTGACCGTATTCATGTTCAGGGGAACCTGACAACTTATGGCTGATAGAGGATTTGGTCGAGGAAGAGCGTGCCGCCGGTGCCGGTGCTGACAGCCGCGCCTTTATAGATAAACGTCGCTTTGAAGTAGTCTTTGACGGCCGCGATATTGTTCGTCATGACGCCCAAGGTATAACTCTGCCAGGTGTTCAACAAGCTGGCGCGGTTTAAACAGCTGGCGATGGGGTTGCCAGGTGTCGTGTCGTCCTGGTCGCCATTCGGGGACAAAATGATGCAGGGGGCCGGCGTGGCGGTGTTGCCGTCATCCGCCGCTTCAATTTTTACCACGACATTGGCTCCCAGCGTCCCCCGTGCATTAAAGGTAACCCGCGTATAACGCCCGGATCGCAGGTCCTTTGGCGGGGTCGAGTTGTAATCGTTAATCGAGCCCGAATGGATCAAATCGACACCGGCAAAAATGTGCTGCCCCGCCACATCGCCCCCGTTCCAAGAATAACGAATGCTGTTCGATCCGGTCGCGGGCCCGGAGATATCGTTAAACGTCAGGCTTTGGTTCTCTCCCCCTGGAAATAAGAAGGCTCCACCTTGATGGAGATCATCCGTATAAATTTGTAACGCCGGGCTGCCTGTCGGCGGCGTCGTTGTAGTGGTCGTGCTGGTCGTTGGCGGGTTGGTCACCGTACCCGTCGAGGTGTTCGGAGGGGGGTTGTTGTTAGGAGGCTGGTTTTGGGTGGTGACGCTGGCGGCAGGCGGCTGGCTATTGTTGTCATCTTTATGACAAGCCGCTAAAACCAATAGTCCGATCAGGAAGTACTCATAACGTCTCATACTTATTGGACAGCTGGCCCAGAGGCAGGTGACAGGACTAGGAGGCTTTTTGTCTTCTGTTTCGGCGGCTCACGGCGTGGTCGCAGATGTGCTTGTAACGAGCCTCTAGGATGGATAGCTCTTCATCGCTCAACCGATCCAGATCGATGAGCTCGTTATTGGCGGAATGTATCGATTTAATCAGCTCATCCAGCTTGATCTGGACGCTTTTGCTCTCGCGATTTTGCACATATTGGATCAAAAACACCATCATAAACGTGACGATCGTGGTCGCTGTGTTAATCACCAGCTGCCACGTGTCCGAGAAACGAAAGAGCGGACCGGTCAATGCCCAAACGAGTATCACCACGCAGGCACCCACGAATGCACTGGATGTGCCCACCGCTTCCGCGATATGGCGCGCGAACCATCCGAAAGGATTTTTCATCGCACGGTGGGATGGGGCGTCTCAGAGGTCAAATTGGAATTCGCCGGACCATTTAGCACATGGCCCTCGCCGTCAAAGCGAGAACCATGACAGGGACAGTCCCAGGTTTTCTCGGTGGTGTTCCAGCGGACAATACAGCCCAAATGAGGACACACCGCCGAACAACTCGAGACGCGGCCCGCCTGGTCTTTATAAACCGCAAGTTTGGAAGCACCGGATCGCACAACGATGCCACTGTCATTGGGGAGGGAGGCCACCGATTTGTTATCGCCCGGCGAGAGCCAGTCTAAATATTGCGGAACGACGTTGGCGTTTTCTGCCACCAGCTCGGGCGCCGCTTTGGCGCGCAGTCGGGCCGGGTTATAGAGCTCGGCCCAGGGGTTAGGACGCTCTTGGATTAAATCCGTCAATAAAATGCCGGCCACGGTGCCATGGGTCAAACCATTTCCGGAATCCCCCGTCACCATGTAGACGTCGTCTGGGTCTTTGGGATGATGACCGATGAACGCTACCCCATCGACCGGCTCCACGACCTGCCCGGACCAGCGGTAGCGAACGGCACCGAGGCTTTTGAAACGCTCCCGCCCCCAGGCTTCTAAGCGCTGAAATGCCTCTTCGTTGGGATCGCCCTGCCCCGTCTTGTGGTCTTCTCCACCGATCAGAACCAGAGATCCTTCCAGGCGCACATAATGGTAGGGATCGGGGGTGTCCCAATACAACGCTCGCTCCATCTCGCCCGCCGCGATCTGCGCGGCAATCAGGTACGTTCGGTACGCCGCCTGTTTAACATGGATCACAACGCGTTGATGGATCGGCACGTTGGTCGCCACGACGACCGCGCGAGCCGTCACGGTGGGACCCTTTTGGGTCGTTACGCGCAAGGGATATCCCGATTCGACATCGACCGCATGCGTTTGTGTATAGATCTTGCCCCCGTAGCGTTTAAAGGCGGCGGCGAGGCCCCATAAATATTTAAGCGGGTGAAATTGGGCTTGTTGGGGAAAATGCAAACAGCGGCCGGTGTCATAAGACCGCCAAGGCGCGCGCGGTGCCCACGTGACCCGCAGCCCTGCGCGCTGACAGGCGCCCAATTCCCGGGCGAGATCCTCATCGTTTTGTCCGGGCGCGCGAACCAAGTACCCGGGCACGCGTTCAAACTCACAAGCGATTTGCTCATATTGCGCGATTCGGGCGATGCGGTCGATCGCGGCGGTGTGGCTTTGCGCGGCGAGCTTGGCCCCTTCTGTGCCGTGAAACTTTTCAATGTCGTAGTAGCGGTCGTCCAAGGCGTTCGAGAGATGCGCGCTGGTTCGCCCGGTTTCGCCGCTGCCTAATTGTCCGTCCTCTAAGACGACCACGCGTTTGCCTTCCAAGGCCAGTAAATAAGCCGTCGTCAGCCCGGAAATACCGGCGCCGATGACGCAGACGTCGGCATCGACGGCCTTGTCCAGCGCGGAGGTGATAGGCGCTGCCGGCACCGTTTCAGTCCATAGGGAAAGATGTGCTCCGGATGTGTTGGCTTCGTTCTCTTGCATGGGTCCTCCGTATTTAGGACCGTTGCCGAGGCCTAGGAGTTACACGCGGGGGGAGATGTCGAGGACTTCGCGGACGCGAGAGAGGAGGTCGGTGTGCAGGATCGATTTGTCGATGAATTGGATGCTTGGATCCAATTTATTTTGTAAACCAACGATTTCACGGGGGTAAGCCGACATGTAGAGACAATGCAGGTCGGGTTTTTGGGTCAGGAGCTTTTGGCAGAGCTCATGGCCATTCATTTCGGGCATCACCACATCGCTAACCACCAAATCGATTTCCTCCAGGCAGGTTCGCGCCCGTTGAAGGGCTTCAAAGCTGCTGCCGGCGGTGATCACCCGATAACCATTTTTTTCCAATTGGCGTGCGACCATCCGGCGCACCAGCGGCTCGTCTTCAACGACCATGACGGTCTCCTGGCGTCCTAGGGGAGATTTCGGCAAAGAATCCGGAGCGGAAGGCTGCGTCTGCAATGGCGACGGCGACGCCGGAAATACGATATAAAACGTGGTCCCGCGGCCCAGCGCACTTTCGACCCGGATATCGCCCCCGTTCTGCTTCACGATGCCGTAAACCGTGGAGAGACCCAATCCCGATCCCCGGTCGGACGCCTTGGTCGTGAAAAAGGGTTCAAAAATGTGCGACAACACATCCTCGTCCATTCCCTCTCCCGTATCGCGAACTTCCAGAAGCACATAGGACCCCGGGGCCATTTGAAAGCCAATCCGCGATCCGGATTCAGACAACGTCAGCGTCTCAGTACGAATCGATAGCAGCCCGCCGCCGGGCATCGCGTCGCGCGCATTGAGCGCCAGGTTCATTAATAATTGTTCGATCTGGCTGGGATCGGCCACCACCCAGGCCGAGTCTCGGCTCGACACATCGATGGTGATGTGTTCGCCAATCAGGCGTTGCAGCATTTTCGCCATGTCCTCGATGACGGTGTTCATATTCAGGATGCGGGGCTGCGCCACCTGATGGCGACTGAAGGCGAGCAATTGACGGATCAGGCTAAAGGCCCGATCGATAGCTGTTTCCATTTCATCCAGTTCGGCGATTTTCGGATCGGAGGGTGGCAGGTCTTGTTTGACGGCCTCGGCGGTGCCGCGGATGCCGGTAAGGAGGTTATTGAAATCGTGGGCAACCCCGCCCGCGAGGCGGCCGATCGCTTCTAATTTCTGGGTCTGAAATAGTTCTTCTTCTGTCTTTCGGAGTTCCCGCGTGCGCTCCTGCACGGTTTTCTCGAGGGTGCCATTCAGTTGCGCCAGCCGCTTTTCACTTTCGCGCAAGGCCGATTCAATACGCTTTTGATATTCGACGTCTGTGCACGTCCCAAACCAGCGTTTGACGTTGCCTTTAGAATCCCGAATCGGGATGGCTCGGTCCAGATGCCAGATGTAAACACCGTCAAAGCGCCGCAGGCGATATTCAATCGTATACCCCACCCCGCTGCGAATCGCCTCTTTCCAACGTCGGTCCACTTCGGCAAGATCATCAGGATGGATAACGGATTCCCAACCCCATCCGACACCTTTTTCAGGGTCAAGGCCGGTAAATTCGTACCAACGGGGATTGTCGTAATCAATCCACCCGTCGGCACGAGCCGTCCAAACGATTTGCGGTATCAGCTCGGCAATGAACCGATATCGCTCCTCGTTCTCCCGCAAAGCGGTAATATCGAAGAGTGTCCGTGTCTCAGACATAGGGCAGTGGGATGGCTACACTATAGCACCACGGCTGGGGCAGAACAACAATGAAGATTTTAGGGGAGGAGGCCGGATTGTTCGAGCGCATTGGTGGCTTCGTGCGCCATCCAGATGGATAGGAGGGATTCCTGAAGATCGGAGGGGGTCTTGACCATAATTCGTTTTTCCCAGATCAGGGATTGCTTGGCCACATCGAAGACCCGGAGGGTCCGCTTGTAATAGGTAATCGGTGCTGCGCCAGCACTGGTAGGAATCGGGGTACGCGCGAGCGACGGGTCACCGCCCGCCATCGTTTTCTGGGTCGGCTGAGCTTCGACCACGAAAGGTTCGGTCCGCAGGGACTGTCCCGACGGATATTTTCCCGTCAGAAAGATCGAGAGGCAGTTGTCCATCGTGGCAAAGCGGCCACGACATCGGTCAAAAATAACTTCACCTATAAATGGAGCGACTTGACCGGGTTGGAACTAGTTGGCGGTGCGCTGGGTGCGCGCAGTAACAACACCGTGACCGCGGGGAATTACAACGCCAGCGAGAAGATCGTTTGGAAATTGGTGGGAAACACGTATACTTATGAACGCTTTGCCTGGGATAAAGACCGGTTCGCCGGCATTGGGAATCATTATGACGAATCGGTCGGTTTGGGGCAACTTTGGTTGGACCTTCCTAAAGACAAGCTGAATACCGAACTCGGCGGCGGCTATGTAAACGAAGAACGCACCGTAGCGCCGAGGAACGATTATGCCTCCGGTCGGGCCTACGCCAAATACGCCCACAAGATTGGCGAGCTTTCCAGCTTCACGCAGGATGGGGAATACATCCACAACTTTAAAGACTCACCGCCGCCCGGGGCCGTCGGGGATGACACCATAACTTCCATGGCCCTGGTTGTTAACTACTAAGGAGGGCCCCATGCTGAAAGAATTCAAAGAGTTTGCCCTACGCGGCAACGTCATTGATCTGGCCGTGGGCGTGATCATCGGCGGAGCCTTCGGGAAAATTGTCTCCTCAGTGGTCAATGACTTGATTATGCCGCCCCTGGGTTTGCTCATCGGTAACATCGACTTTAAGAATATGGCCCTCGTTTTGAAGTCGGCTGGCGCGGACGGCAAGCCGGTCACGCTCAACTATGGGATGTTTATTAACAACGTGATTGATTTCATCATCGTCGCATTCTGTATCTTCCTGGGAGTGAAAGCGATTAACTCCTTGAAGCGCAAAAACCCCGTCCCTCCGCCGTCCCCTACCGAAAAGACTTGCCCGCAATGCTGCATGACCATCCCAATCCAGGCCAAACGCTGCGGCCATTGCACAGCCACGCTCTAATTTCTTAACGTATCCCCTGTGAAAAAGCTGATTAAGGGGATCGTTGAGTTCCGCAAAACAAGCCGAGCCGGCTACAAAGATAAATTTGCCCATCTCGCTCAGGGCCAGGCGCCGGACACGCTCTTCATTGCCTGTTCCGACAGCCGCGTAGTCCCTAACGCCTTCGCCTCTGCAGACCCTGGGGATTTGTTCGTCATCCGGAATGTCGGCAACCTCATCGCGCCAGCGGGGCAGGACGGTGTCTCCTTAAGTGACGAATCCGAAGGGGCCGCGATCGAGTTCGCTCTTCAGAAGCTGGGCGTGACCGACATCATCGTCTGCGGACATTCTGAATGCGGCGCGATGCAGGCCGCGCTGGGTGGCCCGGTTCCCCCGAACGTGCCCCATCTGGTTTCCTGGCTGCGTCACGCCGATGATTCCTTGAACCGATTTCGCGCTGAAAAGGCGCAGGACCCGAAACTCGCCCCCCATAATCGTCTTTCCCAGATAAATGCCGTCTGCCAACTGGATCATTTAAAAACCTACCCCGCTGTTCGCGACGCGATCTCCCGCGGCAAATTGCGCCTGCATGCCTGGTGGTTCGATCTCGCCAACGTCGATGTCTTGGCCTACAACGAGGCGGCGGGAAAATACGGTTTAATTGACGAGTCCAGCGCGGGCGCGCTGTTGAAGCAGCTCACATAAACTGGTACTGTCTAATCTATGGCAAAGATTCTAGTCGTTGATGACGACAACAGCATCGTCGTTCTCTTGCAGCTCCTGCTCACCCGGGAAGGACACGAGGTCGAGGTCGCCTATAATGGGAAGGAAGCGTTGGCGGCGGCACGAGCCAATAAACCCGATTTAATCATCTTGGATATCATGATGCCGGAAATGGACGGCATGACCGTCACCGGAATCCTCTTTCAGGACCCCGTTTTAAAAATGACGCCCGTGCTGATCCTCACCGCCAAAGGTCCGTCCGCGCGAAAAATTCTCGACTTGGTCCCCAACGTTCGCCTGTTTATGGACAAACCTTTTGATCCTCCGGAACTTCTCAAAAACGTTCAACAACTTCTCTCCACGCGTCCCTCTAAAACCTGACGTCTTGACCCGATGACTCGCCTGTCTCGAAATCAGGCTTTCACCTTCGCCGCCCTTTGCGCAGGCGTCTTGGCGTTGTATTCCCCGATCTTAAAAGCTGCGTTTGTCTACGATGACCTGTGGTATATCGTTCGCAACCCCTTCATGCATCAGCCCCTGCATTGGAACGCACTCTGGTCCGATGCCCGGACCACCGCCGCGCCCTTTTCCGGGCTGACCCGGGATGTTTACCGGCCGCTGACGACGCTTTGGTTCTGGGTCGACGCCCACCTGTGGGGACCCAACACCCTGCCCTATCACCTGGAAAACGTCCTCCTGCATCTGCTCAACGGCTTTCTTTTATACCAGCTGCTAGTTCGGGGGTCCAAAAACATCCTGGCCCCATCGCTCGGCGCCGCGGTTTTTCTTCTGCATCCGGTACAAGTTCAAACCGTCGCCTGGATTACCCAACGCTCTGCTCTGGCGTCCACCGCCTGCGTTCTTGGAGCGCTGCTGTTATTAAGGGAGACGACCAAACCTGTCAGCAAAGCCGGCGGGTTCCTGCTCGCCGGACTGGCGTTATTATTCCGCGAGACAGCGGTCGTCCTTCCTTTGCTCTATATCCTCCCGTTGTTGGCGCAACCGCACACCTCGCTCTCTGCGCTGTGGAGAAACCGCGATACGCGGCGGACGATTCTGGCCTTAGCGGGCCTCTCCTTCTTCTATTTGGCGCTGCGCCAGCAGGTCCTTCAGCAATGGTCTCAAATGCCCGACGGGACCGAATCGTGGATCAACAACCTGGCGCTGGGAGTTTTGGCGTTTCCCGTTTACCTAGGGAAAATCCTTCTGCCGATCAAGCTGCGCGTGAGCTATGCGTATCCGGAACTCCATCCCCTTTGGATCGGACTCTCCGCCGGCATCGCTTTGATCTATTTGAGCGTCGCGCTCTGGGCAGAAAAGCGCCATCCTGAGGTGAAGACGGCTTTGGGATGGATCGTGATTAGTCTTTTACCCGTCTTGCAGATTGTTCCGATTCGCGCTTTCGTCGCGGAGCGATTCCTCTATCTGCCGATGGTTGGCATCTCTTTTTTAGTGGCTTACGGGACGACCGGAGTCTGGGTTCGACGAGGTTTGATGCTCTGGTTGCTGATGTTGGCGACGTTCACTGGGAAAGCCGTGCCCGCCTGGCGGAATGAACAAACGTTGTGGGCCAACGCCGTGCAGCAAGAACCCGATAACCCCTTTGCCCGGCTTTGTTACGGCGACACACTGAGCGACCCCGCGGAGGCCTATAAGCAGTACCGCAAAGTCTTGTTTTTGCGGCATACCGTGGACCAGCAATTTATGGCCGCGAACAATATGTCGAACGTCTTACTTCAACAGGGGGAATACGAACAAGCACTGCGGTGGGCACGAAAGGCGGCCGCGCAAAAACCAGAAAGCCCGGAAGCCCTATATAACTTTGCGAGCGCGTTGGAACACACCGGACACAAAGCCGCGGCTGAGAAAACGATTCAACGGCTGGAGCAACTGATCGGCAGGCAATCGCCCCTCGTCCAGAGACTTCGCCAAAATCTCAATCCCGGGTCGCCAAGGCCATAAGGGATGTTCCGATGGGAGGATGCGCCCAGAGCGCCGTTTCCACCCCGGAAGCCGCACACAAAGCTCGGTTGATAAAGCCTTCCGAAATCTGAAACCCTGAATGAATCGCCGCCTGCGGCGTGCAACTCGTCTTCACCGCCAAGTTTCGCAGCCCCAAAAGCGGAATCAGCGAGAATCCCCAATACCGCAGATCACGAACCGTTACCTTCACCGACAAGGAGTCCAGCAACTGACGCATGGAGCCGGACGTATAACGCAGGAAATGACCCACCAATTCGTCGTACCGCGAATACAACCCGGGAAGTGCGGGGACATTTAGAATCACTGCCCCACCGGGTCTGAGATGCCATAGCGCCGATTCCAGAAATGGCTTGGGGTCGCGAATATGCTCGATAACATCGAAGAGGAAAATGAGATCGTACCGTTCCTTAAACTCGGACTGTTTATCCCCGATGTTGTAGAGCAACAACCGACCACGACCCGCGGCAGCGATCTGTAAACACGCCTCGTTGACGTCGCATCCATCCAAGGTCCATTGACTGAATGATTCGATCTTCGCTCGCAAGAAAGCCACGCCGCACCCGATATCCAACCCCACTTTCGGCGCCTGCGTGTCGAGCGCGTTGTCCCGGATCAAGCGCTGCAGCGCGCGCAAACGCCAAACAAACCAAAAATGATGATTGAGATTCAGGTTGTACCATTCATCGGGGAATTCCGATGGGATCGCGGGAGACCGCTTTTCGTAGTTCACTCGGATCCCGGTGGGCTGACGGTTTTCATCACAATGTAGGTCGGGCGAGATTTCACCTCGAGATACATGCGGCCGACGTAGGCTCCCAAGATGTAAAGACCGAACAATTGCAGGGACGCGGTAAAGGCCACCATCCCTTGGGTGGCCAAAAACCATAGCAGGTGAGTATCGGTCCGATTCGATCGAAGATAGAAGAAGGTTGTCAGGCCAAAAAAAGCGAGCGTCGCTAACACGGACAGAAACAGGAAGACTTGCGTGATGCGGAGGGGACGTATGCTGAGCGAGGCGATCCCATCCGTCGCCAGTTTATAAAGCTTGGGAAGCGTATATTTGCTGTCGCCGAACTCGCGAGCCGGACGATCATACGTCAGCGCCGATTGCCGATACCCGATCCAGCTGCGTAGTCCACGTTGGAACCGCAACGTCTCCGGCAACGATCGGAGGGCCAGGACCACCTCCCTTTTCATGACACAGAAATCGCCCGCATCCACCGGGACATCGACATCCGATAAAAACCGATACACCCTGTAGAACATCGCATAAAGCAGCCTCATGTAAAAAGGCTCCTGCCGGTTCTGCCGTTTCCCGTAGACGATGTCAAAGCCATGATCCAACTGCCGGACCATGTCCAAAATCAACTCCGGCGGATCCTGAAGGTCCGCATCCATCACCGCCACCACGTCCGCGGTCGACTGATCCAGGCCCGCCGCGATCGCTTGCTGGTGACCGAAGTTTCTGGATAGACAAAGCAGTTTCGCTTTCCATCCCTGGCGTATTTTCTCGACAAGAATAGCGGCTGAGGAATCCGTGCTTCCGTCATCAACAAACAAGAAACGCGGAGACGTGATTTTCGCGGCGGTAAGCGCTGGGGGTGGGAAGACCGCTTGCAGACGCTCGATTAAGCGGGGCAGCGTGGTTTGCTCGTTATAAACCGGGATGACAATGTCGAGCGATCGATCGGAACTCACGGGAGTGATATTATACTGATCCATGTTTGAGAATGTCCTGAAGCGACCCCGGGCGTACGCCTTCTCGCAATGGCTGTGGTATCGACGCGGCCAGCAGGAACATTATGTTCGCCATTGGATCCGTCCTCAACCCGGCAACCGCGTCCTGGATATCGGGTGCGGGCCTGCGCGACTCCTCGACTGGATGCCGGACGTCCTGTACGTGGGATACGATCCGAATCCGGACTATATTGCAGACGCTCAACGACGATACGGGTCGCGGGGACAATTTCACGTCGGCACGCTGACGGAGTTAAGGCCAGATCAACTGGAGTCCTTTGATATCGTTCTCGCCAACGGCGTTCTGCACCATGTCTCCGATAACGCGGCCACGTCCCTACTGGAGATGGCCTCCTATGCGCTAAAACCGGGGGGACGCATGGTCACACGCGACGGCTGTTATGAACCGGGCCAAAGCGCTTTCGTTCAATTTTTGATGCGAATGGACCGCGGGAGATTTGTCAGAACCCAGACCGAGTATGAAGCCCTGTTTCGTGACCGATTCGCCACCCGCCGCTGTGCGATCCTACGGGATGCGCTTCGTTTGCCTTATTCCCTGATTCACTTCGACCTGGTCAAAAAAGAAGGAGAACCCTCGTTGCCAGGAAGGTAAAACCAGAGCGCGAGTAAGACGCCGAACGGCAGCGAAAAGAGCAGCGTGCGCCACCCTGTCGCAAAAAAGGCATACCGGTCAAGATCGACGTTCTGAATCACAAAGAGCGGCACAAAGATCGCAAAAAAGCTGTAAAAAGCCCGCCAAGCCGCACGACTCCCCGCCCTAAACCCACAAAACATAAAAGGAAATAACAACAGCACGAAATGATGCGTGTCGGTCAGCGGTGAGATTAAAAGCGCCGTCACGAGCGTGTAATAAAAACCCATCCCGAATGTTTCTTGGGAAAGCCGAGGCAAACGGACCGCATAAACAACCACGATCGCGCTGCTGATCACCCATTGCAAGACATGAGCCACGGTGTCCAGACGCCCGATCCCTTGGGTGTAGTAATTCGTCGTCAGCAGGCGTAGTAAGACCCCACTCACCGCGTGGTTGTCGGAGATCGGTTGAACACGCTGCGTCCAGATGGGGGCGAACTGCCAGAAGGCCCGTTGAATCTGTGCGGGAATGACCGCCAAACTCGCGGCCTCCAGGATCGCCAGGCCGGAGACGCTGGCCAACAGCAGCCGCCAGCGCCGAGTGAGCAAAAAATAAACCAAGAGAAATCCCAGAAAGAACTTTAGACACACCGCGATCGCGATCGACCCACCCGCTAGGATCCAATGCCCGCGCCGGTGAAGCTGCATCGCTCCCAATAGGAGGAGAAGGATGACCATCTCGCACTGACCCAGGCGCATGGAATAGTAGATGGGGAAATAGAGCGCCATCGCCACGGGCATCCAAAATTCGGCGTCCCCGATCTGGCGCGCTCGTGCTTCCTTTATGGCTAACCCGCAGGCTCCCCATAAAGATCCATGCAGCAGGATCTGATAAATCGGCCATGCCCATTTAAAGGGCAGCAATCCCAACGGGGAGTAAAGCAAGGCGACCGGCGCTGTGTAGGCAAACATCGCGGGATGGCTCGCCGGGTCTTGCGTAAAAAATTCCTGATAAACCCTCATTCCCTGACCGGCGATCATGCGTTCGGCCGCCTGGTGTATGCCTAAAAAATCAAAGCCCTTGGCAAAAAGGGCCACATAAACGCCTGAAAGGACATAGGTGGAGAGCGCGAGGGTTGCCAACAGTTGCTGAGGCCAGGGAAGTTTTGAAAACGCTTTGGTGAACGGCACGCGTGTATCAGACCAGAATAACCGGTAGCTGTCAAGAAATCGCGCCGTATGCGATAATTCACCCATGTCGCAACCCAATTGGATCACAGAATTGAAACAGATCGTCGGTCCGAACGACGTGGTGGAAGACCGTGACGCGCTCGCCAATTATGCGGGTGACGAATTCCCGATCGCTTCCATCAAGCGCACGCCGCGGGTGGCCGTTCGGCCCCGGTCCGCCGAACACATTTCCAAAATTCTCAAACTGGCCAACCGTGAAAAGATTCCTGTGACACCGCGGGGCGGGGGAACCGGCCTTTGCGGCGGGTGCGTGCCAGACCCCAACGGCATCGCCCTGATCATGGATCACTTCAATCGCATCCTGGAGGTCGACAAGGAAAACCTGATGGTGACCGCCGAAACGGGCGTCCGCCTCTGTGAGCTCTATCCCGTCATTGAGAAAGAAGGCCTCTTTTTTCCGCCGCACCCGGGCGACGAAACCGCCATGGTGGGGGGAACGATCGCCACCAATGCCGGTGGATCGCGGACCGTAAAATACGGAACGCTGCGTCAATTTCTCCGCGGATTGGAAGTCGTTCTGCCGCAAGGAGATATCCTTCAGATTGGCGGAAAACTCGTAAAGAACAGCACGGGATTTAACCTGATGCATCTGTTCGTGGGCTCGGAAGGATTGTTAGGCGTGTTCACGAAAGCGACGATCGCGCTGCTTCCGCTACCGCGTCACACCGTCACCCTGATCGCACCTTATCCGTCCATCGCCCAAGCGATTCGTACCGTTCCCGAGATCATCCGGCGTGATCTTCAACCGCTCGCTGTCGAATTCATGGAACGCGACAGTGTCGATTTGACCGAGCGTCAGCTTCATCGCACCTGGCCCGTAAAAGGGTCGCAGGCGTTTCTGATGATCGTGATTGACCAACCCGGCCCCGACGACAGCCGGCTGACGGAGATGGCGGAGGTATGCGAGCAGCATGGGGCGGGCGAGATTTTCGTTGCAGACACCACGGAGAAACAACGCGATGTGCTCGATTTCCGAAGTCAGATGTACGAAGCGTTAAAACCCTGGTGTACCGAAATCCTGGATATCGTGGTACCGCGTTCGGAAATTGCCGGACACGTGGAATCCGTGCATGCACTCGAACGCGAATTCGGCGTGTGGTTGCCGACTTACGGCCACGCCGGTGACGGCAATGTACACACGCATATTATGCGGGTTGGTTTTAAAGACGGAGTGACCGATTTTAACGCCAAAAAAGAATGGGACGCTCTCTATCCGGTGTTACGCAAGCGCCTTCACGAAGACGCTCGAAAGCGCGGCGGCTTGGTGTCTGGAGAGCACGGCATCGGCCTCGCGAAGAAGGAGCTGCTGCGAGAATTTGTCGGACCCGCCCAGATCCAAATCATGCAGGGCATTAAGCAAATGCTGGACCCCAACGGCATCTTGAACCCCGGGAAGATGTTTTAGCCCAGCGCCGGCCCCTCTGTAACCCACCTTCCGCACGACGAATCAAATATTCGATGTCCAAAATCCCCTTAAAGGAGTCAAAGCTGTGAAGAGAAAATTAACTTCTATACGAGGACGGCGTATCCGTCAGGACAACGATGAAAACCATGAAGAAGTCATGCCGCTGAGCGTTTGGGAAGGTGCCGGAGAAAGTCCCAACCGGATTCTTTTACCCCGCAAAATCGGTCGACGCCGCCCTGAAGATGAACGCGGCTACAAACCCACCGTCATATAAGATTTAGACTTTTCGCTGGGAATGGTGTTTGGTGTAGTTGACCCACTGAAATAGCGCGAAGAGCAGGATCGACAGCAAGAACGAGACTTTGGCGATCATCAGGGATCCCTTAGCAGTTCCTCCACGGCTCAGCGTGCCTTCTACGATCGAAAGTATTAATAACATTAATGACCAACGCAGCATATAATCCTCCTCCAACCTCTTTTGCCCCCTATTAGACAGATATGTATTTCGTAAGTTACTAGGCCGTAACCTGCGTCGACGAAATGTGTCCTATGGCGGAGGTAGCCGCGGTATGCTCCGCAAACTGATGGAATTCATCTATAAATCCGAGCGCTTTAAGATCATGGCTTTGGATTGCCAGGAGGCGCGGGGCCTCCCTACGGACATCCCTGTCCTTCAAAAGAAGGAGGGGTTTATCGAAGATCAGGCCTTACGATCGGTGATGCATCGCTGTCGGGAGGGCGAAGACAAAGAAATTCGGCGGCGTGAGCGCCTGGGCGACACGTGCTATGAAATCCAGGACCAAAAGCGCATCGTGCATTATTCCTGGGTCACACGGCGCCAGCGCGTCCTCACCTATGCGAACTGCGCCGTCTGGCTGCATAGCGACGACGGTTGGATCTACGACTGCTTTACATCGCCGTCCCACCGCGGCCGGGCTCTCTACCCGACGGTGTTGCGGAAAATCTCTGATGACGTTCGGCGGGAGCAGGGAGGGGTTGTCTGGATTGATGTGATGGAATCCAATCAGGCGAGCCTGCATGGCATCCTCAAATCCGGATTTGTCGAAGTGGCGCGCTTCGACCGCCGCGTGCTCTTTTCGCACTTTGTCATCTATCGGCATCTCACGCTACTGAATCCCCGCCTCGGCCTACGGCTTCTCACCTGTCCCTGGTCCGGCGATGCGTCCATGGAATTTTCATGGAACTGAACGTCGAGCGGCTCTCGGAATCGAAGTTTACCTCCCTCGAAGAAGAATGGAATGCTTTATTATCTCGAAGCGCGAGCGACACGTTCTTTCTCCGCTGGGAATGGATTCATACGTGGTGGACTCACTTTCACAAGAAGCGCACCTTATGGATTCTGACGGCTCGAGAGCACGATCGACTGATTGGCATCGCTCCTTTTTATATTCAGTCCCCAAATCCCTGGGGAGCCCGCATGCTCCGAATCTGCTCGGATGACCTGGGACCTGATTACCTCGATGTCATCATTGAGCGCGGGCGTGAGCGCGAGGTCCTCTCCGCCTTTTGGACGTCCTTGTCACGTCGGCCGGCGCTCTGGGACGTCATCGCGTTTGAAAGTGTGCGGACCGACGCTGTGCTATTATCGAATGCCTCGTCATTGGGCCGCTACGCGCAAGTCCTTCAGCACGCCCATGTCTGCCCCTACATTGAGATCCAGGGGTCCTTTGATGCCTTCTTCAAATCCCATCATTCCCTGAAGCGTTTTGCTCTCCACAAAAAGGAACGTGTTCTTTTCGACGACCTGGGTGTGACTTTTCAAAGGATGCAGAACATGAAAGACTGGGAAAAGGGACTGGAGGATCTCTTCGAGCTTCATCGGTTGCGCGCCGGAGCGCGGCACCTCGACTCCAATTTTATGTCCCCCGCGGTGAAACGTTTTCACCAGGAATTAGGGCGACAGCTGCTACCGCGCGGTCTGGTGGAATTACATGCGCTTTATCGAGGCCCTCGTCCCGTGGCCGCCCACTATCACTTCAGCTACAACCACAAAATGTACTTCTATCAGAGCGGTTACGACCCCGACTGGAGCCGCTGGAGCGTGGGCATGGTTCTCTTGCGACAAACCGTAAAAGCGGCTTTTGAAAACGGCGTCACGGAATTCGATTTCTTAAAGGGAGACGAGTCCTACAAGCAACTCTGGGCCAGTGCGACGCGGGAAGAACGTTTTTGGCGGGTTTTTAATCGAACCACCTGGGGCACACTGCACCACTGGGCCCATCGAGCGCATGGGTGGCAGCGACAGGCGACCCGTTTTATGACGAGCTCGCTAGGGAAAGCGGAACTGCCTTCGATCGACCTCCGCCAAGCCCAGCCAGTAACGCTTGAAAATTGTACTTCGACATCGTCGCATCGACCCCGATTCGCCGCAGCCAATAGGGATGTGCACCCTGGAAGTTAACGCCTTTTTCTGCCGTCACCGCGGTTAGGAACCGCGAACTCTTCAAAACGCGAAACGCCTGTTCGTTCACATCTTCCCTGCATCCGTTGGGATATCCGAAATGCTGCACGGGCCGCTCGGTGGCCTGCTCGATGCGTTCCTTGGATTGCGTGATTTCATCCCTCATTTCCTGAACATCCTGAATGCGTGACAATATCGGATGGGTTTTTGTATGGGCTCCAAAATCGACGCCGGAGCTCGTCAGGGCGCGGATTTCCTGCCAGTCCATGGGTGCATCTTGAGCCGGGGGAAACAACGGGATGGTCACTTCCAGAGCCTCGGGAAGCTTCTTTAATAAGCTTAGACGCTCCGCGTTGCTTACCTTTTTCAGCGTTTCGGTCAGGGCCCACATCGCATACCGGCGCTCGTCGGCCGTTTTAATGGGATATCGCACGGGCGGCTGATCGGGCCCAAAGGACATCTCGAAAAAGGGTTTTCGTGAATGATCAATCGCATATCGGATCTGGTCCCACCAGAGCCACACTTTTCCCTCGATGAACTCCGATACCAGATAAACGGTGACCGGGATTTGAAAGGCAGCAAATACCGGAGCCGCACAGAGCTTAAAATCGCGATACCCATCATCGACGGTGACTGCCAAGGCGTTGGGCGGTAAAGGTCGGCGCATTTCCAGAGACTGAGCGATCTCGGTTAAACTCACGATGTGATAATACCGCTTCATGTAGGCGCACTGCCGCGCGAGCGTTTCCTGCAAGGTCGCGAGAGGCTGGGAGAACCGGTGATACATCAGGATGCGAAAGCCGTTGCGGTTCCAATCACGCAAGTCGTCGAGGCGCCCGGTGGGATAAAGCAGTAAACGCGTCAAAAGCGTCGATTGGAGCTTATGGCTGAACCGCCCGCTTTCGGGGACGGGCGCTCGAGACCGCACCGTCATCTTAATGGGCGGTGTCGCCAGATCGACGTTCAATTCGGCATACAGCACCTTTAGACGTTCCAGCCATTTGGTTTGCGTAAATTCCGCCATCACGCGTTCCTGGAAACAGCGCGCCTGCTCACGAAGAGACGTTCGGCCCTCGGGTGTCATACAAGCCTGCAGACGCAACGCAGTCTGTTGCGAAGACTCTTGCAGTGAGACGCCTACGCCAAAGCGAGAATCCGGAACCAAGTCTTGGACACCGCCGACGAGCGTGGCCATGACGGGCGTGCCCGCCCAGCCTGCTTCTATCAAGTTGATGGGCAGGCCTTCTGCCTTTGAAAACGATAACACCAAGTCCAACCCCGCCAGCTCACCGCCCACATGGTCGCGATACCCCATCCATACAACGCGCTCCGAAAGACCCCGACTCTGCACCTCGTCTTGGAGTTCTTTTTCCAAAGGACCCGTGCCAAACACCAGACATTTCCAATTCGGATGGCAGGGGATTTGATGGAGCGCCTCGAGGACAGCGAATAAACGCCGATGATTCTTTTCCGCGGAAAGGCGCCCGATCACACCCATCAGAAACATCGAGTCCCGCCCCTCTTCATGTGGGAGCCAGCGCGCGCGTATCGCCCGTGCTGCTTCCGGGCGCTGGGCCGCCAAGGTGGGCGTTCCATCGATTCCGTTTAAATGCAAGCGCAGGCGATCGCCGCGGAGTCCCGACCGGTTTAAGAACGTGTAATCGGCGCTTGAGACACAAAACACGCGATGGAAGGAAGTCAGGAGATACCGTCGATAGATCCATTCGTAAAGCCGGGTCTTCAGGTCGGGGCGCCCGTGAACACCGTGATGCGTGGAGACAATGGGGAAGCGGTCTCGCGACCACCCTTGGCGCGCTTGCAATAAATAGGCGGAGGCTTTGACGTCGTGGGCATGGACCAAATCCGGATCGAGTCGATCCAGTAAAAGCCGGAGGTCTCGAATCGCCACATAATCCCAGTGCCCGCAAACGCGAACGTCCAAATAATCCAACTGCAAGGTGCGAGCAAAATCCTCTAAGGGATCGATGTCACGAAGGCGGCCGATCCGTTCTTCACGCAAATTAATGACCGTGACCCGGTCCTTAAGACGCGCCAAGGCGGGCAAGACCAGTCGTTCCGGTCCGCTGAGCGAGCTCGAATTGAAGAGATGGATGATCATACGAGCAGGCGGTCTCCTTTAACGAGGACGGGCTCCGCTACATTCACCGGCGGCTTTACAGCCGCCTCATTGAGGCGTCGCTGCAACTGAAAACCGGCTTTCTCGATCGCTCGAACCGACGGTTGATTATTGGGAGCTACGTCGACATAAAAACGCCGATAGCCACGGCTAAATAAGTACCGCATGAGTCTGCGCATAGCGGCCGGGGCCAAGCCTTTGCCGCGAAACGGGGGCGAGGTCCAAAGCGTACCCAAAACGACCGATTCGGGCTCGACGGAATAGTATCGGCAAAACCCAAAGTTGGCCCATGCCGAATGCACGATGCGACCGCCGAGCATAACACCGTAGAACGCCCTTTTTTGACTCATCACTTTGAGGGACGCACGAACGGCCTGTTTCAAGCCCCAATTCCGAGCCCACGAAACAAAATGGACGAGCAAGGACAAAGGATGATTCACAATGATCATGCGCCCTTCGGGTAACGGCTCGTCCGACGGAATGTTTTCCAACTGTAACTGATACACGAGCATCGGGCCCTGTGCGGCGTCTGGCTCGACCGGACTTGAGAGGACCCAGGATACCCGGTGCGGTAAAAACAGAAATTTCCGTTTGAACCGTCGCATCGATTCCGAGGCACCGAAATAAGTCCCGTAAGCAAAATATTTCACCGTGGGATACGTCTGAATGCACTCCCGAGCGATCTCAATCACCAACATCGGAACAATTCCGTCATTGAGGTAGCGATCGTGTCCGTAGAGATCATTCAAACTGCAGAGCTCACCGGTCACCAGACATGCGGCATAAGCCACCAGTTTGTTGTCCTTAAATACACCGAAATACGGGTAATCCTGATAATGGGTTCGGGAGGGAGGATCGGCAATCGGTCGCACCCGTCCTTCCAGGAAATTCTGCGGCATGAGCCCTTGGCGGACCGGTGTGGAGGTCCAAATGTCCCGAATGTCGTCCAAGTGTTCGTTGTAATCGATTCGGCGAAAGACATAGCCCAATCGTTGAGCCTTTTTGTAATTCCGGCGTGCCGACGCCTCAATCGCCATGAAATAGGTATCGAATTCTTTCGGCAAGACGCAGGCGGCGAAGCCATATTGGTATTTTTTGGCCGTAAATAAGAGCTTGGGATGCAGCGCGCTAGCTTCGTCATAAAAACGTTGAACGGCATCGGCATAGAAACGGTGATTACCGTTTGTTTTTTCAAACATCAAATGAATCTTTAATTTGGGCAGGTTTAAAAACTCGAAGGTCATCGAATCAGGGCCAGCTTTCCCCGGGTCTGGTGGCCGTCCGCGGTCTTGACCAGATAAAGGTAAAGCCCCGAACCTACACGATCGCCGGATTCATTGTTTAAATCCCAGGTGACATTGCCACCCGAGGACACCGTTAATTTCCGCACTTCATGCGCCGACACAGTGAAAATCTTGATCTCACTATTATCTGGTACATTCGAAAAGGTCACTGGAAAGCCGTTGTGTTTGTCTTTGCGCCACGGATTGGGAAACACCCGGACGTTATCGACGTTGGTGCCGGCGACTGCGGAGGGCGCTGCGCCCGAGGCGATGCCCGCCAATTGATAGCGAACGCCTTCCCATTTGTCCGGATCCACCGGCCAGCTTACATCGGTTTTAACCCATGTCGGGTCGTTGGAGTCGCTGACCCCATAGTCCCAAAGAACTTTCGGGACGATGGAGTTGACCAGCGTGTTGACCGCCGCCGGAGAGACCGCCGCTGCCATCGTGAGATATTCCGCATCTTGAAGCCCGCGCCGCCATTGTTTTAAGCGCAAACTTGCGAACGGCCCATCCACCCCGTAGGAATCTGACGGAAACAGGACGTCTGTTCCCGGATAAAACAGGACACCATCTCCATTACCGTAATTCCAACCGGTCTGTCCTTTGATCGGATCGCTCGTACCGCCGTTGCCGAACGTTTGTGCGGACTGAAAGGTGTTAAATTGTTTGGTGTTTCCCTGATAGTTGTTGTAATAGGTCGATTCCCAATAAAACCAACGGTTGATGTGCTTTTTGTACTGCGCCCAGGGAAGCATGCGCAGGGCGACGCCATCGTCCTCCGTCGCAAACGTCCCACTACCGGGCCGGTGCCCGTTATAGACAAAAAAGCGTTTGCGTGCATCGGATGTGTAGCGATCCGCCGCCGGCTGCCATTGCCCGGGGACCCCGGTCGATAAAGTGGAGGTGGGAATGTCCAGGTTAGGAACCTTAGCGACCGCAGTGGGCAACGCGAGGGTAGCGAGCGACTTTACTTTCCTGCCCGGACCGGGGTTATTCAAAATCCAAGTGGCCCACGACTCCATCTGGGCGGTATCGGCTGATTCATCTCTTTCCAGCACATTGGGATCCTAAGCTTAGAATTCCACGTGGACAAGTTGTCGC
>JADMIO011331807.1_pt1 | contig 75134 bp, 65 predicted proteins | sample 8958161 | NCBI WGS metagenome assembly JADMIO01 (sample SAMN16585339, study PRJNA669376) | soil metagenome | isolation source: Crop rotation soil | place: USA: Cullars Rotation, Alabama | collected 2011 | reverse complement strand
CGCGACAACTTGTCCACGTGGAATTCTAAGCTTAGGATCCCAATGTGCTGGAAAGCGCGACCAGTACATGGCCGCGAACCTGCGCAAGCGGACCGATGGCGCGAAGCAGGTGCTCGCGGTGGTCGGCGCGGGCCACCTGAAAGGCATGGCGAAGTACCTGGCCGAGGAACAACGCGCGCCGGATGCGCTCACCGAGCAACTCGCGCACGTCGCGAAGAAGCGCAACATCCCGTGGATCACCCTCGCGCTGATGCTGCTGATCTGCGGCGGCATCGCCTTCGGTTTCGCGCGCGGTGGCGCGGATGTCGGCAAGGACCTGCTGCTGCAATGGGTGGCATGGACCGGCGGACTGGCCGGACTCGGCGCGCTGCTCGCGCGCGGCCATGTCCTCAGCGTGCTGGCGGCGGCGATTGCCGCCCCGCTCAAGCCGTTCCGTCCCGGCCTGCCGCCCGGCATGTTCAGCGCGCTGGCCGAAGTGCACCTGCGCAAGCCCGCCTACCCGGATTTCCTCGCCCTGCGCGACGACGCCCAAACCGTGGGCGGCTGGTATCGCAACCGGGTCTGCCGCGTGGTGCTGGTATTCATCCTCACCAACCTCGGAAGCATGATCGGCGTGTGGATTTCCGGCGCGCAGATCGTGCGCAAACTGCTCGGCTGAACGGACTTTCCTGAAGCCGGCTCAGGCGGTGACGCCGCACGGCGCGGAAAATTTCACCGCAACGGCAGCGGCGGATCGGACAGTTCGCGCACCCTCATTCGAAGCTCTTCAGGAAGCGGATGTTCGCGGCAGGCCCGCACGCGCGCCGAACACGAGCAGCCACAGGCAACTGCCGATCTCGCCGATGGCCGCCGGCATGCGCACATAGCCCATCCACGCAGCGTCCGCGACGTTCGGTACAAGCCCGCCAAACACCTGCACCACATAGCCCGCGCCGCCCAGCATCAGCAGCACGCCAAGCACGCGCGGCAGCCGTGCGCTGCGCAGCACCAGCCAGCCGAACGGCAGCAACCACAAGCCCCAGAACAGGCTGGCGATGCGCAAGCCGTAGCCGTAACGCTGCATGCACGATGCGAATGCGGCTTCGGCATCCATCAGCGTGCCTTGCAGCAGCGACAAGGCTTCCAGCCGATGCGTCGCCGCCGCCAGGCCGATCGGCACGCTGACCGTCGCCAGCGCCACCATCGCGATGGCGGCTTGGCGGCTCACGTCGCCCAACACCCGGTACAACGCGAACGGCAACAGCAGGAACGCAACCTGCATCAGCAGGAACGCCGCGATGCCGGCGCGGAACAAGCCCGCGTGCGCGGCGACGCCGGCAAGCGTGCCGCCCGTCCGCGACGGCACATAAGCCAGGCAGAACATGCCCGTCAGCACCACGATCAGGTACAACGCGCCGGCGACGCGTCCGTCCCTGCGCAGCGTTGCGGCCTGCGCGCTCACGCCGCCTTCAACTCCCGGCGCTGCGCGCGGCTCAGCCGCGCGCGTTCCAGCAGGCGCCGGGTGCCGGTGCGCAGGTCGTCCAGCATCGCGTAGATCGTCGGCAGGAACAGCAGGCTGACCACGGTCGAGAACGCCAGGCCGCCGGCGATCGCACGCGCCATCGGATAGTACGGCGGCATGCCTTCGGCGGTCTTGGTCGACAGCGCGATCGGGATCATCGCCAGGATCGCGGTGCCCATCGTCATCATGATCGGACGCAGGCGTTCGCGGCTGCCTTCCACCAGCGCGTCGATGCGCGGCAGGCCGCGGCGGCGCAGGTTGTTGATGTGCTCGATCATCACGATGCCGTTGTTCACCACCACGCCCATCAGCACCAGGATGCCGATCACCGCCATGATGTTCATCTCGGTGCCGGTGATCCAGAACAGCCAGTACACGCCGAAGATCGAGAACAGCACGCAGGACATGATCGCCAGCGGGAACAGCAGCGACTCGAACACCGCCGCCATGATCACCAGCATCAGCACCAGCGCGATCATGATGGCGCGCTGCATCTGCGCCATGCCGTCGAAGTTGATGTTGAAGCCGCCGCCGTCGAAGGTATAGCTGTAGCCGGGCGGGAACTGCATGCCGTTGAGGGTGTCCTCGATTTCCTTGCGCGCGTCCTGCATCGACGCGCCCTGCGCCAGCCCGGCCTGCACCTGCAGCATGGTCTGCCGGCTCTGCCGCTGGATCTGCGTGGCCGCGGGCGCGGTGTTCACGTCCACCATCGCCAGCAAGGGCACGTCGGTGCCGTTCGGCGCGCGCACCATGAAGGTCGAAAGGTCTTCCACGCTGTACTCGTCGGAGCCGGCGAAGCGCACGTTGACCGGGATCTCGACGTCGTCGCGATGGAAGTCGCGCAGCGACGAGCCGCGCAGCGCCATGCCCACGAACTGCGCCACCTGCTGCGCGCTGAAGCCGTAGGCCGCCGCGCGCTCGCGGTTCACCTGCACGCGCAATTCGGTATTGGCGTCGCCGGTATCCACGCGCACGTCGCGCAGCTTCGGGTTGCGCGAGAGGATCGGCACGATGTCGTCGGCCAGTTCCTGCAGGGTTTGGGTGGAATCGCCGATCAGGCTGAAATTGATGCCCTGCCCGTCGCCGCTGCCCATGCCGCCCGGCCAGCCGATGCCGAGGTTGGCGCGCGCCGATTTCGGCAGCCCCTTGCGCACTTCCTCGGAGATCTTCTTGTTCTGCTCCGCATCGTCGATGGTCAGGAACAGGCGGGTCTGCGCCCAGCCCTGTTCGCTGTAGCGGCTGTAGACGCGGTCGATCTTGAAGTCCTTGCGGTGCGCGTTGACGTACTGCTCCACGCGCGCCACTTCCTTGCCCATCTCTTCCTTGGAATAGGACCCCTTCCACTGGTAGAAGATGTTGATCTCGGTGGGGTCGTTGTCGTCGCCGCTGCCTTGCGTATGCGTCATCGGATAGACGCTCAGCAGGGAGATGGCGAGGATGCCGGCCACGCTCCAGCCGCGATGCTGCAGCGTCCAGCGCAGCGCGCGCGCGTAGCGTTCCTGCAGGCCGGTGATGAACGGCGACTTCAGCGCCGGCGGCGTCTTCATCCGCGCGGACAGCATCGGGATCAGGCTGATCGCGACCAGCCACGAGGCCAGCAGCGACACCGAAATGGTCACCGCCAATTGGCCCAGGTAGATCGTGATGATGTTCTTCTCGCCGAACATCATCGGCAGGAACACCACGCAGTGGCACAAGGTGCCCGCGGACAAGGCGATGGCCACGTGGCGGGTGCCGATGATCGAGGCCAGCCACGGCTTGCCGGGATATTTCTCGCGCTCCTGGTAGATGCTTTCGACCACCACCACGGCGTTGTCCACCAGCATGCCCACCGCCAGCAGCAGGCCCATCATCGAGATGATGTTGAGGGTGATGCCGGCGAAGTACATGAAGCCCAGGGTCATGGTGAAGCAGATCGGGATCGCCGTGGTCACCATCAGGGTCGACGGCCAGTGGCGCAGGAACGCGTACAGCACGATGACCGAGAGCAACAGGCCGATGCCGCCCGCTTCGGCCAGCGCCAGCAGCGAGCTGGTGACCGCCTGGCCCTGGTCGTCGGTGACTTCGATCTTGACCCCGCGCATCGCCGGGTCCTGTTCCAGCAGCTTGATTTCCTCGCGCACCATGCGCGACAGCTCCACCAGGTTCGCCGCGCGTTCCTTGTAGATGTCCACGCCCACGCTGGGCTTGCCTTCCATCTTGCGCACGTAGTTCATGCGCTGCGGCTTCAGGTCCACGTCGGCGATGTCGGACAGGCGCGTGCCGTTCTTGTCGATGCGCAGGTCGCGCAGTTGCTGCAACTGCTGCAGTTCGCCCAGCGGCTGCACGCGCAGGCGCTGCCCGGCCTCGGTGATCTCGCCGGCGGACACCGCGAAATTCGCCGCCTGCAACTGCTGCACCAGGGTGTTCAGCGCCACCCCGTGCGCGGTCAGGCGATCCTTGTCCAGCGCCACCAGCACTTCCTGGTTGGCCACGCCCTCCACTTCCACACGGGCCACGCCGGGCAGCCGTTCCAGCCGCTGCTTGATGCTGCGCTCGATCAGGTCGGCGCGCGTGGTCAGGTCGATGCTGCTGGTCAGGCGCAGGCTCAGCGCCTCGCGGTCGGAGGTGCTCCAGCGCTGCACGAAGTAGCGGCGGAAGTCGTCCGGCAACTGGTCGCGGATCGCGTCGATGCGTTCGCGCGCCTCCGAGGCGGCGATGGCGATGTCGCGGTTCCAGTCGCTGAAGCGCACCTGGATCGAACCGCCATCGGCGTTCGCGCGCGAGTTCATCGACTCGATGCCGGGCATCGTCGCCAATGCCTCCTCGACCGGCCGCACCAGGTTGCGTTCCACTTCCTCCGGCGTGGAGCCCGCATACGGCAGCGACACGAAGAAGAACGGGATGGTGGCTTCCGGCTCGGCTTCCAGCGGCAGGCGGAACGAAGCGATCAGGCCGATCGCCACCATCGACACGAACAGCATGATGGTGGTGATCGGACGGCGGATGGAAAGTTCGGTGATGTTCATCGCGGCATCACGCCTTCGCGCCGTTCAACGGATCGTGTTCGTGCGAGATCAGTTCCGCCGCCTGTTCCGCCACGCTGCGCGCGCGCCGGCCGCGTTCCGCGTAGAACTCGTCCGGCTTGCGGTCCAGCAGGTCGTACACGACCGGGATCACCACCAGGGTGAGCAAGGTCGACACCAGCAGGCCGCCGATCACCGTGATCGCCATCGGGCTGCGCACTTCCGCGCCCTCGCCGAAGGCCAGCGCCAGCGGCAGGAAGCCGAACACCGCGCACAGCGTGGTCATCATGATCGGGCGCAGGCGCGAGCGCGCGCCTTCCACCAGCGCCGTGCGCTTGGCCACGCCTTCCTCGCGCAACTGGTTGACCTTGTCAATCAGGATGATCGCGTTCTTCACCACCAGGCCGACCAGCAGGATCAGGCCGATGAACACCACCACCGAGGCCGGCGAACCGGTCATCAGCAGCGCGCCCACCGCGCCGACCAGCGCCAGCGGGATGGTGAACAGGATGACGAACGGGTGCAGCAGCGATTCGAACTGCGAGGCCATCACCAGGTAGACGAGGAAGATCGCCAGGCCGAACGCGAACAGCAGCGACTTGATCGACTCGCCCAGTTCCTGGCCCTGCCCGCCGATGCGCATGTCGATGTCGGTGCCGAGCGGGTTCTTCGCCACCATGTCGTCGACTTCGCGGATCGCGCCGCCGAGGTCGATGTCGCGCAGGTTCGCGGACACGATGGCGACGCGGCGCTGGTCGGCGCGGTGGATCTCGCTCGGGCCGGTGGTGGACAGCACGTCCGCCACCGACGCCAGTTCCACCGGCGTGCCGCTGCCCGGGTTGACGATCAGGCGGCGCAGGTCATCCACCGAGGCGCGGTCGGATTCCTGCGCGCGCACCAGCACGTCGATCTTGCGGTCGCGGAAGCTGTAGCGCGTGGCCACGTTGCCCTTGACCTTGTTGACCACGATGTCGGCGATCTGCCGCGTGGTCAGGCCCAGCGCGGCGGCGCGGTCCTGGTCGAAGCGGATCTGGATTTCCGGGAAGCCCTGCTCCACCGTCGACTTCACGTCGGCGTAGTGCGCATTCGCGCGCAGCAGGCCCGCCAGCTTGTTGCCGGCCTTGCGGATGGTCTCGAGATCCGCGCCTTCCACTTCGATTTCCAGCGGCGGCGACAGGCTGAACAATTCCGGGCGGCTGAAATCCACCTGCACGCCGGGGAAGTTCTTCATCGTCTTGCGCAGCGCTTCGGTCAGCGGCGCTTCCGCATCATTCTGCGTCATCACCACCGACAGCTTGCCGATGTTCTCGCCGCTTTCGGTCGGGCTGGCATCCAGCCGCGTGCCGGTGCCGGACACGCCATACAACACCCGCACGCCATCGTCCTTCGCATGCGCGGCCTGGACCTCGCGGACCAGCGCATCGGTCTGCGCCAGCGGCGTGCCGGGGGGCAACTTGGCGGTCATGTCGAAGCGGTCCTGCGCGAACTGCGGGATCAGGTCGGTGCCGAGCAGCGGCACCGCCGCCATCGTCAGCGCGAACGCGAGCGCGGCCACCAGCAGCACCGGCGTCGGGCGCTTCAGCGCGTTCGGCAACACGCGCAGGTACAGGCGTTCGGCGCGACCGTAAGGCGCCATCGCGAAGTCGCTCAGCTTGCGCATCACCGGGCCGACGACGGCGGCAAGCCCGCGCCAGACCCGCACGACGAGCCAGGCCACGCTGAAGAAACCGTAGCGGAACATCGCGCCGATGCCGCGACCGGCGTAGGCCGCCGGCTTCTGCCACTTCGATTGCGGTTGCCAGCGCGCATGCGCGGCTTCCTCCGGGAAGCCCAGCGGCGGACGGCCCTTCAGCGCGCTCAGCATCGGGATCAGGGTCATCGCCACCACCAGCGACACGCCGATGGCGATCGCCACGGTCAGCGCCTGGTCGCGGAACAACTGGCCGGCGATGCCCTGCACGAACACCAGCGGCAGGAACACCGCGATGGTGGTGAGCGTCGAGGCGACGACCGCCATGCTGACTTCGCGGGTGCCGGCGATCGCGGCATCGAGGATGCCGAGGCCGCGCTCGCGCGCCTTGGCGATCGATTCCAGCACCACGATGGAGTCGTCGACCACGAGGCCGGTGGCCAGCGCGAGGCCGCCCAGCGACATCACGTTGAGCGACAGCCCCAACTGGCCCATGAAGAAGAAGGTGGCGATGATCGACACCGGCAGCGACAGCGAGATGACGAAGGTGCTCCAGCCATCGCGCAGGAACAGGAAGATGATCAGGATCGACAGCAGGCCGCCGATCACCGCGTCAAGCTTCACGTCGCCGATCGCGTGGCGGATGAAGATCGACTGGTCTTCGATCGTGGTCAGTTCGATGTCGGCCGGCAGCTTCTCGCGGATGCTCTTGAGCTTGGCGTCCAGCGCGTCGGCGGTGGACACCGTGTTGGCGTCGCCTTCCTTGTAGATCGCCAGTTCCACCGCTTCGCGGCCATTGAGGCGGATGATCGCCTCGCGTTCCTTGTAACCCTGGCGCACCGTGGCCACGTCGCGCAGGCGCAGCGGCGAGGTGCCGGTGGATGCATTGCCGCCTTGCGACAGCGCCGCCATCACGCTGGCGTCGCCGCTGGCCGCGGCCAGGCGCATGGCCTGCTCGTTGCCCGCATTGCCGGCGCCGGCGGTGCGCGTGGTCAGCAGCATGTTCGCCATGTCCTCGACGGTGGCGAACTGGTTCACGGTGCGCACGAGGTAACGCTGCGAGCCTTCCTCCAGGCGCCCGCCGGAGACGTTGACGTTCTCCTGCGCCAGGCGGTTGATCACGCTGTCCAGCGACAGGCCGTACTGCGCCAGCTTGCGCTGGTCGATGTCGACCTGCACTTCGTCTTCCAGGCCACCGCCGACCTTCACCGCGGCCACGCCATCGACGGGCTCCAGCTTGCGCTTGAGGTCGTCGTCGGCGAAGCGGCGCAGTTCCATCAACTGGCGGATGTCTTCCGCGGCGCTGCCGGCCTGCTGCTTCGGCGACAGCGCGAGCCGCATGATCGGCTGCGTGGACGGATTGAAGCGCAGCAACACCGGCGGCTTGGCGTCCAGCGGGAATTGCAGCGCCTCCATCTTGTCGCGCACGTCCAGGCTGGCCTGGTCCATGTTGGTGCCCCAGGCGAACTCCAGCACCACGTCGGATTGCCCGGTGCGCGACACCGACTTCAACTTGCGCAGGCCCTTCACCACGCCCAGCGCTTCTTCCGCCGGCTGCGAGATCAGGGTTTCGATTTCCGCCGGCGCCGCGCCTTCGTAATCGGTGCGCACGGTCAGCGTGGGATAGCTGAGGTCGGGCAGCAGGTTGACCTTGAGGCTGCCCAGCGCGATCAGGCCGAACAGCACCAGGGTCAGCGTCATCATCGCGATGGTGACGCGGCGGCGGGTGGCGAATTCGACCAGGTTGAAGCCGCCCGACGGCGGGTGATGCGGATCCTGCGCGTGACCGCTGGCTTGCTCGGACGAACTCATTTCACTGCCGCCTGCGCGGGAGTGGCGGACGCGGCGGCAGGCGTCGCCTTGTCGCCGATCACCTGCACCGCACTGCCTTCACGCAGCGCCGATTTGCCGGCGATCACCACCGGATCGCCCGCGCGCAGGCCGCCGCGCACTTCGACCCACTCGCCATCGACATAACCCAGTTGGAGTTCCGCGCGTGCGGCCTTGCCGGCCTTCACCGTGAACACCGCCGGCGCGCTGCCGTCCTCGAGCAAGGCGGTGCGCGGGATCACCAGCGCATCGGCGCGCTGGTCGTAGTTGATGCGGATGCGCGCGAACATGCCCGGCTGCAGCAAACCGCCGCCGTCGAACGCGCAGACCACGCGGAAGGTGCCGCTGCCGGAATCCACCACCGGCGACACGCGGTCGATGCGGCCATCGAAGGTCTTGCCCGGCAACGCATCCACGGTGAGCTGCACGGCCTGGCCGGCCTTCAGCGTCTCGATCTCGCGCTCCGGCGCGTTGAGCGTGGCTTCGAGGCGCGAGGTATCGACGATGCTGAAGATCGGCGTGTTGATCTGCACCAGGTTGCCCTGCTTGATGTTGCGCGAGGCCACCACGCCGGAGATCGGCGCGGTCACCGTGCCGTAGGCCAGTTCCAGCTTGGCCATGCGCAATTGCGCGCGGGCGTTTTCCAAGTCGTAGCGCAATTGATCCACGTCGTTGACGCTGACCATCTTCTGTTCCACCAATTGCGAGGCGCGGCGGTAATTGGCTTCCAGCTTGCGCACCTGCGCATCGGCCTGAGCGACCTGCAAGATGGCGCGGTCGCGGTCGATCCGCACCAGCGGCTGGCCTGCGCGCACCTGCTGGCCGATGTCGGCATACACCTGCAAGGCGATGCCGGAGGTCTTGGCCACGACCTGCGCCTCGCCGCGCGCCTCCAGTGGCGCGGTGCCGGCGTAGCTGGCGGCGATCGAACGGTTCGATGCCTTGGCCACTTCAACCGGGATCGCTTCCGGGCCCTTGCTGGCCTGGTCCTTCCCATCCGGGCCCTTGTCGCCATCGGCGCCGCCGCCCTTGCAGGCCGCCAGGCCCAAGGCGATGGCCAGCAGGCTGAATCGGGCAAACGGGAGGATGCGGCCGGAACGGGGGGAAGCGGCCGAAGCAGGAGTACGCATGGGGAGGGAGCCTGTCTGGTGTTGTAGTCAAGTATGTCACCCAGCCCCGGGGCGCCGTCATGCGCCGAAGGTCATGGGTCGAACCGAATCGGACGTCCGCGCGGACAGCGGATGCGGGGGATTCCGAACAGCACGTTGCGACACGAACATGAGCGGAATATGAAGCGATGGAATCCGTCGCTATACTTGCCCGATTGCATGCCGCCCCGCGGCTTGCTTCCGCACTTTCAAGGACTTCGGAATCTCCATCCATGAAGCGACTGTTGCCGATCGCCGCCAGTTTCGCCCTGATCCTTGCCGCCACTGCCGTCACCGCGCAGAACGCCGCAGCCCCCGCCACTCCTTCTGATACCGCCGACGCTGCCCCGGTTGCAGCCGCCGCCGCAACGCCCGCCGCCCTGGCCGGCGACGCCGCGCGCGGCAAGAGCCTCACGTTTACCTGCCGCGGCTGCCATGGCGTGACCGGCTACAAGAATGCCTACCCCAGCTACCACGTGCCGCGCCTCGGCGGGCAGTCGCCGACCTACCTCAACAACGCGCTGAACGAGTACCGCACCGGCAAGCGCAAGCACCCGACGATGCAGGCCCAGGCGGAGAGCTTCTCCGAGCAGGACATCGCCGACATCGCCGCCTACCTGTCCAGCATCAAGTGAGCCGCGCCATGACCAAGACCTCCATGACCCTGCTCGCCCTCGCCTGCGCGCTGGCCCTGTCCGCCTGCGGCAAGCAGGAAGAAGGCGCTGCGGAAGGCGCCGGCCACGAAGCCGAAGCCGCGCATGAATCCTCGTCCGCCGGCCTGCCCGCGGGCAATGCCGAAGCCGGCAAGGCGCTGGCCTCGAAGAAGGGCGCCAGCGGCCAGGCCTGCGTGGATTGCCACGGCGCCGACGGCAATGCGCCGATCGACGCCAGCTATCCGAAGCTGGCCGGCCAGTACGGCGACTACATCGCCCATTCGCTGCAGGCGTACCGCTCGGGTGCCCGCGGCGGCAGCTCGACCACCGACCTGATGGCCTCGCAGGCCAAGGAACTGACCGACCAGCAGATCGCCGACCTCGGCGCCTACTTCGGCAGCGTGCAAGGCCAGTTGAAGGACCTGCACAACGCGAACTGAGTTCTCCTGCATCGCGATACGAAAAAGGGCCGCAAGGCCCTTTTTCTTTGCCTGCCGCATTCCCGCGCCGACGAGAATGGGAAGCGCGGCTACTTCGCCGGCTTCACGCTGCCGTTGTCTTCCTGCAGTTCCGGCTTGAACGGAATCTCCGGCGGCTTGCGCGCACGCGCGGGTTGCTCGTTGACATCGGGATTGACCGGGAAGCAGCCGCCACCCAGTTGCAGCAACGACACCACGCATTCCAGCTTGGTATTGGTGCCCGGGATCGGGATGGCCAGTTTCTTGATGCCGCGCCGCACCCATTCCTCCAGCAACGTGCCCTGCGGAATCCAGTACTGGTCGAAGCGCGTGGATTTGTATTCCAGACCCGGACGCTTCAGCCAGGTGCCGGAGCGATCCACGTCGACGCCGCTGACTTGCGTCCATTCGTCGGACAGACGCGGACTGCCGTCCTCGTTGAACAGGCCGGGCTTGCCATCGCCGTTGCCGTTCTTGCCGTTGCCATTGCCGGTACCGGCCACATTGCGCTTCGCGGCGCCCCAGTCGTCGCTTTTCGCGGGACCTGGCCAGCCGCCAGGAGCAGGTTTGTTCGCAGGCCCGGCGCCATTGCCCGCCGTGGTCACGCCGCGTCCGCCCTGCGCCGCCGGCTTCGCGCCCGCGCCGTTGCCCGTGGGGGCCTGGCCTGCGGCAGGCGCAGTGCCGCGCTCGCCGCCCGCACCGGCCTTGTTCGCATTGGCCTGCGCCGCGGTGCCGTTGCCGGCTTGGGGGGAAGGCGCGGGCGCACCGCCCGGCGGCATCGGGATGTCGCGCACTTCACCGCGCAATTCCGGCACGCGCAGCTGCGCATTGCTGGCCTGCGTGGGCGCGCTGCGCGCCTGCAAGGTAGCCATGCGCTGCGGCAGCGGCACATCCAGTTCCTGCGGTTGGTTGCGCAGTTCCGGCACCTTCAATTGCGCGTCGCGCTGCACCGGTTGCAGCGTGCGCACGGTTGGCGGGCGCAGCACCACCACTTCTTCCACCTGCCGCTGCAAGGGCACTTCGCGCACCTGCAACTGCGGTTGCGGCGTGGCGCGCGGCTTCGGCGGCGGCAACTGGAACGATTGCGGTTCCGGCTCCTTCACTTCGCTCACGGTCAGCGGCTGCGCGGCTTCCGCCGCGACGGGCGGCGCGGGCTGCGTCAGCGTCGGCGCCTCGTGCGCGGCGTCAATTGGCGGCTGCGGCGGCATCGCCACGGTTTCGATGGGCGCATCCGGCCTGCCGGTCGCAGGCGCGGGCATCGAAGCGCGCGTGGCCGGCGCGGGCGATGCCGGCGCGGATTCGGCGCCGGCATTCGCAAGCGCGCCGCCACCTTCGGCGGCATTGCCGCGCCCGATGAACTCCACCTGCACCACTTCCTCGTCCTCCTGCTGCGCCTGCGCCATCGCCACGAAACGCAGGTACATCAGCCACAGCAGCAGGCCGATCAGGATGATGTGCAGGACGATGTCGAACGCGGTCACGCCGATGCGCAGGCCGCGTTCCTCGCGCAGGCCCGGCGTCCAGTTCTGTTGCAGCAGTCGGCCGACGGCCTGCGCGCGGCTCAGCGCCTTCGGCGCGCGCGGGATGGCACGCAGCGGGCGCTGCACGAACACCTCGACCACGGCAGGCGCGGGCGAACCCGGCGCGTGCGCATCCACCACCGGCATGCCGTCGAACCAGCGTTGCCAGCCGGAGGGATATTGGCCCGGCGTGTCCGGGCGCAGCGATTTCAGTTTGCGCCGCTGGTTGAGCGCGGCAATGACGTCAGCGGCTGTCGTCATGCGCGCCGTGTCCGCTCAGGCCGCGCTGCGCGGAACGTAAGGCGCGTCGCCTGTCGCGTGGTCGGTGGCATCGCGCACCGCGGTCACCCCCGGCACTTTTTCCATCAGCGTTTTCTCGATGCCCTGCTTCAGGGTCACGTCGGCCATGCCGCAGCCGTGGCAACCGCCGCCGAAACGCAGCACCACCACGCCGTCCGCCGTCACTTCCTGCAGGCTGACGTTGCCGCGGTGCTGCGCGAGCTGCGGGTTGATCTCCTGTTCGATCGTCCAGCGCACGCGCTCGACCAGCGAAGCCGCATCGCCGGGCGCCACGCCCTTGATCTTCGGCGCGCGGATCTGCAACTGCCCGCCGGTGGCCATGGTTTCGTAGTCGATGGTCGCGCCATCGAGGAACGGCACGCTGGCCGCATCCAGCCACAGGGTGAAGCCGTCGCAATCGACCGCCCATTCGTCGCCGGACAACTCGTTGCCTTCGGCGAACTCCAGGCGCACGTCGGCGCGCGGCGTGCCGGCATCGCGCGCGGCAAGGCGCACGCCCAGGCCGGGAATGGCCTCGCGTTCGATCAGTTTGCGGAAATGAGCTTGCGCGGATTCGGAAATCTGGATCATGGCGACTATTCTAGCCATGCCACCGGCACGCGCGCGCTGACCCGGCGCACCGTTCAGGCACCGCAAGGAGAGCACCGATGTCCAACCTCATTCCCCTCGCCCAGGCGCACTGCATCCCGCGCCGCGGCCACGAGCACCGCCTGACCGAAGCCAGCCTGCGCGAACTGCTGCCGCAGGTGCCGGGCTGGGACCTGGTCGAGAACGGCCACGCGCTGAGCAAGACGTTCACCTTCGGCGACTACTACCGCACGATGTCCTTCGTGAACGCGCTGGCCCATGTCGCCAATGCCGAAGACCACCATCCGGACCTGTCCGTGCATTACGACCGCTGCGTGGTGCGCTTCTCCACCCACGACGTGGGCGGACTCAGCGAGAACGACTTCATCTGCGCGGCGAAGGCGGATGCGCTTTTCGCCTGATCCCGCACAACAACCGCGCGATTAGCCCAACCGATCCAGCACCTCGATCAGATCCGTCGCCAGCGGCGCGTTGAGCAGGTACGGCGCCTTGCCGCCGTCCAGCGCGAACTCCAGCGTCGAGGCGTGCAGGAACAACCGCTTCAAGCCGGCCTGCTCGCGCAGCCGCTTGTTGGCCGCTTCGTCGCCATATTTGTCGTCGCCGGCGATCGGATGGCCGATGTGCTGCGCATGCACGCGGATCTGGTGGGTGCGCCCAGTGTCGATTCGCACCTCGCAATAGCTCTGCCCGCCGCGGCGTTCCAGCACGCGGAAATGGCTGAGTGAGGGCTTGCCGTTCGGATTGACCTGGACATGCCGTTCGCCCCCCTGGCGCAGGCCGACGTGCAGCGGCGCATCCACCGACATCACGCCGTCCGGCATCCGCCCGGTGAGCAGGGTCAGGTAGCGCTTGGTGATGCCGGCGCCGTGGTCCTCGCGCAGCAGGGCCTGCAATTCGACCAGCGCCGAGCGCTTCTTGGCGATGACCATCAGGCCGGAGGTGTCGCGGTCCAGTCGATGTACCAACTCGAACGATTCGTTGGGCCGGAGGGCGCGCAAGGTCTCGATCACCCCGAAGGAAATCCCGCTGCCGCCGTGGCTGGCCATCCCGGACGGCTTGCTGATCGCCAGCAGGCGGGCATCCTCGAACACGATCGCCGCCTCCAGCGCCGCAAGCAGGCCTTTGGGTGGCGACGACTTGCCGGCATCGTCTTCCATATTGATGCGAACAGGCGGAATCCTGACCTCATCGCCCGCTTCCAGCTTGCGCTCGGCCTTGGCCCGCCCACCGTTCACCCGTACCTGGCCGCTGCGCACCAGCTTGTAGATCAATGAACGCGGCGCGCCCTTGAGCTGGCCCAGCAGGAAATTGTCCAGGCGCTGCCCGGCGCGGTCGTCCGGCACCTGCACGATGCGGGCGGATACGCTGGGTGCGGGCGAACCCGGCTGTCTCATCGGCATGTGATCTGGTACACTCGGGGGGCGATGTAAAGGTTTGATTTCGCAAGGAAGTACCCCGGTCGAAAGCCGGCCTTCCCGCGAGCCCCGCGCAGCGCCGTTGCCACCGCCCTCGGGGAGGTCATGTTAACGGCTGCACGGCAGACCCGGCCATCGCCGGATGCATGGGCATCCGTGACCAAGCTGAACAACGCCCCGTGCGACGCGCCTCTTCCACATGGAACCGGGTGGCTGTCGCCGGCCCTGCAACATGAACTTAGGAACAAGCGCTCCCGCGGTTCGCCGTGGTGTCGTAGCGCTGGAACACTTGGAGCGACTCGGCGCACACCCGTGCAGCCAAGGCGCTTGCGGTATCCAGGGACGAAACGCCAACGGCGTTTCCGCGTGCAGCAGCGCGCGAGGAACGCAACAATGAAGCGAATGCTGATCAATGCCACGCAGGCGGAAGAACTGCGCGTGGCCATCGTCGACGGCCAGACCCTGTACGACGTCGACATCGAGCAACCGTCCAAGGACAACAAGAAGTCCAATATCTACAAGGGCCGCATCACCCGGCTCGAGCCGTCGCTCGAGGCGGCCTTCGTCGAATACGGCGCCGAACGCCACGGCTTCCTGCCGCTGAAGGAAATCTCCCGCGACTACTTCCAGGCAGGGGTCGACCCGAACAAGGCGTCGATGAAGGAACTCCTGCGCGAAGGCCAGGAAGTGGTGGTTCAGGTCGACAAGGAAGAGCGCGGCAACAAGGGCGCCGCCCTGACCACGTTCATCTCGCTGGCCGGCCGCTACATGGTGCTGATGCCGAACTCGCCGACCGCCGGCGGCGTGTCGCGCCGGATCGAGGGCGACGACCGCGCCGAGCTGAAGAAGGCGATGGACGCGCTGGCAATCCCCGACGACATGGGCGTGATCATCCGCACCGCCGGCGTCGGCCGCGACGCGGAAGAGCTGCAGTGGGACCTTGATTACCTGCTCTCGATCTGGAAGGCCATCGCCGAAGCCGCGCTGACCAAGCCGGCGCCGTTCCTGATCTACCAGGAGTCGCGCCTGATCGTGCGCGCCCTGCGCGACTACATGCGCTCCGACATCGGCGAGATCCTGGTCGATACGCCGGAGATGTACGCCGAGGCGCTGGACTTCGTCGAACAGGTGATGCCGCACAACAAGCGCAAGCTGAAGCACTACACCGACGACATCCCGCTGTTCAACCGCTTCCAGATCGAATCGCAGATCGAAGGCGCCTACGAGCGCACCATCCGCCTGCCCTCTGGCGGCGCGCTGGTGATCGACCAGACCGAGGCGCTGACCGCGGTCGACGTGAACTCGGCGCGCGCCACCAAGGGCGGCGACATCGAGGAAACCGCGTTCCACACCAACATGGAAGCCGCGGAAGAAGTGGCGCGCCAACTGCGCCTGCGCGACCTCGGCGGCCTGGTGGTGATCGACTTCATCGACATGTCCTCGAACAAGCACCAGCGCGAAGTCGAGAACAAGCTGCAGAACGCCCTGAAGTACGACCGCGCGCGCGTGCAGCTCGGCCGCATCAGCCGCTTCGGCCTGATGGAAATGAGCCGCCAGCGCCTGCGCCCGTCGCTGGGCGAAGCCAGCCAGATCGTCTGCCCGACCTGCGAAGGCCACGGCCGCATGCGCAGCATCGAGTCGCTGTCGCTGTCGATCATCCGCGTGGCCGAGGAGCACGCGATGAAGGACAACACCGGCCAGGTGCTGGTGCAGGCGCCGGTCGAGATCGCCAACTTCCTGCTCAACGAGAAACGCAACGCGCTGCGCGAGATCGAGCAGCGCCACGACGCGCCGATCGTGATCGTCGCCGACGAACAGTTGCACACCCCGCATTACGAGGTCACCCGCATCCGCGAGAACGAGCTCGGCGAGGAAACCGCGCGTCCCAGCTACCAGCGCGGCACCCCGCGCAAGCTGGCGACGATTTCGCTGACCAAGGCCCAGCTCAACATCCCGCCGGCGCCGGTGGTGACCAACGTGAAGCCGGCGCAGCCGGCGCCGCTGCGCGAACCGAAGCCGATGCAGGAACCGCAGCCCGTGGCCGCCGTGCCCGTCGCCGCAGCGCAGCCGGTGCCCGCCAGCGGCGGCTTCGTCGGCTGGCTGAAGTCGATGTTCGGCGCCACGTCCGCCCCCGCGCCGCAGCCGGCGAAAGCCGAAGCGCAGGGCCGGCGCGAGGATCGCGGCAACCGCCGCGACCGCGACAACCGCAATGATCGCGGCAATCGCGACAACCGCCGCGACGACAATCGCCGCAACGGCGACAACCGCAACGATCGCGGCGGCAACAAGCAGGCCGAAGCGCAGAAGCAGCAGCAAAAACAACAGCAGAAGCCGCAACAACAGCAGCCGAAGCAGGACAAGCCGCAGCAGCAGGCCCAGAAACCGCAACAGCAACAACAGCCGAAGCCGCAGCAGCCGAAGCAGGACAAGCCGCAGCAGCAACAGCAGCCCAAACCCGCCATCGCGGAGGCGGCCACCGTTGCCGCGGTTACCGCAGCAGCAGCCGTGGACGACAGCACGCAGAACCCCATCGTCGTGATGGACAACACGGCTGCACCGGATACTGCGCAAGCGCAAGTCGCCGAAACGGACGCCACCACGCACGCAGGCGATGACGCCGGCGGCGAAGGCGGTTCTAAGCGCCGTCGCGGCCGTCGCGGTGGCCGCCGCCGCCGCCGCGGGGCAGGCGAAGCCACAGGCGTGGCCGATGACGCATCGCAGGATCAGGACGGCGCGCTGGACGAGCCGTTGAACGCGGACGGTTCCCAGCCCGAATTCGAGTTCGATGACGTGGAAGCGCCCGTTGCAACGCAGGCGCCGGCGCAAGTCGCCGCCGAGCGATTGCAGCCGGCGGTCGAAGCCGAACCCGCGACCGTCGCGCAGCCGGTGGTCGCGGCGTCGGCGCCCGTCGCAAGCGTGGAAGCCGAGGCGACGCCTGCGGCGGCCGTTGAAGCGAGCGCCGCCGAGATCGCCGTGGTGACCGAAACCCCGGCGGTGGCCGTCATCGAAAGCGTGGCCGTGGCCGAAGCCGCGCCGGTGCAGATTGCCGTCGAACAGGCCGATGCCGCCGAAAACGTGGCCGCCGTGCAGGAAACTGCGGAACCGGCGGCTGAAACGGCGATCGACGACGGCGATGACGCCACTGCCCGCCGCGCCGAACAACTGCGCGACCTGTTCCACACCGCACGCCAGGATGCCCCCGCCTCGACCGACGAAATCGAACGCGGCGCATGACCCGACAGGGGCAGCTTGCTGCCCCTGCATCCGTATCCGGGCAGGAGCGGGGCTCGCCCCGCTCCCCGGGCGTCAACGCAATATGCGCGGCATCAATGCACGCCGTGCGCCGGATCCACCAGGCCGTACTGGCTGACCAGCCGCGCCAGTGCGATGTTGTCGCGGATCGATAGCTTCTCGAACAGGCGCGACTTGTGCGTGTTCACGGTCTTCGCAGACAGGCTCAAGCGTTTCGCGATGGCCTCTTGCCGCAAGCCCTGGTTGAGCAGCAACGCGATTTCCATCTCGCGCGGGGTCAACGCATCGAACGGCGATGCCTGCGCGCCATTCATGCCGGACAGGGCGATGTTCTGCGCGATCGCATTCGCCAGGTATTTCTTGCCGCGGAATACGTCGCGCACCGCGCGCACCAGCTCCGCCGCATCGCAGGCCTTGCCGACATAGCCGGATGCGCCCGCTTCCAGCAGGCGGCGCGGCATCGGCCCGTCCTCCAGCACCGACACCGCGATCACCTTCGCGCCGTATTCGCCGCGCACGATGCGCTCGGTCACTTCCAGTCCGCTGATGCCCGGCAGGTTCAGGTCGCACAGCACCACGTCGGGCTTGAGCTTGCGAACCTGCGGCAGCGCCTCTTCGCCACTTTCGGCCTCGCCGACGACTTCGATGTCGAGTTCCTTGCCCAGGATCAGCCGGAACCCGGTGCGCACCAATGCGTGGTCGTCGATGATGAAAACCTTGATCCCCATGTCCGCTCCCCTGCGTGATGCGGACAAGCTACGCCCGCCACCTGCCATCGCCAAGCCGGGAATAGCCGCATCGCGATGTAGGAAAAATCCTACCGCACCACTGTGGCGCGCTGGCAAGCGAATGTGCGGACAATAGCCGATGCCAAGGCATTGCCAGTCGCCGCCGCACGCACGTCTGTGATGGAAGCGGCGCTGCGCGCATGGGATGTGGCGACGCCATGACCCGCAGCATCGACGTCGCAAGGAAAAAGGCGCCCTCGCGGGCGCCTTTTTGCATTCTGGCGGAAGCGGTGAGATTCGAACTCACGGATGGTTTGACCCATCGGCGGTTTTCAAGACCGCTGCCTTAAACCACTCGGCCACGCTTCCACGGCGTCATTGTCGCATGGGCGGGCGCCTACTTCTTCTTGGGCTTGGCCCGCTTCTCGCCGCAGTTCTTCTCGCTGCATTGCAGGCGCGCGGCCTCCATCAGCGGCGGCAGTTTCTCCGCCATGAAGTCGATGAACACCCGCACCGCCGGCAGCAGGCCGCGGCGCGAGGCGAACACCGCGTGGGCGATGCCCTGCGGCAGGCGCCATTCCGGCAGCACCACTTCCAGTTCGCCGCGGCGCACGGCGTCGGCGCAAACCGTTTCCGGCAGCAGGGTGATGCCGATGCCGTCGCGCGCCATCGCCTGCATCATCGGGAAATCGAAGCCGGTGATGCGCGGCTGCAGTTCGATGCGGCGCACCTCGCCATCGGGGCCGTGCAGTTCCCAGCGCTGGCGGGCGTCGTCCTCGCTGATGCTGAGCGTGACGTGCTCGACCAGTTCTTCCGGCGTTTGCGGGCGACCGGCACGATCCAGGTAGTTCGGGCTTGCGACCAGCAGTTCCTGGATCTGGCCGAAGCTGCGCATCACCAGGCTGCCGTCGTCGTCCAGCTTGGTGCGCACGCGCAGGGCCACGTCCACGCCTTCGTTGATCACGTCCACGCGGCGATTGCTGATGATGAGTTGCAGGCGCACCTTCGGGTACAGCGCCATGAATTCCGGCAACAGCTTCGGCAATTGCTGCTGGGCGATCGACACCGGCACGCTCACCCGCACGGTGCCGCGCGGCTCGGCGCTGAGGCGATCCACCGCTTCGCGCGCGGCCTGCGCCTCCGCCAGCATCGACTGCGCATGCCGATGCACGCTGGTGCCGACATCGGTCACCGCGAAGCGGCGCGTCGAGCGTTGCAGCAGGCGCACGCCCAGTTCGCTTTCCAGTGCGCTGATGCGCCGGCTCAGGCGCGACTTGGGGATGCCCAGCGCGCGTTCCGCGGCGGCGAAACCGCCGTTGTCCACCACGGCGGCGAAGTAGTACAGGTCGTTCAGGTCCTGCATGGCGATAATTCCGTATATGGAACGTATCGTGATATTTAACCTAGTTTATTCTGAAAATGCAACGGAGCAAGATGCACTCCAACGCGGCGCCACGCCGCTACCGACAAACCGAGGCATCCGATGAAACTCCTGCACCTTGATTCCAGCATCCTTGGCCAGAACTCCGCCAGCCGCGAACTGGGCGCGGCGCTCGTCGCCAAGTGGCGGCGCGACGTGCGCGGTCTCGAGGTGATCCATCGCGACCTCGCCGCCAATCCGCTGCCGCACCTGAGCGGCGGTTCCCTCGCCCAGGCCGATGCCGGGGAAACCGCCACCGCCGCCGCCGTCATGGACGAATTCCTGTCCGCGGACGTGATCGTGGTCGGCGCGCCGATGTACAACTTCGGCATTCCCAGCCAGCTCAAGGCCTGGATCGACCGGGTGGCGGTGGCCGGCAAGACCTTCCGCTACACCGCCGAAGGCCCGCAAGGGCTGGCGGGCGGCAAGAAGGTGATCGTCGCCGCCACCTACGGCGGCACGCACCCGACGGAGAGCGGACGCAATTTCGTCGAACCCTACCTGCGCCAGGTGTTCGGCTTCCTCGGCATCGACGACATCGAATTCGTCAGCGCCGCCGGCCTGTCGATCTCGCCGGAACAACGGGTCCAGTCGATGTCCGGCGCGATCGCGCAGATCGACGACGCGCTGCCGCTGGCGGCCTGAACACGCTTCGCGTTCCGCACCCTCCCCTGCGCTGGAACGCAACGGGCCCGCATCGCGGGCCCGTTTTTTTACTGCGCGATTTGCGAAACGATCAGGCGATGCGCTCGGCGCCGCCCATGTACGGGCGCAACGCGTCCGGCACGGTGATCGAACCATCGGCGTTCTGGTAGTTCTCCATGACCGCGATCAGCGCGCGGCCCACCGCCACGCCGGAGCCGTTCAGCGTATGCACCAGCTCCGGCTTGCCGGTGGCCGGGTTGCGCCAGCGCGCCTGCATCCGCCGCGCCTGGAAATCGCCGCAATTGGAGCAGGACGAAATCTCGCGATAGGTGCCTTGCGACGGCAGCCAGACTTCCAGGTCGAAGGTCTTGCGCGCGCCGAAGCCCATGTCGCCGGTGCACAGCAGCATGCGGCGATACGGCAGGCCGAGCTTTTCCAGCACGACTTCCGCGCAGCGGGTCATGCGCTCGTGCTCGGCGTCGGATTCCTCGGGCTTCGCGATGGAAACCAGTTCCACCTTCTCGAACTGGTGCTGGCGGATCATGCCGCGCACGTCGCGCCCGCCGCTGCCGGCCTCGGAACGGAAGCACATCGAATGCGCGGTCATCCGCAACGGCAGCTTCTCGGCCTCCAGGATGTCGTCGCGGACGATGTTGGTCAGCGGTACTTCGGAGGTCGGGATCAGGTAGCGCTTGTGCTCGCCCAGCTGGGTGGCGAACAGGTCTTCCTCGAACTTCGGCAGCTGGCCGGTGCCGCGCATCGAATCGGCATTGACGATCACCGGCACGCTGGTTTCCTCGTACGCGTGTTCGCCCGCATGCAGGTCCAGCATGAACTGCGCCAGCGCGCGATGCAGCCGCGCCAGTTGCCCGCGTAGCACGGTGAAGCGCGCGCCCGAGAGCTTCGCCGCGGTTTCGCCGTCCAGCCAGCCATGGCGCGCACCGAGCTCGACGTGGTCCTGCACCGCGAAGTCGAACGCGCGCGGCGTGCCCCAGCGGTGCTGTTCGACGTTGCCGGCTTCATCGTTGCCGCGCGGCACGGAATCATCGGGGATGTTCGGGATGCCGGACGCGATGGCCTCGATCTGTTCGCGGATCGCATCCAGCTCGAGCTCCGAAGTCTTCAGCTCCTCGCCGAAGCCGGCCACTTCCGCCATCACCGCGGACACGTCCTCGCCCTTCGCCTTCAGCATGCCGATCTGCTTGCTGCGGGTGTTGCGCAGGTTCTGCAGCTCCTGCGTGCGGATCTGGATCGCCTTGCGCCGCGCCTCCAGCGAAGACAGCGCATCCACGTCCAGCGTATAGCCGCGCGTGGCGCGCAGGCGCTCCGCGAGTTCGGCGGGATTGGCGCGCAGCAGGGCGGGATCGAGCATGGCGAAAGGCAACGAATGGCGGGAGAACGCGCATTATCGCCGATGCACCGGCACATGCGCCGGCCCGACGCGCCGGCTTCGCAATGCGCTCACGCCGTCATGCCAGAATGCGGGGCATGTCCGAGCCAACGCCCAATGCCCCGCGCGCGCCGCTGATCCCGCCGAAATGGCTGCAGCTGGTTCCACCGAAACTCCTGAAACCGCTGCTGATCGCCTTCGGCGGTGGCCTGCTGCTGTTCCTGCTGGTCTGGCTGGACCAGCGCAACGACAACGATTTCTACAAGGCGGGCCAGCCGGTCAGTGGGGTGCCCGGCGAGGTCGATGGCAGCCTGCCCGCGCCGATCCCGGCGGACATCGCCGGCAACAACGGCAATGCCAGCGGCCTCGGCCTGCCGCGCGCCAATGCCCCCGCCGACGGCGGACGACCGATCATCATCAATGAACCGCCGGCACCGCCCCCGCCGCCTGCCGCGCCAGCCGCGGCCCCGGCGTCGCCCGCGGTCGCCGACGACGACATGCCGGTACCGCTCACGCAGCCCGCGCCGCGTTATCCGCAGGAAGCGTTGAGCCGCAACATCGGCGGCACCGTGCGCGTGCGCGCCACGGTGACACCGAATGGCCGCGTGGAACGCATGGACGTGGCCGAATCCAGCGGCAACCGCTACCTGGATCGCGCCGCGATGGAAGCGGTGCGGCGCTGGACCTTCAAGCCGGCCACGCGCAACGGGCAACCCGTCAGCGCCGACGTGGTGGTACCGCTGGATTTCAAGCCGGGGCGCTGATCACGCAACGCGCAGGCCGAAGCCCGCGCCGCGCGCCAATCGGTCGAACCCGGGGAACGACGTGGCCACGTTCGCCACGTCGCGGATGACGACGTCGCCCGCCGCACGCTGCGCGGCGATGCAGAAGCTCATCGCGATGCGATGGTCGCCATGCGATTCGATGCTGCCGCCGCGCAATTCGCCCGGGAAGATGGTCGCACCGTCCGGCGTTTCATCGACGCGGATGCCGAGCGCGCGCAAACCGGCGGCCATCGTGGCGAGACGGTCGGATTCCTTGACCCGCAATTCCGCCGCGCCGCGCACCACGGTCTCGCCGCTCGCGCAGGCGGCGGCCACGAACAGCGCGGGGAACTCGTCGATCATGTCCGGCACGTGCTCCACCGGTACCTCGATGCCGCGCAGCGGCGCGTAACGCACGCGCAGGTCGGCCACCGCTTCGCCGCCCTGCTCGTCCGGGTTCTCCTCGGCAATATCCGCACCCATCGCGCGCAACACGTGCAACAGGCCGGTGCGGCGCGGGTTCATGCCGACCTTGCGCAACAACAGCTCGGACCCGGGAACCATGCTGGCGGCGACCAGGAAGAACGCCGCCGAGGAGAAATCCGCCGGCACGCTCACTTCGCGCGCGCGCAGCGGGAACCCGCCCAGCACCGCCGCCTCGCCCGGCACGAAGGCGCAGGACGCGCCGAACGCGGCCAGCATGCGCTCGCTGTAGTCGCGGGTGGGATGCGGTTCGCGCACATGGGTTTCGCCCTGCGCGTACAGGCCGGCCAGCAGCAACGCGGATTTGATCTGCGCGCTGGCGACCGGCAATGCGTAGTCGATCCCACGCAGCGATTGCCCGCCACGGATGCGCAGTGGCGCGCGGCCATCGTCCGACTCGATCACCGCGCCCATCTTCGACAACGGTTCGATGACGCGCTTCATCGGCCGCTTCGACAAGGATTCGTCGCCGACCAGCACGCTGTCGAACCGCTGCGCGGCGAGCAGGCCGGCCAGCAACCGCATCGCGGTGCCGGCATTGCCGCAGTCCAGCGGCTCGCTCGATGGCGCGAGACCATGCAAGCCCACGCCATGCACGATGCGCACGCCATCGCTTGGCGCGTCGATGCGCACGCCGAGCTGGGCGAAGATTTTGGCAGTGGCGCGGGTGTCCTCGCCTTCCAGGAACCCGTCGATGCGGGTGATGCCGTCGGCGATCGCGCCGAACATGATGGCGCGGTGCGACACCGACTTGTCGCCCGGCACGGCGACCTCGCCGCGCAGCGGCGCGCCGGGCGATGCAACCCAATCGCTCACGCCAGCACCTCGTCCAGCGCGGCCAGCAGGCGCGCGTTTTCCGCTTCGGTGCCCACGGTGATGCGCAGGCATTCGCCCAGCCCGTAGCCGCCCATCGGGCGCAGCACGATGCCGCGCGCGATCAGGGCCGTTTCGACGCGTCCGGCGACATCGCCGAATTCCACCAGCAGGAAATTGGTCTGCGACGGGGACACCTTCACGCCGCGCGCGCGCAGCGCGGCGGCAAGGGCTTCGCGTTGCGCCGTATTGCCGGCGATCGACGCCTGCAAATGCGCCGCGTCCGCCAGCGCCGCTTCCGCCGCGGCCAGGCCCGGCGCGTTGACGTTGAAGCTTTCGCGCACGCGTTCCATCACTGCGATCAAGCCGGCGTTCGCCACCGCGAAGCCGACGCGCAGCCCCGCCAACGCATATGCCTTGCTGAAGGTGCGGGTCACCACCAGGTTCGGGTGGCGCGCGACCAGCGGCAGCGCCGATGCGTAATCCGGCGCATCGACGAATTCCGCATAGGCTTCGTCGACGACCACGATCACCCGCTCCGGCACCCGCGCCAGGAACGCGGCGAATGCGTCTGCGCCGAACCAGGTGCCCGTCGGGTTGTTCGGGTTGGCAAGGTAAAGCAGCTTGGTGCGCGGGCCGATCGCCTCCAGCAAGGCCGGCAGATCATGGCCGCGCGGCATCGCATGCTCGCGCGGCAGCGCCGGCGCCAGCCGCAACTCCGCGCCCGCGGCCTGCGCCGCCAGCGCATACACCGCGAAGCCGAATTTCGAGGCGACCACTTCATCGCCCGGCCCCGCGAACACCTGCGCGAACTGCATCAGCAATTCGTGCGAGCCATTGCCCAGCAGGATGTTGCCGGTGTCGATGTCGTGGTGCGCGGCCAGCGCGCGCTTCAGGTCGCCGCCCAGCGGATCCGGATAAATGTGGATGCCGGCCAGCGCTTCGACCACCGCCCGCTTCGCCTCGGGGCTGGCGCCGTACGGGTTCTCGTTCGAGCCCAGTTCCACCAGTTGCGCTTCGACGAAGCGGCGGCGCAGCGCGACCAGGTCGTGGCCGGGATCGTAGGCGCGCAGGCGGCGGACGCCGGGTTGCGCGAGCGCGTCGAAATCGATCATGCGATCGCCACCGGGTAGGAGCCGAGCACGCGCAGTTCGTCGCCCTGCCCGGCGATCTCGTCCAGCGCGTCCTTCAGCGGCGATTCTTCGCAATGGCCGGCCACGTCGATGAAGAAGGCGTACTGCCACAGGTGCCCGTGCGCGGGCCGCGATTCGATCCGGCTCATGCTGATGCCGCGCCGCGCCAGCGGTTCCAGCACGCCGTACAGCGCGCCGGGACGGTCGCGGATGAACACCAGCAGCGAGGTGCGGTCGTTGCCGGACGGCGGGAACGGCTGGCGGCCGATGACCAGGAAGCGCGTGGTGTTGTCGCTGCGGTCCTCGATCGGGCCGGCCACGGTCTTCAGGCCGTACGCCAGGCCCGCGGAGGTGCCGCCAAGCGCCGCCGCGTCGTCCGCATTGCGCGCGCGGCGCGCGCCTTCGGCGTTGCTCGAGACCGGGATCTTCTCCGCCTTCGGCAGGTTCGTGCGCAGCCAGCCCGCGGTCTGCGCGAACGATTGCGGATGCGCGTAGATGCGTTCGATGTCCTCGATGCGGCCACTGCGCGACAACAAATGTTGGTGGACGCGCAGTTCCACTTCGCCGCAGATGCGCAGTTGCGAGGTCAGGAACATGTCCAGCGTCACCTGGATCGTGCCCTGCCCGGAATTCTCCACCGGCACCACGCCGAAGTCGGCGTGTCCCGCGGCCACTTCCTGGAACACTTCCTCGATGCTGGCCAGCGGCAGCCCGTGCGCGGAATGGCCGAAATGCTTGTGCGCCGCCTGCTGGCTGAAGGTGCCTTCCGGGCCGAGGTAGCCGATCTTCAGCGGCTCCTGCTGGGCGAGGCACGCCGACATCACTTCGCGGAACACGCGCACCAGCACGTCATCGGCCAGCGGGCCGTCGTTGCGATCCACCACGCGGCGCAACACCTGTGCTTCGCGCTCGGGGCGGTAGTAATCCACCGCCGCCGCCAGCTTGCCCTTGGCCTTGCCGACCTGGTGCGCCCAGCGCGCACGCTCGGCGATCAAGGTCTGGATCTGCTGGTCGATGCCGTCGATCTGCGCGCGCACTTCGCCGAGGTCGAGCTTCTTTTCGGCCACGTTCGGCGCTGCATTCTTCGCCGGCTTGCCTGTGTTTTTCTTAGCCATTGCGGTTCTGGAAATCCTTCATGAAATCGACCAACGCCTGCACCCCTTCGATCGGCATCGCGTTGTAGAGGGAGGCGCGCATGCCGCCGAGCACGCGGTGGCCTTTCAGCGTCAGCAGGCCCGCCGCCTTCGCTTCCGCGAGGAACGCCGCGTCCAGCGCGGCGTCGTGCAGGAAGAACGGCACGTTCATGCGCGAACGCGCGCGCGCCGCCACCTCGTTGCGATAGAAGCCGCCGGAACCGTCGATGGCCGCATACAGCAGCGCCGCCTTGCGCGCGTTGCGCCGCGCGAATTCGGCCACGCCGCCTTCGTCCAGCATCCATTTCACGGTCAGGCCGAGCATGTACCAGTTCCATGTCGGCGGCGTGTTGAGCATCGAATCCGCCGCCAGCTGCGCGCGGTAGTCGAAGATCGGCGCGCGCGGCTGGCCGGCGCGTTCCAGCAGGTCGCGGCGCACGACCAGCACGCCGATGCCGACCGGGCCGAGGTTCTTCTGCGCGCCGCCGTAGATCGCGCCGAACTTGCCGATGTCCAGCGGTTCCGAGGCGATCGAGGAACTGAAATCGGCGATCAGCGGCACGTCGCCCACGTCGGGGATGTCGCGCATTTCCACGCCGTGGATGGTTTCGTTGGCGGTGACGTGCACGTAGGCGGCATCGGGCGAGAGCGTCCAGTCGCCGCGCGCGGGTACGTCGCGGAAGCCGCCGGCTTCGCTGCTCGCCGCCACCCGCGCATCCACGCAATGCGCGGCCTGCTTGAGCGCGGTCTTGCCCCAGTGGCCGCTGAGCACGTAATCGGCGGCCTGCCCGGGCGCCGCGAAATTGAGCGGCAGCAGCGCCTGCACGGTGGTGGCGCCGCCGGCGGTGAAGATCACCGCGTAATCGCCCGGAATCGAAAGCAGCGTGCGCAGGTCGGTTTCGGTCTGCCGCGCGATCTCCATGAAATCCGCGCCGCGATGGCTGATCTCGACGATGGAGGCGCGCACGTCGCGGTACTCCAGCATCTCCGCCTGCGCCTGGCGCAGCACGGGTTCCGGCAAGGCCGCTGGCCCCGGGCTGAAGTTGAACGCGCGCGACATCGGCTTGCCTCCGGATGGGAAAGCCGAAGTATGCCGCAGTGCAACACCGGCGGGAGCGACGGTTTCAGGGGCAACGGGTTTGCGAACGCGTGCGGCGGCGGGTTTCGGCAACAACACGCGGACGCACGGCACCATCGCCATGCAACTTCCGGCGCGCTTGCGGCTCTATCCTTGCAACACCCGGAAACGCCGGAGGAGACCGCCATGGACCTGCACGACGCCTTGGACATTCCCGCCCGCGACATCACCGACGAAGCCGTCTACCGCGACCGCCGCCGCCTGCTGGCGGCGCTCGGCGCCTTGCCGGCACTGGGACTGGCCGGCTGCTCCGATGCCGCGCCGCCGCCGTCGAGCGCGGTGGTGACGCCGGCCCAGGCGAAATCCGGCTTTCGCACCGCCGAGGAACAGACCCGCGAGGCGGACGCCACCACCTACAACAATTTCTACGAATTCGGCACCAACAAGGACGATCCGTCGAACGCGGCCAAGACCTTGCGGCTCAAGCCGTGGACGGTGGCCGTGGGCGGGCATTGCGCGAAGCCCGGCACGCTGTCGCTGGACGACCTGCTGAAGGGCCTGCAAGCGCAGGAACGCATTTACCGGATGCGCTGCGTGGAGGGCTGGTCGATGGTGATTCCGTGGCGGGGCGTGCCGCTGGCGGACGTGCTGAAACGCTTCGAGCCGACCTCGGATGCGAAGTACGTCGCCTTCACCAGCCTGGCGGATCCACGGCAGATGCCCGGCGTGCGCGTGCCGGCGCTCGATTGGCCATACCGCGAAGGCCTGCGCATCGACGAGGCCATGCATCCGCTCACCCTGCTCGCCACCGGCCTGTACGGCAAGGCGCTGCCGCAGCAGAACGGCGCGCCGCTGCGGCTGGTGGTGCCGTGGAAGTACGGTTTCAAGGGGATCAAGTCGATCATTGCGATCAACTTCGTCGAGCGCATGCCGAAGACCAGCTGGAACATGTCGCAGCCGTCGGAATACGGCTTCTTCTCCAACGTGAACCCGGCGGTCGACCATCCGCGCTGGAGCCAGAAAACCGAACGCCGGATCGCCGGCAGCGCCAGCAAGCTGTTCGCCGAACGCATCCCGACCCGGCCGTTCAACGGCTATGCCGAACAGGTGGCGTCGCTGTATGCCGGCATGGACCTGAAGAAGTGGTTTTGATGGCGAAGCCGAAACGCCGCGCCGAACCGCGCATCATCTTCGCCAAGAGCCTGCTGCACCTGGCCGCGCTGACCCCGCTGGCGATCCTGCTGTGGCAGATGTGGAGCGTGGCGAAAACCGGCGGCAATGCGTTGGGCGCCGATCCCGTCGCCGAGATCGAACATCGCCTCGGCCTGTGGGCGCTGCGCCTGCTGATGCTGACGCTGGCGATCACGCCCTTGCGCCAGCTCACCGGCTGGAACATGCTGGTGCGCTTCCGGCGCATGCTGGGGCTGTACGCCTTCGCCTACGCCACCCTGCACTTCGCAGCCTATCTCGGGCTGGACCTGCGCGGTTACTGGACGCAGATCTTCGAAGAGATCGCCAAGCGGCCCTACATCACCGTGGGCTTCACCGCATGGCTGCTGCTGGTGCCGCTGGCGGTGACGTCCACCGCCGGCTGGATCAAGCGCCTGGGCCGCAACTGGGCGCGCCTGCACAAGGCGGTCTATGCCGTTGCCGTACTGGCGGTGCTGCACTTCTGGTGGCTGGTGAAATCCGACATCCGCGAACCGGCGCTGTACGCCGGCATCGCCGCGCTGCTGCTGGGCTTCCGCGCCTGGAAACGCTGGCGAATCAGAACCTCTCTTTCAGCACGCGCTTGATTTCGTTCTCGATCGGATCCTTGAACATCGCGGTGAGGAAGCCGAGCTTGGCGTGCACGTGCAGTTCCTCCGGCGCCAGCGCGATATGGCCGTCCACGCCGGAACGCGAGAAGTTCAGGGTATCGCCGTCCCAGTCGTAATCCATCTCGAATTTCTCGGCGAGCTTCTTCGCCACTTCCTCGACCGCCTTGCGGGCCTTGGCCTTCGGCAGCGAATGGGCGTGGCGGATATCGATGCGGGACATGGGCAGGGACAGGCAGCGGTGGATGCCGCATTGTGCCCGGCCACATGCGCCGCAATCCAGCCTCGCGTGCGGCCCATGCTAGATTTCGCGCGATGAGCGAACTGCGGCTGCGATTTTCCGATGGCGACCAACCCGATCTGGTGCTGGGGGCCGGCGTGCATGCGCTGGGCCGGCGCCCGGACGGGCTGGGGCCGGTCGGCGGCGACCAGCCGTGGCTGCTGCAACTGTGCAACGACCGCCGGGGCATCTGGCTGACCGTCGCCGACGAACTGCGCGGCGTGCACGTCAATGGCCGTCCCGTGCAGCACGTGGCGATGCTGCGCGCCGGCGACAGCATCCACGTGGATGGCAACGAATTGCTGCTCACCGCGGGAAGCGATGGCCGTGCGCTGCCGCAAACCGGCGACGCGACGCGCGACCCCGTCGCCAACCTGCGCCTGGCCCTACGCGGCTTGGGCGGCACCCATCATGGCCGCAGCATCAGCCTGGAAAAGCCGCGCAGGATCGGGCGCGCGGCGGACGCCGACGTGCGCATCGAAGGCCCCGGCATCGGCGAGCGCCATGCGGTGGTGGAAGCGGTGAACGGCCAGGCCGTCCTGCGCGATGCCAGCGCCGACGTGCTGGTCAATGGCAAGCCGGTGCGCCACGCGGTCTTGCACGGCGGCGACCAGATCGCCTTCGACGTGCAGCACCGCTTCGTGCTGGAAGGTCCGCCGCCCGCATCCGTTCCCTCGCCGGTCGCACGCTTGCGCGCGGCGCTGGCGGAGGAAGCCGCGGACACCACGCCCGCGCCGCCGTCGCGCAAGCCATGGTCGCAACGCATGCCGTGGCTGCTGATCGCCGCGCTGTTGCTGGGCGCGGCGCTGTCCGGATTGCTGCTGTTCGGCGCGCGCTAGCGGAACGGCTTCGCTTCCCCGGCGAACAGGCGCCGCATCACCTGCGTTTCGCTGCGCTGGATATCGCGCAGGAAGGCCTTGGCATCGCCCAATTCGGCGAACGCCGCGAAACCACGCTCCAGGAAGGCCTGCAATTCGCCCAGTCCCGCCGCTTTCGCCGGCAGGCGCGAGAGCTTCAGCAGGCTGCCGACGCCCGGCATCCGCAGCGCCGCGGCAAGGCCATTGCCCACCCGCGCGATCAGCGCGATCTGCCTCGCCCGCAAGCGCGGATGGCCCACGTCCCGGTACGCACGCGCATACAACGCGTCGTCGATGTCGCGCACGCGCCCGGCGAGCGTTTCCAGTGCCGTGGCCATGCGCAGGTCGAGGGCATGGGTCAACGCCCCCAGTTCGATGCCGTCCGCCACAGTATCCAGCAGGGCCGCGGGCAGCAGCCGCTGCATCATCGGGATGACCCGCGCGATATCGGCGTCGCGGCGGGTGAAATCGTGGTCGCCGTACACATCGGACAAGAAGAAATGCGCGGCGGGCCGGCGCGACGGATCCCTCAGGAAGGTCGCGAAACTGGCTTCCAAGCGACGCGCCTGCCAGGCCTGCAAAGGCTTCAGCCAGCGCGAGGCGTTGCGCGGTTCGCTCGCCGCGTCGGACAGCGCCTGGTGGCAGGCCAACCTGCGCGCCAGTCGCGCGGCGGGATCGACGGCGGTGTTGCGGGCGACGGGCATGCGCGCAGTCTGGCACCACGGCGAGCCGACGCACTACTCGGACACACACTCGAATCCACCCGGTTACACTCGGTCAGGATTCGAACGAGTGCCCCGAATGCTGTCCCTGCACGCCGCCCAACACCCGCGCCGCACCGGCGCCACGCCGCGCATCGGCCTTGCCATCGCCGGCGGCGGGCCGATCGGCGCGATGTACGAACTGGGCGCGCTGCGCGCGCTGGACGAAGCCTGCGACGGCCTCGACCTGACCCGGCTGGACTGCTACGTCGGCGTGAGTTCCGGCGCGTTCTTCGCCGCCGGCCTCGCCAACCGCATGGACACCGCCGAGCTGTGCCGGATCTTCATCAGCGGCGACAGCGCGGACGTCACCTTCCGCCCGGAAACCTTCCTGCGCCCGGCGCTGCCGGAATACCTGCGCCGCGCCGCCGCCATCCCGCGGCTTGCGGCCAAGCTCACCCAGGACGTGCTGTCCGGGCGCGGCGATTCGCGCTGGTCGGATCTCGTCACCCGCGTCGGCGGATTGGTGCCCACTGGCCTGTTCGACAACGCCGAAATCGAACGCTTCCTGCGCAGCGTGTTCACCCGCCATGGCCGCAGCAACGATTTCCGCGAACTCGACCGCCCGCTGTACGTGATCGGCGTGGACCTGGACAGCGGCGAGGCCGTGCGCTTCGGCGACACCGGCTGGGACGCCGTGCCGATCTCGCAGGCGGTGCAGGCCAGTTCCGCCCTGCCCGGCCTGTATCCGCCGGTCGAGATGCTGGACAAGAGCGGGCGCGCACGCCATTTCGTGGATGGCGCACTGCGCCGCACGATGCACGCCTCGGTGGTGCTGGACCGCGACGTGGACCTGATGCTGGGCATCAATCCGCTGGTGCCGTTCAACCCCGGCAACGACGCGGATGCCGAAGCCGAATCGCACCGCTTCAGCGACCGCCGCATCGCCGAGGGCGGCCTGCCCGGCGTGCTCTCGCAGACCCTGCGCACGATGCTGCAGTCGCGCATGCAGGTGGGCCTTGCGCGTTATGCGAAGCAGTATCCGGACATCGACCAGTTGGTGTTCGAACCGAACGCGGCGGACCGCGAACTGTTCTACACCAACGTCTTCAGCTTCGCCGCGCGGCGGCGCATTTCGCAGCTCGCCTACCGCAACACGCTGGCCGACCTGCGCATCCGCCGCGAGCAGCTCGCACCGGTGCTGGCGCGCCATGGCATCACGCTGCGGCCGGATGTGATCGCCGATCGCCCGCGTTCGATCCTGGCGCACCTGCCGCCCACCACGCACGGCACCGAAACCACCGCGCGGCTGGGTCGTGCGCTGGACGACATCGAACATTCGCTGCGCACGCAATCGCGGCCGGGGAAACGCCGCACGCGCGCGAACCGCATGGTGTGAATGCTCTAGACAAAGCCGCGAACCTGCATCGCAATCCACTCTCGTCGCGCCCGCTGGAGGGCACATGGCCAAGCTGAAGAAAACTGCACGCAAGACCGCCTCCTCCGCCGCGTCGGACAAGGCCAGCCCCGAGCGCCTGGGCAAGTCGATCACCGAATCCGCGCAGCAGATCTGGCTGGCCGGCATGGGCGCGTTCAACCGCGCGCAGGCCGAAGGCGGCAAGCTGTTCGAAAGCCTGGTCCGCGACGGTTTGTCGCTGGAGCAGACTGCGCGCAAGTTCACCGGTACCCGCGCCGATTTCGTCCGCGACGCGGTGGAAGGCAAGGTCGGCCAGGCCCGCGAACGCGCCGCCGACACCTGGGACAAGCTTGAAAAAGTGTTCGAGGAACGCGTGCAGCGCGCACTGGTGAAGCTGGGCGTGCCGGGCCGCGATGACCTCAATGCATTGACCGCGCGCGTGGAACGCCTCACCGAAGAACTGCGCAAGGCCAATGGCGGCGCGCCGAAGGCGGCGAAAAAGGCGCCGGCGAAGAAGGCCACGAAGAAAACCGCCAAGCGCGCCTGATTTCCTCCTTCGACGTTGCGTTCACCGAAGATTCGTCCAAGTCCCGTCAGTCCGCCGTTTCGCTGCTCCCCTCCCCCCGCGAATACGGACTGGCGGGCATTTTCATTCCTGCCACGCGCATTCGTTCATTGGCTGGTTGCGTCGTCCAATCGCGTTCGGGGCTATAGTCCCCGCACCGAAATCGCCACCGGACGGCCATGTTCCCAGTCCTCATCGCCCTCATCGTCTTCGTGCCCGCCGGCTTTGCCGCCAAGGCATGGCTGCGCAAGTCGGCCATCAACGGCGGCGACCTGAAACCGGGCCTGGCCCATCTGGCCGGGTTGCGGTGGCGCGAATTCGCCAAGTTGGTGCTGCAGGCGATGCAGGCACGCGGTTACGAAATCGTGCGCGAAGACGACGGCCCCGCCGACGGCCTGCCCACTGACGGCGGCGACATCCTGCTGCGCCAAGGCAGCCAGCGCATCCTGCTGTCCTGCAAGTACGGCAACGCCGCCGTGGTCAGCGCGCAATCCATCCTCGGTCTCGGCAAGTCGGCGGAACTGCGAGGGGCGCATTCGGCCATCGTGGTCACGCCCGGTCGCTTCGACGACGAAGCCCGCCGCGTCGCCGGCCAGCAGCACGTGGAACTGATCGACGGCGCCACCTTGTGGCCCGAAGTGAAGCCCTTCATCGGGCACGACTTCACCGCAGGCGTCGCCGATAGCACGGCCAAGCACAATACCCTCGTCGCCTGGGCCGGCGCCGCTGCGGTCGCCGCCGTGTCTGGCATGCTGGCGCAAGGCCTGCTCTCCACGCCGTCTACCGATGTGGAAACGCCCGCAGCTGCCATTGCCGCGCCCGCACCTGCCACCGCCGCAGCGAAACCGAGCGTCGCCGCAACGCCGCCGCCCGAGGCCATTCCCACCGATCCCAACGTGCTCGAACGCCGCCGCGCCGAAACCGCGAACGCGATTTCAACGCTCACCGGCGTGGATCGCGCCCTTTGGTCCACCCAGTCCACGCTGCTGGTTTATCTGTCTTCGGAAGACGCCGATCCCAGCACGCAACTTTGCCCGCTGCTGGAGCGCTACGCGGAACTGGCTGCCTCGCGCGTGCAGTTGCAACCGCCGCCGGGCAGCGACAAGCGCGTGCGGTTCAAGCAGTGCCGGTCGTACTGAGAATCCGGAACGCAACTTGGAATGTATCTGATCGAAATCGAATCGATCGACACGTTCGAGCCGCCCTATTCGTAGCAGCACCAACACACGGTCGGCATGCGCATCAGGACGGACGCATCCGTCACGTCGTCGCGGCGCTTGTCGCCGGCACCATCAACTCGGCATCGTCGAAATAAGACACGCGCAGCTGCAGGCCGCGCGGGGAATAGCCGATGAAGGTGGCATCGAACGCCGGCTCATGGGCCCGCTTGTACGCGGCGGCGATCTTGGCGTTCTCGATCTCCAGCAGGATGCCCAGGCTTTCGGCCTGATCCAGATCCGCGTTGTAGGCCTGCAGCACCTGCTTGCAGCGCCGGAAGAACGCCAGCTCCTGGTGCTGGCCGCGCAAGGACCGGGCGAAGAACTGCCGGTAGTAGTACATCGGCTGGCGCAGCCGCGGCAGCACCTTGACCAGCGCGGTGCCGACGCCGCACAGCGCGCCGGCCTCATCGCGCGCGATGCACACCACCTGCTCGACGCGGCGGCGCGCGATGGCGTCGCTCACGATCGCGTTGTTGTCGCGCCAGAACGCCACCAGCTCGTCCGCAAGCGCGGGCGTGACCTGCCGCCAGACCGGGACGATGTCGATCTTCACTTCGCGGCGCCCGGCTTCGCGGCCGCAGTGCCCGCGTCCTGCGGCGCCAGCGCCTGCACCAGCCTCACGTATTCGCCGAAGCCGAGCTTGCCGTCGCGGTTGGCGTCGAACGTGGCCATCTGCGGCGCGCGCTTGCCGGCCTGCTTCACCAGCAGCAGGCTGCCGTACTCGGCCGGGTCGATCGCGCCGTTCTTGTTGGCGTCCACCGTGCCGAACTGGTGGCGCAGGCGCGCCTGCACCTCCGCCATGCGTTGCACCTGTTGCCAGCCGGCGCGGAACTCCACCGGCGACAGGCTGCCGTCGTGGTCCTTGTCCCAGGCCTTGAAGGCGTCGCCGGCTTGGTCCGCGGCGGGTACGGCGGACGCAGCCGCTGACTTGGCTGCTTGCTGTGCGTTCGCTTGCGCGGCAACCAGCGCAAGCATCAACGTCGTGATGGCGCGAATGCTCATGCGGCGGGCGCCTCCACGGCAATGGCGGACTCGAAGGTGATCAGGTCGCGGATCTCGTTGGTGCGCAGGCCGATCATCATCGGGTTCTTCACGTTCGGCAGGAAGCTGATGTCGAAGATCTCGCTGATGTCGCCCTCGAAGCGGATCCAGTTCACCACGTCGCCGTTGGCCAGCGAGATGATCTGCACGCCGCACCAGGCGTCCGCATCCCGCTTCTTCAGCTCGTCGTCCAGTTGCAGGCCCTCGAAGCGCTGGTTGCGCGGCTTCGACAGGCCCACCGCGGCCACGTTGCCGATGATCGACAGCCCGCGCGCGAAGCCCGGCACGAACGCATGCGGCACGAACGCCTTCTTCTCGAAGTCCACCCAACCCAGCTGCCCGGTGCCGGCATTGAGCACCCACAACTTGCCGTTGTGCCAGCGCGGCGAGTGCGGCATCGACAGCCCTTCGCAGACGATCTCGTCGGTCTCCACGTCGATCACCACCCCGCCGTCGCGGCGGCGGTCGCGCCAGCCATCGACGCTGTCGCTCTTGCATACGGCGGTGACGTACTTCGGTTCGCCATCGACCATCGCCAGGCCATTCAGGTGGCACCTGTCTTCCGGCGCCAGCTTGCTGACGAAGCTCGGCTTCCAGATCGCCTTGAAGCTGTGGGTCTGGCTGAGCTCGGCCAGGCACGAATACTTGGTGTTGACGAACACCACCTTGCCGTTCTTGCGGATGCCCAGCTCGTGGATGTCGAGGTCGCCGATGGTCTGCGCGTTGCGCGGCACGTAGCACTTGTCGAACTGGCCGTGGATGATCTCGTTCGGGCGCAGCACGTTCTCGAACCGCCACAACTGGTACAGGCCGCCCAGGTAGATCCGCTGCGCATTGCCGACCACGCCCATCGCGCGCTCGAAGATGCGCTCGAAGAACGAGACCCGGCCCTGCTTGTCGCTGCCGACCAGATAGATGCGGCCCGACTGGTAGGAGGTGATCGCCAGCGACAGCCGGTGCTGCGCCAGCCAGCCGGCCAGCCCGCGCGAGCAGGACTTCTCGACCTTCAGCTTGGTGATGTCGCGCGGCGCCTGGCCGCCGGCCTGTGCCGCGGCGGCGGGCTTGGCCGGCGCCTCCGCGCCCACCGCGTCCAAACCGGTGTCCAGTTCGGGCTTGTTGTCCTGCGCGGTCTCGATCGGCGCTTCGCCGGCTTGCTTCTCGTTCGCGTCGTTCTGTTCTGCTGTCACTGCACTTCCTCCGCCCTTGGGACTAGTCGACCGGAACACCCTCCTTCCGGCCTACAACCCCCAACAAGCCCTGCGTGGAACCGCACGCGATCGCGCGCGGCCTGTCGTTGCCGGGGCGGCGGCGCCAATGCGGCGCCGCGCCCCGTCTTGCATCACCAGGCGAAGCGAACGATCGCCTGGCCGCCCACTGCACTCTTGAACGCGCCGCCATCGGTCCAGTGCGCGCCGACGGTGAAGCCCCAGGCCCCCTTCTGCACGCCCAGGCCCAGTTCCGCCATCGTGCTGGTGCCCTTGGTGCCGGTGCTGCCGGTGAACGCGTCGGCCACGGTATAGGTCATCTCGCCGTCGAACTCGCGGATGGCGTTGATCGAGGCGTACGGCATCCAGCGCACCCCGCCCACCGTCTGGAACTGCTTGTTCAGCTCCACGCCGATGCGACCGCGTTCCGACACCCCGCCGTGGCCCTGGAAGGTGGCGACATCGCCATGCACCGCGCTGATGCCATCGACCTTGGTGCGGGTGTACTGCACCTGCGGCACGATCGACACCCCGCCCAGCGTCCAGTCGTAGCCGGCTTCGATATTCCATGCGCCGGCATGCGCGCGGTTGGCCTGCTGGCCGCCCGCCGAGGTCGACACGATGTCCACCGCCATCCAGCGGCCGGACACGTCCACGTAGAACCCTTGCGGCGCGAACCAGGTGGCATACGCGCCGAAGGTCATCCCGTCCATCCGGCTGCTGCCCGCGCCAGCGCCGGTCAGGCGCTGGCGGCCATCCGCCGTGCCCAACACCAGGCCCGCGTGGAAATTGCCGGCCAGGTTCGCGTTGACCCCCACCTCGCGGCCCCACACGCTCTGGTCGTAGGCGAAGTTGCCGGCATTGCCGAAGCTCGACGCATGCGTCGGCTCCACGTCGCCTTCGCTGGTGTACGTGCGGAAGAACGCGCTCATCACCTTGCCCGCGTCGCCATAGGGATTCACGCCCATCCGCTGGCGGAACGTGCCAATCTGCGCGTTCAGCAGCCCCGCCGCGCCCGACGCCGCATTCGCCGCCAAGGTGCCCGCGTCGTTCAGGCCAAGCGCATCGATCCCGAGCGAATACACGTCGCGCACGCCGGCAACGTCGATATGCGAGTTCAGGTGGAAACCCAGCGTCAGGAACCCGGCGTCGTACGCAACGTTGCCCAGCACGAAATTGCCGGCCTTCGACACGCCATCGACCGTCACCAGCGCGATGTCGGTGGTTGCGGCGGTCGGCAGGTCCGCCAGCTTCACGTTCAGCGCCTGCACCGACGATTCGATCACGCCGCCGTCGATGTACAACTGATCCGCAGCCTGGTTCAGGCCGCTGACGTCGAGATTGATGGTACCTTCGCCGCCAAAGTCGCCGATCACGGTGAGCACATCGTCCGGTGCGCCATCGAGGAAACTGATCGTGCCGTTGTTGTTGACCGGGAACGGATTGTCCATGTCGATCACGTTGTCGGCGCCGGACACGACGAGCGTGCCGAAGTTGTCGAACGTGTTGCCTTCGACGTAAGCGCCCAGGCGGATCGCGGCGTTGTCCATGAACAACGTGCCGTGGTTGGCCACATGGTCGTCGCCCGCGCCGAAGTCGGACTCGCCCACCGCCAGCCACTGCCCGCCGGAGGCGTTGTCGAGGCTGTCGTCGAGGCCGCCGGTCACCACCGCGCCGACCAGCGTGCCGTGATTGGCGATGCTCGCGGTGGCGTCGGTGCCCGACCACACGGCGATCCGCGTGCCGTCGCCGAATGCGGCGATGGTGCCGGTATTGGTCAGCACGTTGCTGCCGGCATCGCCCATGCGTACCGCCGTGGCGGTCGCGCCGGCCCCGTAAGCGCCAGCGAGGATGCGATGGGTATTCGAGACCTGCGCGCCGTATGCGCCGCGCACCCATGCGCCGGTCGCGGTCGCCGTGGCGTCGCCCGTCGCCGAGGCGAGGATGTCGCCGTCGTTGACCAGGCTTGCGTCGCCATAGAAGCTGGTGACGAATGCGCCGGTGGCCAGCGCCTCGTCGGCCTCGGTGCTCGCGCCGATGGCGCCGGTATTGGTGATCGCCGCTGAAACCGCGCCGATCGCCGTCGCGCCGTAGCTGTAACCGATGCCGCCCGCCGCGCTCGCCACGGCGGCGATGTCGCCACCGGCATTGTCGATGCTCGATCCGCCGCCATCGACGACGACGATGGGATTCGAATAATCGCAGCCGTACGCATCGCAGTCGTACGACACCGACTTGTGCACCGCATACGCATGGGCGCCGACCACGAAGGCATTGCCGCTGGCCGCCGTGGCGCTGGCATGGATACCGCCTTCATTGGCGATCTCGGCGTCGTATCCGACCTGCACGAAAGCGCCATAGGCGGTTGCATAGCCGAAGTCCGCACTGGCGGCGGCCTCGATGTCGCCCAGGTTCACCACGCTGCCGGCCAGCACGCTGGAATACGCGCCGATGGACGCACCCCAGGCCGAGGCGATGCCGGGGTTCGCGCTGGCTTCGCCCGCGGTCACGCTGGCGCGGGACGCGATGCTGCCGGCGTTGTAGATCACGCCCTGCTCCATGCCCTGGCCGAACACGTGCGTGCCGAACGACACCGCGCGACCGCCGTAACTGTCGCCCGCGAGGGTTCCCGCCGAGGCTTCCGCCACGATGCTGGCGCCGGCGCCGTTGACGACGCTGGTCGAGTACTTGCCGTGGCCGATCACGCCATAGGCGGAAGTGATGCCGAACTCGGCCTGCGCGGTGGCGGCGATATCGCCATTGTTGACGATGGTCGCGTCGTACTTGGCGTAGGCATTGACACCGGTCGCGCCGGCCCCGCCCTGGAAGAAGCTGATGCTGTCCTCGGCAAGCGCGGTGGCGGTGATGGCGCCGTTGTTCTGCACCGAGACGTTGCCCTGCATGCCCGCGGCAGCGTAGATGCCGAGCGCGCGCGCCGCGCCGTAGTGCGTGCCCCAGGCGTGCGCGTGCCCGTAGACGTCGATGTCGCCGTCGTTGACGATTTCGATGCCGTAAGTGCCGGTGGCTTCGATGCCGGTCGCGAAACCGCCGCCGAACCGGTCCACTTCGCCGACGGACAAGATGCTCGCGCCTTCGGCATTCGTGATGGAAATGAAGGCGCCGCCGGCCTGGATGCCGCGCGCGCCGACGATGGCGCCATCGCCGGAAGCGAACGCCGCGATGTCGCCGTAATTGCCGATGCCGGTCGCGCCGTAATAACTGGATGCCTTCATGCCGATCGCATAGGCATAGTTGACCGACACGTCGGGAATGCCGCTTTCGGTGCGGGCGTGGGCGCCGATGGCGCCGCGATTGACGGCATCCACATTGCCGACCTGGTTGAGCGCGTAGGCGCCGATGGCGTTGGACACGCCGATATCGGAATAGGCGTAGGCGGAGATCGCCCCATCGTTGCCGAGCACGGCGGTGCCGCCGTAATAGCCGGTCGTCTGCGCGACCGCGCCCCAGGCGGAGGCGTAGCCCTGGCTGGCCATCGCCACTGCGCCGATGTCGCCGGCATTGGCGATCACCGTATCGCCGTAGCCGTAAACGCTGATGGCTTCCGCGCCGACCGCCTTGGCCTGCAGGAACCCGTAGGTGCCGCCGATGTCCGCCATCGCGAAGGCCGACGCGGTAATCGAGCCGCTGTTGTCCACCACCGAGTCGTACAGCAGTGCGAAGTTGTAGGCGCCGAAGGCGATGGCTTCCGCCTCGCCGTACTCCGCCACGCCGCCCGTGGCGACCGCGCTGATGCTGCCGGCGTTGGTGGTGATCGCGTTGCCGTAGTAGGCGGACGCGTTGAGGCTGCCGTACGCGCTGGCGCTGTCGCCGCTCGCATGCGCGGCGATCGAGCCGGTGTTGACGGTGTAGGCGATGGCGGAGACGCCGACCGAATAGCTGCCGAACGCGGTCGCGGTGCCGCCCTCCGCGCTGGCGCTGGCCTGGATGTCGCCGGCGTTGTAGGCGCTCGAACCGAGGAAGCCCAGCGAGTCGAGGCCGCGCGCCGTGGCTTCGCCGCCGCCGGCATCGGCGCTTGCGACGAGCCCGCCGTAATTGGAAACCGCCGCGTACGAGCCGTAGGAACGCGCCGCGCGCGCATCGGCAAGCCCGCCATCGCCGGCGGTGGCGATGGCGCTGGTGCTGCCGTCGTTGAAGACGCTCGCCACGTCGGCGACCACGTTGATGCCCGTGGCATGCGCCTGCGCGCCGGCGCCGGCCGACGCCTCGACGGCGATATCGCCGCCATTGATCGCCAGCCCGATGCCCGCGGCGCCGGCGTACTCGAAGACGCCGTAGGCGATGGCATCGCCGTACGCGCTTTCGGCCAGCACGGACGCACTGCCGTAATTGCGCAGGGTCGCGCTTTCGGTGGCGGCCGCATAGAAGCCCATCGCGAATGCGGTGTCGTCCACGCTGCGTGCGATGACGTCGATGTCCGCGTCATTGGCGACATCGGCGATCGTCTCCGACTCGGCGATGATGCCCACGGCCTGCGCGAAACCGGCGCCGGCATAGGCATGCGCGACGACATCGCCGCCATTGACGACGCCCGTGCTTCCGTAGAGGAACGTGCTGGCGTGGATGCCCGTGGCGATGGCGATCTCGCCGCTTCCCGTCGCGCTGACCAGGCCGCTGTTGTCGACGGTCGCGTTGTACACGTTGGAATAGCTGTAGAGGCCGGTCGCCACGCCGCCGGAGGTGCCGTTGGCGACGGCTTCGATGCTGCCGGTATTGACGGTCGCGGCATCGCCGTAGCGCAGGGCGAGGTTGAGGACGCCGGTGGCCGTGGCCAGATCGCCAGTGGCTTCGGCGCGAATGTCACCGCCATTGGCGAGATAGGCGCTGCCGTAACGCTGCCGGGTCAGGTTGAGCACGCCGAACGCATAGGCGTAGGTCGCGTTGGCCTCGGCATCGATGGTGCCGCCATTGGTCACCGTCGAAGCGTTGCTGCCTGCGCCGTAGCCGATCGAGGTAATGCCCGTGGCGTAGCCGAAGCCGCCATCCGACTGGGCGCTGGCGTGGATGTCGCCGTAGTTGGAAACGTTGTTCGCGCTGCCGTAGCCGAAGGCATAGACGCCATGCGACTCGGCGCGGACGCCGCCGTCCGCGCGCGCATGGGCTTCGATGCCGCCCTCGTTGACGACGGTCACGTCCTCGAAATAGCCGGTGGCGTACACGCCACGCGCACGCGCGCCACCGCCATCGGAAATCGCCGTGGCGCCGATGAAGCCGCTCGAAGCATTGTGGACCTCGACGTCGTAGCCGGCGGCGCGCACGCCGATCGCCGCGGCATAGCCACCGATGGCGAAAGGCGTGGCCTCCGCGGTGATCTCGGCGCTGTTGTCGATCGTGACGATGTTGTCGTACGCGTACAGCCCGCGCACGTTCCCGCCTTGGCCGACGACATGGGTATCGGTGTCATGCTCGATGGCGGTGAGCATTTGCACGCCGATGGGGCCGAACGCGGACGCGCTGCCCGGATGGTTGTCGGCCTCGACGATGGTCAGGTCGACCGGCTCGACGTCCGGCGCGGACGCGGAGAACGCGCCATTGCAGGACGCGATATTCGATGCGGCGCCGGCAGGGCATGCGCCTGCAGCATGCACCATGGGGCCGGCGGACAGCGCGAGCACGGTGGCCGAGACCGTCAGCGCGCTGCGGATGGCGCGAGCGATCGGGGAGAGTTCAGGCGTTGCGTGGCGGCGCAGGTGGCGCGCGCCGGCTTGGCGGACGGAATCGTTCATTGCGGCCCTTTGTGTGGATGCGTTTGCGTGTGGCGCAGGCAGGCGTGCGGGTCGAGCGACCAGGGGCTGGCGAACCAGCCCCCTCGCTCCCCTGTTCGCCCGATCAGTTGACCTTGACCGCGGACCAGGCGGCGGCGACCGCATTGGCCTCCGCCGAGGCCACGCCGTACAGGTCGTTGGCGGCATTGAGGGTGGCCACGCGCGCGGCGGCGTAGTCGGTGCTCGAAGTGAAATACACGGTCAACGCGCGATACCAGATCTTCGCGGCCTTGGTGCGGCCGATGCCGGTCACGCTGGCGCCGTTGCAGGTCGGCGCGTAATGGTTCACGCCGCCGAAGGTCTTGGCCGCACTGCCTTCCGCCAGCAGGTAGAAGAAGCGGTTGGCCACGCCGGAGGAGTAATGCACGTCCAGCGTGCCGAGGTTGCTGGCATAGCAACTGGGCGAGCGGCCATCCTTGATCGGGTCGAACATGTAGCGCAGGGCGCGCTGGTTGGCGCTGCCGGCGACGTTGCCGATCACGATCTGCTCGCCGATCAGGTAGTCCGGCGCGTCCTTCGCGTTGTTGGCGTGGAACTCCACCATCGTGCCGAGGATGTCGGAGTTGGCTTCGTTCAGGCCGCCCGATTCGCCGGAATAGATGAGGTTGGCGGCGTTCGCGTTGACGCCATGGCTCATCTCGTGGCCAGTGATGTCCAGCGAGACCAGCGGGCCGATATTGACGCCGTCGCCGTCGCCATAGGTCATGCAGAAGCAGGTGTCGGACCAGTAGGCATTGGTGTAGCGCAGGCCGTAGTGCACGCGGCTGTAGCTGCCCCTGCCGTTGCCGGCGATGCCGTTCCGGCCATGCACGTCCCTGTAATAGTCCCAGGTGACGGCGGCGCCGTACTGCGCGTCGGCGGCGGCGGTCGCCAGGTCGGAGACGGCGTAGTTGCCCCAGATGTTGTCGGCGTCCTTGTAGACCTGGCCCGAGGTGCGGCTGTTGGAGCCGTCGATGGTGCGCATCAGGCCGCGCGAGGGATCGCGCAATTCGTAACTGGCGAGGACGGAATTGGTGGTCAGGACCACATCGCCCGAATAGAGCGTCTTGGCCGTGCCCGCCACGGCGGCGGTCTCGCGGTTGCTCCAGCGATCGATGATCCCGGCGGTATGCGCATCGACGACGTAGGTCATGTCGGCGCGTTCATTGGCCATGCGCACTTGCCAGGCAAGCCGGGGGGTACCGCCACGGGCGTAGACCACCAGCGCCTGCTCGGGGGTGCCGGCGAAGTCGGTGCCGAAGTCGGCTCCGGCCATGACCACGGCGTCCCCGGCGGCCAGCGTCGGGCGCACCGACAGGCCCAGGACATGCTTCTGGGACAGGGAGAGCGACTTGAACTGGCCGTCACGCGAGTGCATGACCACATCGCCGCCGATCACGGGAAGGCCCTTGTAGGTGCGGTCGAAGCGGACGTGTTCGGTGCCGTCGGCATCCACGGCGACGCCGCGGGCCACGAAGCGGTCTTCCGCCGACGCCCGGGCGAGGCCCGCATGGCCACGCAGCAGGGCATTCGCCCGGCCCACCAGCGGGTTACCGGACGGGTTGCTCGGCATGGCCGGGGCCATCTCGCCGGTTCCGATCATCACGGCGACGGCCACCGGCATCGCCGAGGCGACCGCGCCGGTTCCGATCAGCACCGCCACAACAAGCGGCCGCAACAGCATTGTATTCAAGCGCATGGAGTTCTCCCTTGGGTTCGGTTCCGGAGCGGCACGAAGCGGCCGCATCACGCGGTCCGCGGGCATGCAGCCCCGCCACGGGATTACCTTCCGGCGCTGCGCCGGCCTGCCACAAGGGGGAAAACGGGTGCGGTGATGGAACGGAAATGCGCCGGAGATGCTTCGGTCATGACTCGCGCATGCCGCGCCGGCGGTGATGGGCGAAGCGGCAAGACAGGGGGTGCCGGTCAACTCACAGGGCAGGCTCGAGCGCGAGGTCGCGCTCCCCGCCCAAGGCCTTCGCCAGCGTCCGTGCGGATGCTGCGGTCTGTGCATCCCCCAGCGCCTGGTAGAGCCGCGACATCACCCAGGCCACCCGGTAGTCGGACTCGGAGTACTTCTCCAGCTCGCCCATGATGGCCGAGGCGGCGGCAAGCTGGTGCGTATCGAGCAGCACCATCGCGCGCAGCACGCCGGTCTGGATCTCGCTGTCCGGCGAGGCACGCTCGCCGGACAGCGCGGCGGCCTGTTCCGCCTGCGCCAGGGCCGCCGCCGGGGCTTCGCTGGCACGCGCGATCAAGGCGCCGGCCAGTGCCCGGGCGGAGGCTGCGTTTCCTTCCGCTTGCCAGGCTTGGGCGGAAGCGGCGGACAGCCACGCTTTCGCAAGCGGCAGATCGCGACCACGCAATGCCGCCTGGGCGGCCGCCAGCAGCAACCCGTCGCCCGCCCCGTTCATGGACACGGCATTCGCGGCGAGCAGCCGGGCTTGAGCGAAGTCGCCACGGGCCAGTTGCAAGCGCAGGCGCAATTCCCGCATGACCGGATCGGTCTCCGCCATGCCACGGGAATGGCCACGCGCCAACGTCGCCTCGGCATCGCGCAACTTGCCGAGCGCAATCTGGATCCTGGCCTCGGTCATCAGGATTTCGGCGGCGAGACCGTCATCTTCCAGCTTCGGCAACAGCGCATCCGCGCGGTCGATGGTGGCGTTCGCCTCGATGGGCCGGGCCAGCGCGAGTTGCACATCCGCCTTTTCGCGGAGGGAATTGGCGAGGTAGTCGGACACCCGGAAGCGGGCGAAGGTGTCGATCGAGCGGTCGAATTCGCGCAAGGCCTGCAGGTAGTCCCCGCGCAAGGCTTCGGCCTTGCCGAGGTTGTGGCCGATGCTGCCCAGCGTGATCTGGTCGCCGGAGCGTTGCAGCCACACCCGCGCCTGCCCCATGTCCCGGATCCCGGCCTCGAGGTCGCCCAGTTGTGCACGGGAAATACCCCGCCCCTGGTAGGAAATCCCCCGCATCCGCGAATTGACGCGATCGGGCGGCAACGTCTCCAGCAACGTCAGCGCCTGCGAGTAACGCAGCTCGGCGGCCTTGAGATCGTTGCGGGCGCGCTCGACGCTGCCCAGCCCCATCATCGCGCCGATCCTGGTTTCCATGTCCGTTGCCGGCGCCCGGTCCAGCGCGGCCTGGAAGCGCTGGACCGCGGCATCGAGGTTGGCGGCACGGTGCTCGAGCTTGCCTTCCCGCAGCAGGAAGCGCGCATCGCCGCGCTCGGCCAGCGACGACGACCTGATCAGCCGGCGGGCTTCGGTCAGCCGGCCGGCGAGGATTTCCGCATCGATCCGGTGCAGGCGCTCCGCCAGCGGCCCGGGCTGCGGCCCCGCCTTGCCCTGCTCGCCCAGTTGCCGCAGCCAGGCATCCGCCGCGTCGGCGACGGCGGCCAGCGCGGTTTGCCCGTGCGCATCGAGCGCTCGTTCGCTGCCGGCATCGAACACGCGCATGTGGATCGACCAGGCATCGCGCTGCCGCCGCATTTCCGGCAATGCGATCCAGCGCGCGCCGCTCAACGCGAGCAACTTCTTGCGCATGGCCGCAGGCGCATCGCCTTCGACCGCGGACTCCAGCCGCAAGGCCTGTTCGCTGGGCAACACGTTGATGCCGCTGCTGCGCAGCCGCGCAGCCATGTAATCCATCGCGCCCAAGCGTACCCACGCGCTCTCCGAATCGATCGGCACGACGGCGACCGGCATGACCAGCACCGCATCATCCGTCGATCCCGACATGCGTTCCTTGCCGAACTGCAGATGCAGGAAGACACCCAACGCGACCGCCGCCAGCACCACGACGGCCGCGAGCAAGGCGACGCGCCTGTTGCGCCGCGGCTTCGAGCCCTGCGCCCCGTCGGTTGCCCCTCCGGCGGAATCCGCCGCGGTCTCCAGATCCGCCGCATCGTCCATGGCATCGCCATCGGATGAAACCGATTCGGCGGCATAGGCCGGTTCGGCATCGACATGCGATGCGTCCGCGTCATCAGCGGATGCCGCCGCGTACTCCTCCGCATTGTCCGCCAAGGCTTGGCCGGACCCGCTGTCGTAGCCGCGCACCGGATCGCCATAGGCATGCGCGGGCTCGGCATCGGATGCGACCGCCACTTCCCTGACCGGCGCCACCCAGCGATATCCGAACCGGGGCAATGTGCGGATCATGCCCTGCTGGCTGCCGGTGTCGTCGAGCGCCTTGCGCGCGCGCAGCAAGGTCTGCGCGACGACCGTATCGCCTGCATCCACCTTGCCCCAGACCGCCGCGACCAGTTCGTCCCGCCCCACCGCGCGATCGCGATGCTCGATCAGGTAGACCAGGCACTCCAGCGACCGCGGGCGCAGCGCGACGGGCGCTCCATTGCGCAGGAGCTCGCGCGTGGCCGGATTGAGCTCGAATTCCCCGAAAACATACTTCATGGGGCGGGATGATAAGGCCCGCGCACGGCGCCAAGCGTTTTGGCGATGCCGCAGGCCCGCAGGCCCGAAGCTTCTTCATGGGCCAACGAAGCACCGCATCCCGCGACCGCCCCGGAACCCGGAGCTACCTGGTCGAAGCGGCGCGTAGCGCCTTGAGCTTGCCGGCAAACCACGCCTTGCTCGCAATGGGCGCCGCATTGTCGCAGCGCACCAGGTACGGTTTGCCGGACATGCTGCTCCTGGTGGCGGCAAGGTCAATGAAGGATTCCGCGGACGTGACCAGGCCTTTCCTGCGCAGGTAGTCATACTTGCGGCGCAGGTGTTCGGTCGCCTTTGCGGCGTCGTACCAGGCGTCATTGCGCGAGAACTCGCATTTCGAATTGCCCAGCGCGGAAAACAGTTGCTCGATTTCGCGCGATGTCGCCGGCGACGGACTCTGCGCCGCCGCAAGACCCGATGCGATGAGCAAGGACAGGAAGGCCAGGGTTTTCATGGCGGATGCAGGCCGGATCGGATGCCACGAGGATACGTCGCCGCGCATGAACGGTTATCCCGCTTACCAGTGCACCCCGCGCATCAGTGCGGCAAAGGCGATCTGCTCGTTGCTGGCGTGTTCGTCCTTGAGCGCCTTCTTGTCGCCCTTGGCCGCCGCCGAGTCCGGGAACAGCTCGAATGCGGTGTTCATCACCACTTCGTAGGCCTTCGGCGCCACCGCATTGATCAGCGCGGCGAAGATGCCCAGGCGGGTGGCAATGCGCGAAGGCTTCTCGATGATGCCCTTCACCACCATGTCCGCGGCTTCCTCCGGGGTCAGGGTCGGTACGCTGTCGTACATCTTGGTGGGCGCGATCATCGGCGTCTTCACCAGCGGCATGTTGATGGTGGTGAAGCTGATGCCCTTGCCCGACAGCTCGCCCTGCGCGCAGCGGCTGAACGCGTCCAGCGCCGCCTTCGACGCCACGTAGGCGGAGAACCGCGGCGAATTCGCCAGCACGCCGATCGAGCTGATGTTGATGACGTGGCCCTTGCGTCGGTGGGTCATGCTCGGCATGAAACCCATGATCAGGCGGATGCAGCCGAAGTAGTTCAGTTGCATGGTGCGTTCGAAATCGTGGAAGCGATCGTAGCTGGCCTCGATCGAACGGCGGATCGAACGCCCGGCGTTGTTGACCAGGATGTCGACGTGGCCATGCTCGGCGATCACCTTCTTCACCAGTTCGTCGCAACTGGCCATGTCGGCCAGGTCCGCGGTGTAGGCGAACACCTTGCCGCCGGCCTTCTTCATCTCGTCGCGCGCCTTGAACAACTCCTCCTCGCCGCGCGCCACGATGATCGTGACCGCGCCGGCCTCGGCCACGCGCTGCGCGGTGGACAGGCCGATGCCCGAGGAACCGCCGGTGATGACCACCACCTTGTTGCGCACCTTGCCGCGCAGGGTGCGGTCGACGAACAGGTCGGGGTCGAGGTGGCGTTCCCAGTAATCCCACAGGCGCCACGCATACGTCTCCAGCGCCGGCACCTTGATCCCGCTGCCCTTCAGCGCGCGCTCGGTCTCGCGGTTGTCGAAGCGGGTCGGATAGGTGATGAACTTCAGGACTTCCTTCGGGATCTTGAAGTCCCGCAACAGCATGCCGACGAAGCGCTTGACCGGCGGCAGGTTGCCCACCGCCATGCGGATGCCGCCCGGCACGAAGGCGAACATGCGCGCGTCGATGCGCATGGTCATCTCCGGCGCGTGGCCGGCGCGGGCGAAGGTGTTGAGCACCTCGCCGACGCGCATCGGCTCCGGGTCGGTCAGGTGGAAGGTATGGCCATCCAGCTTCGGCTTGTGCGCGATGTGGTCCATCGCATCGACCACGAAGTCCACCGGCACCACGTTGATGCGCCCGCCCTCGATGCCCAGCGTCGGCATCCACGGCGGCAGCATCTCGCGCAGCTTCTTGAGGAAGGTGAAGAAGTAGTACGGGCCGTCGATCTTGTCCATCTCGCCGGTCTGCGAATGGCCCACCACCATGCCCGGGCGGTAGATCCGCCACTTGATGCGCTTCTCCGCGCGCACCAGGCCTTCCGAGTCGTGCTTGGTGCGCAGGTAGGGATCGTCCAGGCCTTCGGCTTCGTCGAACATGTCCTCGCGGAACACGCCCGGGTACAGGCCTGCGGCGGCGATCGAACTGGTGTGGTGGAAACAGCCGGCCTTCAGTGCGGCAGCGAGATCCAGCGCGTGCTGGGTGCCGTCGATGTTGGCTTTCTTCTGCTCCTCGGCGCTGGCGGTCAGGTCGTAGATGGCGGCGAGGTGGAAGAAGTGCTGGATCTTGCCGGCAAGGTTGCGTACCTGCGCGGCGCTCAGCCCGCACTTCGGCGCGGTCATGTCGCCCGTGACCGCGATCACCCGCTTCGGGTCCCAACTCTGCTTCTTCGCCAGCGCCTCGAACTTCTTCAGCGAGTCCTTGCGCACCAGCACGTGGATCGTGCCCTTGCGCTTGAGCAGGTTGCCGATCAGGAAGCGGCCCAGGAACCCGGTACCGCCAGTCACGAAGTAGCTCATGCGCGCTCCCCTCCAGAAGTCAGCAGGCGCGAAACGCACCCTGTGTGCGCTACGTTGCCAGAGGCCGCGCGATCAAACAATTCCCCTGCGTATTGACCCCTCCCGGGACGCATGCTCTGATGCGGCCTCCACAGGGAGGAAACCGCGATGTCCGATCTCAAGGCCAAGTTCGAACAAGCCGCCAAGGACGTGCATTCGCTGGCCGAACGCCCGGACAACGACACCCTGCTGCGCCTGTACGCCCTCTACAAGCAGGGCGCCGAGGGCGACGTCAGCGGGCCGAAGCCGGGGTTCTTCGATTTCGTCGGCACCGCCAAGTACGAAGCCTGGGCCAAGCTCAAGGGCACCGGCCAGGAGGACGCGATGACGAAGTATGTCGACCTGGTGAAGAAACTCACCGCCTGAGCACGGGACGACGATGGCCCGCCAGACCCGCCAGCGCATCCTCGATGCGTCGCTCGTGATGTTCAACGCGCAAGGCGAGCCGAACGTCACCACCAACCACATCGCCGACGAGCTGGAGATCAGCCCCGGCAACCTGTACTACCACTTCCGCAACAAGGACGACATCATCGAGCAGTTGTTCGGCACCTACGAACAGCGCATGGATGCCGCCCTGACCGCGCCGGAAGGCCGCCTACCCGGGCTCGAGGACGTGTGGCTGCAATTGCACCTGGTCTTCGAATGCATCTGGGACTACCGTTTCCTGTACCGCGACCTGGTGGACATCCTCACCCGCAACCGCCGCCTGCGCATGCGCTTCGCGCGCATCCTCAAGCGCGCCGACGACCGGGCGCACCAGGTCATGCGCGGCCTGGTCCAGGCCGGCGTGATGCGCGCCTCCGCCGACGAAGTGGATGCCGCCTCGACCAACATCCTGGTCATCGCCACGTTCTGGCTGAACTACGCCGCCGCACGCGGCGACAAGGACGAGCGCACGTCGATCCGCGACGGCATCGTGCAGGTGATGATGCTGATCGCGCCGTTCCTGCGCGACGCGGAGCGCGTGCACCTCAACACGCTGACGCGGGCTTACATCGACTGATTGCGGATCGCGGAAACGGAAACGCCCCGCGTTCGCAGGGCGTTTCCGGATATGGGATGGAAGACCGCGGTCCTTAGCGCGCTGCCTTCCTCGCCACGCGCTTGGCCGGCTTGCGCGCGGCACGACGCGCCGCCGGCTTCCTTGCCGCAGGCTTGCGCGCAGTGCGCTTCGCCGGCTTCTTCAGGCCCAGCTTGGCGACGATCGGCGCCAGGCGCGCTTCGACGTCGCTGCTCAACTTCTGCACCTTCGGTTCCACTTGGTTGCGCACGCCATCGATGCCGTCGCGCAGGTCGGCCTCGGCGCGACGCAGCGCATAACGCGCATCGGCGGTGGCGTTTTCCACCATCGATGCGGCGCGCTGCACGGCGGCCTTCGATTCGCGGCGCGCGGCAACCAGGGCGCCCAGCGACGCCAACCACAGATGGCGCGGGGTGGGATCGAGCTTGGCGGCTTGCGGCTTGCGGACGGTCTTCTTCTTGCTGGCGGCCATGATGGTCTCCGGGTTCGACGTGGGGAGTTCGATGTGCGTAGCCTGCATCCGCCACGTCGAGCAAACACACTACCGGCCCCCTTGCCATGGCCCGCGCATGGCGGGATGCTGCGCGTCCAGCATCGACACAGGGGCATTGCATGGCCGCGAAGAAATCCGCATCCGCCTGGGCCGCGTTTCCGCACGACGCGAAGGGCTTCGCCTACGCGGGCGACGCGCTGAAGAAGGCCTGGCCGAAACTGCATGCCGGCGACTGCGAACCCTTCCCCGACGCCAAGCGCGCCGCCGCGCTGCTGAAGGCCGCCGGCAAGGCCGCGCCAAAACTCGATGCGGATGCGCTGGCCGCAGCCCTGCAAGAGGCCTGGCGCGCGTTCCACCACGGCGACTTCAAGGCCGCGTTCGAGGCCGGCGAAGCGCTTGGCCCGGCAGGGGCCTCGGTGGCGGTGAAGGCCATCGGCATCCACGCCACTTACCTGGTCGATGACGAAGACGAGCGGCTGAAGCGCTACGAACAGGCGGCGAAGCTCGCCGAGGCCGCGATCAAGGCGCTGCCGGACGAAGCCAACAGCCATTACCGCCACGCCTTCGCGCTGGGCCGCTACAGCCAGGGCCTGTCCATCGCGAAGGCGTTGAAGATGGGCATCGCCGGCAAGGTGCGCGCCTCGCTCGACGCCGCGCTGGACCTTGCGCCGAAGCATGCCGAAGCGCATACCGCGCTGGCGCTGTACCACGCCGAGATCATCAACAAGATCGGCGCGATGATCGGCGGCCTGACCTATGGGGCGAAGGCGTCCGAGGCCGAAAAGCACATCAAGGAAGCGGTGAAGCTCACGCCGGCCTCGCCCATCGCGCATCTTGAGCACGGCAACGTGCTGTTGTTGCTGGACGAACGCCGCAACGAGGACGCCGCCGCCACGGCGATCGAGAAAGCCGCCAAGTGCAAGCCGCTGGACGCGATGGAAGCGCTGGATGCAGCGCATGCGCGGGAACAACTGGAATAACGCGACTGCCCGCTAGGTTTCGCGCGCCAACACGCCCGCGAAACCGCCAAGCCGGGCGAAGAACGCAATGGCGCGCGACCGGTTCGAACTCAGCCACAGCCAGCCCACGCACAGCAGCACGAAGGCGAGCAGCAACACCGGATTCGGGATATCCATGCGCATCGCCTGCCCGGCCAGCAAGCCGAACAGCAGCGAGACCAACATCAGCACCACGGCGGCGCGGGTCGGGCCGTAGCCGGCGTCCTGCATGAAATGGTGGATGTGGTCGCGCCCCGCCGAAAACGGCGAGCGCCCTTCGCGCAGGCGGCGCACGATCAGCACCAGGCAGTCCATCACCGGGATCGGCAGCAGCCACAACGCCAGCACCGGGTTCACCGGATGCCCCGCGTTCTGGGTCAGGCGGAAGCTGACCCAGGCGATCACCAATCCCAGCAAGGCGCTGCCGGCATTGCCCAGGAACACCTTGGCGCGCGCGCGCCAGGGCAGCCGCACATTCCAGACCAGGAACCCGGCCAACGCGCCGCAGAGCACCGACACCCGCTCCGCCAGTTGCACGTTGCCGGCATAGATCGACGCCGCGCACAGCATCGCCAACGCCGCCAACCCCAGCAGCCCGGCCAGGCCATCGGCGCCGTCGATCATGTTCACCGCATTGATGATGCCCACCATCGCGAAGATGGTGAACGGCACCGACAGGAAACCCAGCCCGGTGTCGTGCACCCCGAACAGCGGGCCGAGCTGCTGCACACGCACGCCGCCCCAGTAGATGATGATCAATGCCGCCACCGCCTGCGCCAGGATGCGCCAGTACCAGCGCACGTCGTACATGTCGTCGTACAAGCCCACGATGACCAGCAGCGTGGCCGCGGCGGCGAATGCCTGCATGCTGGCCGTGCCGGTCTGGAAACCGAAGAACGCGATCAGGCAGCCCACGAAAATCGCAAGGCCGCCGGTCACCGGGGTGGGCGTGGCGTGGTCCTTGCGGCCCTTCGGGTGATCCAGCAGGTCAAGCCGCACCGCCACGGGTTGCAGCAGCCATAGCGCCAGCGAGGTGATGGCGAATGCCGCGATCGCTGCGGTCGGGTCGAATCCTCGGATCACGGACACTCCATGTCATTGAATGGAAAGCGGTTTCGGCGGCATTTTAAGTCATCGGGGCCCGGGGTCATGCAGGCTCCAGTCGGCCATACTGCAGGCGCAGGATGCGATCGGCCAAGGCCAGGCTGGCCGGGCGATGGGTGATCAGCACCACGGTGCGATGGCGCAATGCATCGTGGCATTCGGCGATGAACTCGGCTTCGCCTTGTGGATCGAACATCGCCGTCGCTTCGTCCAGGATCAATACTGCCGGATTCTTGAGCAAGGCACGTGCCAAGGCGATGCGCTGCTTCTGGCCACCCGAGAGCTTGACGCCCTGGTCGCCGATCACGGTGTCGTAGCCTGACGGCAGGCCCGTGATGAACTCGTGTGCACGCGCTGAATGCGCCGCCGCCTCGATCTGCGCCTGGCTGGCGGCGGGCCGGCCATAGGCGATGTTGTCGCGCACGCTGGCGTTGAACAGCAGCACGTGCTGCGCCACCAGGCCGATGTGCTCGCGCAGGCTGCGCATGCGCAGGTCGCGCAGGTCGATGCCGTCGAATGCGATGCGCCCCGCCTGCGGGTCGGCGAAGCGCAGCAGCAATTGCACGAGCGTGCTCTTGCCGGCCCCGTTCGCCCCGGTGATCGCCACCGTTTCGCCGGCGGCCACGCGCAATTGCAGCCCGTCCAGCACCGGCGCGCGATCCGGATAGGCAAAGACCACGTCCTCGAACGCCAGTTCACCGTGCGGCGCAGGCAGATCGCCCTCGCCACCCGGCGGCTCCGGCGCCTGCGCGAACGCTTCCAGCAGGCGATCCGCGGCACCGCGCGCGCCCTGCGTCTGCCCGTAGACATTGGCCAGTTCCGCCACCGGCTGGGTCAGCAGCATGCCGTACAGCAGCAGGCCGATCAGCTCCGACGTGGCCAACGCCCCCGCGGCCACCTGCCGGCTCCCCAGCCACAACAGCGCCAGCACCACGGCGGCGGCGCCCACCCGCACCAGTGGCCCGACCAGGATCTGCAAGCGCGCCTGCCGCAATTGCAATTCGCGCAGCGCATGGGTCTGCGCATGGAAACGCCCGCTTTCGCCGGGCTCGCCGGAAAATGCCTTGACCACCGGCAGCATCGCCAGGTTCTGTTCGGCAAGGGCGGCGCGCTGCGCGTAACCATCGGCCACCGCGCGCCCCAGCGGGCGCAGGCGGCGCCCGACGATCTTCATCGCCAGCACCATCGCCGGCACCAATACCGCCACGCCCAGGGCAATCCACGGTTCGATGCGCAACATCATCAGCAGTGCGCCGACGCAGGTCAGCAGCAAAGGGATGAGCGACGTCAGCGTGCCGCTCACGAACCAGCCCAACCGCTCCATGTCGTCGGTGAGCAGCGCCAGCACATCGCCGCGCCGGCGGTCCTGGTGCCAACCCAGCGGCAGCGATTGCAGGTGGTCGAACAGGCGCGTGCAGCCATCCGCGATCAGGCCCATCGCCGTGGCCTGCATGCGCACGCCGACCATCCAGGTCAACAACGACTGCGCCACCACCAGGCCGAACAGCCCCAGCAGGATGGTCGCCACCGGCTGCGCCGCCAGCACCGCTGCCGAAAAACGGCTGGCCAGCCAAGGCATCGTCAACAATGAAGCGCTCTGCATCGCGAGCAGCAACATGGTGACCGCAACTTGCCCACAATAGGGCCGCAACAGGCGCAGCAGCAAACCGCGCGCAGACCGCCCGTCCGCATCAATGCGAAGCATCCGCGCCTTCCTTCGTTGCTTTGCGCAATCGACGACTGCAGATTACCCTGCACCCGCCCCGCATTCCGGTTTCCAGATACACCATGTCCGAGCTTTCCCCCCAGATCACGCTAGCACACCACCTCCGACGCTCGGACCAAGTGCTGTTCCAGGACGTGGGCGACGAGGCCGTCCTGCTCGATCTGGCAAGCGAAACCTATTTCGGCCTGAACGTGGTCGGCACGCGGGTCTGGAACTTGCTCCCCGACGTCGATTCGTTGCGCGCCGTGCATGCCGTGCTGTGCGCCGAGTTCGAAGCCCCCGCCGATGTCATCGAGCGCGACCTGCTCGCATTAGCGGCCCAGCTCTCGGACGCCGGGCTGGCGACCATCGGCGAATGAGCAGCGCAGGCAAATGGATGGCGCTCGGCAGCGGCGAGCGTCGGCGCCTTGCATTGCTGTCGATGGCGCTTCCGATGGTATCGCTTTGCCTATGGTTGCTCGGCTACAAGCGCACGCTTCGGCTGGTGGACGGATTGAGTCGCAACCCGCATCCGCGCATCGCCGGCGACGCCGATCTGCAGGGAGCGGAACGCCTCGCGAGGCTGGCGGCGATCGCCGGCCGTTGGGGCCCGATCAAGGCAAGCTGCCTGCGCCAGTCGCTGCTTGTGTACGGCTTGCTGCGCCGCCGCGGCTTCCAGCCCGAACTCAAGCTCGGCGTGCGCCGGGAACGCCGCGGCATCAGCGCGCACGCATGGGTCGACCTGCAAGGCAACGCCCTTGCGCAACCCCGGCTCATCCATACGCCATTCGCGAACCCGGCCGCGTCGCCATGATCGGGATCTGCGGGTTTCTCCGGCTCGATGGCGCCCCCGCATCGACGGAGATCCTCGCATCGATGCAGCGCTTGCTGGCGCGATGCGGGACGCCCAAGTTCGCCATGCATGCCGAAGGTTCGCTGGCAATGGGCGCAACCGGCTGGCATGCCACGCTGCCGATCGACCCCGCGCCCGCGCTATTCCGGCATGCGGAAACCGGCTGCGTCGTCGTGGCGGACGCGCGCCTGGAGGATCGCGACGCATTGATCCGCGCGCTTGGCCTGCGCGTCGAATCGGGCTGGACCGATGCCGCGTTGATCGGCCATGCATGGCTTCGCCATGGCGAAGCCTGCGTCGAACGACTCGAGGGCGACTTCGCGTTCGCGGCCTGGGATCCGCGCGTGCAGGCATTGTTCTGCGCCCGCGACCGGATGGGCGTACGGCCTTTGTATTTCCACCACGCGCCCGGACGCTTGCTGGCCTTCGCAACGGGCGCGACATCGCTGCTCGCCCACCCCCAGATCCCGGCGACGCTCAACGAGGGACGCATCGCCGATTTCCTGGTGTCCCAGCTCGAAGGCATCGACAAGACCTCCACCTTCCATCGCGACGTGGAACGCCTGCCGCCCGCGTCCACGCTGCGGGTCGACGCGCATGCGCGGACGATACGCGGCTATTGGTCACTCGAGCCCCGCCACATGCCCCGGCTCGACGATGCGGGCTGGGCCGCCGCCATCTTGGAAGCGCTGGAGGCCGCGGTCACGCGCCAATCCGGGACGAAGGGGCGCATCGGCTGCATGATCAGCGGCGGCCTGGATTCCTCGTCGCTGGCGGTGATCGCATCCCGGCAGCTTGCCGAGCACGGCAGCGGCCCATTGCCGGTATTTTCCGCGGTTGACCGCAGCGGCGACTGCCCCGAGACGCGTGCAGTCGACGCCATGCTCGCGCTTCCCGGCTTCGACCCGTCGCTGGTGGACGTCTCCAACGCGGATGCGCTGATCGGCAAACTGCGGGGCTGCTATCTCGATGCCGAAGAGCCGTTCGACGGCATCATGTCGCTGGCCCATGCGATGTATCTGTCGGCGGCGCAAAAAGGCGTCGAGGCCGTGATCGACGGGATCGACGGCGACAGCGTGTTCCTGCCCGGCAAGAGCATGGTCCGCGACATGCGCCATGGCCGATGGCTCCAGGCATTGCGCAATGCGCGCGCGAACCATCGCCAGTACCCGGACGGCCCATCGGCATCGCGGCAGTTGGCCGGGGCCGCAATCAGGGCCGTGGTGCCGCCCCACATGATCGCGCGCATCCGCCACAAGCCTTTGTCGGCACATGCCGACGACAATGTGCTCCAGTCCCTGATCGCCCCCGCTTTCGCGCGCCGGATCGACCTGCCACAACGGCTGGCCATGCTGCGTTCCCATAGCGCCCCCGATGGACTCGATGCACCGCGGGAGGCCTCATGGGCCCTCCGGCATCCTTACATCACGACGGCCTTCGAGCGCTATCACCGCACCGCGGCAATGCATGGCATCCAGCCCCTGCATCCCTTCGCCGACCGGCGCTTGCTCGAACTGGCGGTGAACCTGCCCGACCGGCAGCGGCAACGCAACGGCTGGAGCAAGGCCGTTTTGCGCGAGGCCATGAAGGGACGGCTTCCCGACGATGTCCGACTACGCCGGGACAAGGTCAGCCTGGGCTGGAAATTCAACCAACGCTTGCTGTTCGGGGATTTCGACTGGGCAACCCGGCGCCTGGAAGCACAGCGTGGCCTCCTCGCACCTTATCTGGCGCTGGACAAGCTGAATGTCCATTCCGACGCAACCCCCGAAGCCATCGATGCCGCGATAGAGGCCGTTAGCCTTGGCGCGTGGCTGGAGCGGATTGCGGCACCCGGCATACCCATCCCGTGAAATGGATCACATTCTGATATGATCGCGCTTGCCTTCGACAGGCACAGCTTGTCGAAGCCAATCAGCCATGCCACAGGGGGCATCATGCAAGACCACCACAACGGCCACGAGGCCGACATTCGCGCACGCGCTAACTACGTCGCGCCGCAACTGACCACGTACGGCCTGATCAAGGACCTCACGGCAGGCGGCAGCGGTTTCAAGGGCGAATTCAAGCCGCAGCAGACCACGCGCCATCCTTAATTGGTTGTGCTGATGCATGCCGCTTTGCGCGATGCGCAAGGCGGCATGCGCGTTCGCGTGTGAGTCCACTGTGCGTTTCGCATGGATTCGGGCATGGCTTTGGCATGACCGATGCGTTGCCGTGAGCGTCATCGGCAAGCATGCACAGCGGTTCACGTCCCTGATACGACAAGGGGCCCTATGCTGTTTCACTACACGTATGCGGGTTACGTCCTTGCTTCGCGACTGTTGCTGCCCGAATTGCCGGCGGTAGCGACTCCTCGCACGGCGGACATCCGGATCGAGGCGATCGAAGCGCCGCCTTTCGCCCATGATCGCGTCCCGGACTGGCAACACGCTTACCTCGACCCGCAAGGCAATGCCGCCGTGCACTGCTTGCGCATCGGGCGCGATTACGTGCTGCGGTTTCCCGGTGTCGGCGAAGCCAGGCTCGGCGCCGACGCGCACGTCTCGATCTGGCAGGACCCCGGCGCGGGTCCGGAATCGCTGCGCCACATCCTGCTCGACCAGGTCCTCCCGCGGCTGATCGCCCAACGCGGCAGGCTGACCCTGCATGCGGCAATGGTCAGGACGCTCGGCAGCCGCACATTGCTGCTGCTCGGCGAAAGCGGACGCGGCAAATCGACGTTGACCGGCGCGATGCTCGCCAGCGGCCATGCAGTGCTGACCGACGACGGCGTCGTGCTGGATCTTTCCGGCAGCGAAGTCCTGGCGCGGCATACCTATCCCAGTGTCCGGCTGTTGCCGGATTCACTGCGCCACCTGTTCCCGCGGCGCGATGCCGAGACGCTTCCGATGGCGCACTACAGCAACAAGCGCCGCCTGGCGCTTCCGCTGGATGCCGCAGCCGCAGCGCTTCCGCTGGATGCAGTGATCGTGCTGGGCGCACCAACGCCCTCCGTCGACCCCGCGCTCGTCCCGCTGGGCCCGAGCGAGAGTTGCCTTGCGATGCTGCGCAACGCATTCCAGTTGGACTTGTCCGATGCCGCGAATGTCGGCGGACTGCTCGTGCAGGCCGCCGACATTGCGCAGCACGTGCCCGTCTATCGGTTCGACTATCCGCGCGATTACGACCGCCTACCGGATGTCATCTCGTTGCTGGACCGGAATTTCGAGAGCACGACGAGCAACCACATCCGATCGATATCGGCATGAGTACAAGTGGGCCATGGCTGTTGGTTCCGTGAATACGTTGCAGGTAACGGAAAGCGAACACGCCATCAGGCGACTCGCGGGCGCCTGCTATCTAGCAATGCGTACCAACGATGGTCAGTATTTGCGCAACCCACCATCACATGAAATCTTCGCCGCTAGCGGATTGGCCGGCACCTACGCCAACCTCTGCCGTCGCCTCGGCATCCAAGTTACGCACGATCTTGCCATCCAAGGTCTTCGGCTATCCGCCACCAACAATGCCCGATGGCAAGCTCTTGTCAGCTTGCTTGGGCGCCTACGCACGGAAAGCCTCGAACCGATCGTGTTCAAGGGTGGCGCAATGCATGCCCGCTGGCCCGAAATGCGCGACATCCGGGCATTGTTCGATTACGACCTCATCGTTCCCCAAGCCGATATCTCCGCCTTGCGCGCTTCACTCTCGCGGCAAGGTTTCCAATCTCCCAATTTGGGCTCATGGTTGACGCAGCAGTTGGACAAGGGCTCCATGGTTTGGAAGGGCACCGGGATCCAATACCAAAACCTGGATATCCATGCTCGATTCACCGAAGCCCCAGTTTGCACCTCCTTGACCCGTTCGATCTTGGATACCAGCGATCGCGCTGGCGATATCCGGATACCGGACATTGAAGATTGCATCTGCATGATTGCCCTGCACATTGTCCGCAGCGGCATGGCCAGGCCTCTCCGCGAATATATCGACCTGCTTTGGTATGTCGACGACCTAGACGATGCGCAATGGCAATCTGTCCATGCGCGCGCGCGACGCCACCAGCTTGTGCCGGCACTGTTTCTCTCCCTTAGGCAAACCCTGTTCTGCCTCGCATTGGAAGAACTAGACCATACGCGCGCGGGCAGGCTTGTCAGGAAAATCGATGCGCTAAAGCAGGAGATAGGAGAGCTTCGCATGCGCGCGCTAGACTGGCTTGCACCACACGACTATCCGCTCCATCCGAATGAAGCGCGCAACAAACCATTGTTTCGACGAAGTTTCATTCTAGGCACAGGCACCAGCTCGGGCTGGCGCGTCGCACTTGCGTTCCTCATCTACGGCACATCGAGGTGCATCGATAAGCTGACTGGAGCGCGCTCGCTCCCGACCGACAACTGAATCACACATGACAATATTCCCTGTACCAATTGACGAGATTCGCCACACCCCATTCAACCGGCACTATGGGCTTGTAGCCGACGTTCGCCATTAGATCGGACATGTCAGCCTCGGTGTCCGTTGCGTCCCTGCCTACAAGAGCAGAAATTCCATCTGAGCCCTCCTGCCGGGACACTCTTCCAGAACATCGATGGAGCGCAGGAGTTCCACCGGCTATTCATTGCCCATGTTGCACAGGCGCCATGCCGCTTTGGCATGCGGATTTTTTGCTGCGTAACGCCCCACCTGCACGGCCAGATTGTTGCCCACTGCAGTTTATGCATCGCGAACGCCTGCTCGACGGCGGTACGATCCGCCAAACCGGCGGCAATGGCGAATACCCTGCCTTGTCCTGCAACTTGGCCAGACGCGCCTGCTTCAGGCTAATGTCGTAAAGTCCTTTGGACTATCGAAACCGACGGCCTCATCGCCGCACGCAAACAATTTTTCGGCGATATGCGAATCGATGAAATCAGGAGCATTTGGGGGAAATACTTTCACATGACTTTATCCAGGAAAAATATTCTGCGTGTATATCGTGGAAACCTTACCGGCATGCACTTCCATTTTGCCTGCCGGCATTGCGCCCATGCGGATATAAAATCGATGCGCTGGCAATAGCGCATCGCCAACGGTGATCTTGAACGATTTCACGCCGCGTCTTTCGAAATCCGCAATCAGGCGACGATACAACGCTTCCGCGATACCGGAACCACGTGATTCTGGAGCAACGGCGATGCTAAGCAATTCCGCATCGGGCAGCGCCAAATCATCGGCATGACCGCGCCCGTAACGTAGGATTTCGAGAATACGAGCAATTGCGCGCGGCCTTAACACGATTGGCGACAATGACCACCCAAGCCGCAACGGACTCCGCAGCATGCGCCGGTAGATCGCCCCCATCCCCTCGCCACCTGCGATGAAACCAAGCACGCGACCATCTCGTTCCTCGACAAGGAGAACGCTGTCGTCCGCTTCATCGATGGCCTGGTACATCAAGGTCAGGAACGGCACACCAAGTGTTGCCAGGAACCCCTGGTCGATATTGGCCGCGTGCAGTGCAGCCACTTGCCGATAGCGCTCTTCCTTGTCCATTTGGATCAGACCGATGCCGCCAATGCTTCTGGCGGTCGCGGCACGCCCGGGAACAACGACCAGACGATCCGCGACTTCGGGAACAAGACTACCCACGCAGTGGCGAAGATACTGGCCAAGTAAGTCCGCAGCCCCTGGTGCGCCACGTACCACTCTTCCAACTTGCCCTTGTACGGCATGATCACGTTGTCGTAGAACCGCTCCGGTTCCGCGCTTGCATGCATCAGCTCTTCCTCGTCGCGGAAGATGATCGAACCGATGCCGGACAACCCGGGCCGCACTTTCACGATCTGCGCCTGCGATTCCGCTGGAAACGCGTCGAAGCAGCGCTGCGTCTGCGGGCGTGGGCCGATCACGCTCATGTCGCCCTTGAAGATGTTGAGCAGTTGCGGCAACTCGTTGATCTTGGTCTTGCGCAGGAAGCGCCCCAGCGGCAGCACGCGCGGATCGCCTTTCACCGTCACCGTGCCGGTACCGATATTGGGGCTGTTCTTCAGCATGGTCGCGAACTTGTACAGGCCGAACGGCTTGCCGTCCCTACCGATGCGCTGCTGCACGTAGAACACCTCGCCCTCGCCGGTCAGGCGCAGCGCGATCATCACCGGCACCAGCAAGGGCGACAGCACCAGCAGGGCCAGGCCTGAAAACAGAATGTCGAGCAACCGCTGCATGGCCTACATCCGTCCGTCAAGGTACTTGCCGGTTTCCTTGTGCTGGAATTCCGGGATCATGTGATTGAACAGTTCCACCAGTTCCGGCTTGTCCCAGGTCGCCTGCGCGCGCAAACGATCGATGGCGGACAGGAAATATTCAAGTTTCGCTTCTTCATACCGAGGTTCGTTCTTGATGACGCCCAAGGCCTCGAAGCGCTCCATGTCCAACGTTTCGGCGCCGGTGTGGAACTCCTCGAAATCCTTCTCGCCGGTGGTGTCGCTGGCGAAGAAATACACTGGCCAGCGTTTCGCTGCGATCAATTCCGCGGCGCGATCGCGCGCCTCGTTCTCGCTAGTGCATTCGAACGGCTCGAACCCGAGCGATCCGAGGTAGCGCACCGCAATGTCGGAGAACCGGGTCAGGTCCAATTGCTCGCTGAGCTTGGGGAAGAAGATGTCGCGATTCTCGCCCAGTAGGCAGGAGCTCAGGCACAGCTCGCCGGACTCCTGAGGCGTCACGAAATAGCGGCGCACGTCGTTGGGTGCCGAAATCGGTTGGCGCTTGGCGAAGCGCTGGTTGAATCCGTGCAGCAGCGACCCGTCGGAGAACGCAACGTTGGCGAAGCGCGCAGTGGAGATCGGCAGCGATTCGCTGGCGCGCATCAGGAACATCTCCATGATCCGCTTGCTGGCGCCCATCATGTTGACAGGGTTGGCGGCCTTGTCGGTGGAGACGCAGAAATACTTGCGTGCACCGCCCGCTTGCGCCTGAGCGATGGTCGAGATCGTGTTGAGCACGTTCACCTCGATCATCCGCATCAGGGTGAATGGATCCTTTTCGCTGCGCACATGCTTGAGTGCGGACAGGTTCAACACATAGTCGTAACCGCGCTCGGCATTCATTAATGCGGAGAACTCGCGCGAACCGCAGTCGATGGCGAAGGTACGGAAATCGCCGTCGATGTAGCCGAGCGTGCTGCGGATGTCGCGCACCAGCTCGACCATGTTGTTTTCGCTGATGTCCACGACATGCAGCGCCCGCGGCTTGCGCTTGAAGATCTCGCGCGTGACCGCCTGGCCGATGGAGCCCGCGCCTCCAATCACCAGGAAGCGGCTCGCGCCGACCAGGGCGGACAGCTCCGCTTCGTGGCGCCCGATATCGGCTTCGAACAAGGGGCGATTCCGCCCGATCAACTCCAGAACATTCATCCCGCGATCTTCTCCATCGCCCCTTCGGGCACGCTGGACGGCAGGTTCACCACCCGCGCCTCCAGCCAGTACGAATTCTCCAGCCCGTCGTGCTGGCAGTGCTTGTACATCTCCAGCCGAGACATCAGGCGCCAGATCGGCCGGGTCATGACATCTTGCGCATTGGTGTATTGCAGGAATTCGTCGCGCTCCGCCTCCGATCCCAGCACAATGGCGTTCAGCCACCAGTTGGCCGTTGAGCCCTCGATCGGCTGCACGAAACGGGCATCGGCACCGGCGAAGAACGCCGCATAGCGCCGGGCGATATCCGCCTTGACCGCCAGCATCTCCGGCAGCCGCTCCATCTGCGCGCAGCCCAGCGCCGCGTTGAGGTTGGGCAGGCGATAGTTGTAGCCCACCTCGTCGTGCACGAACTCGTACGGATGCGGGATCTTGGCGGTGGTGGTCAGGTGCTTGGCGCGTTTTGCCAACGCCTCGTCGTCGGTGACGATCATGCCGCCGCCGCCGGTGGTGATGGTCTTGTTGCCGTTGAAGCTGAGCGTCGCCAGCTTGCCGAAAGTGCCGGTATGACGAGCGCCGACATAGCTACCCAGCGACTCCGCGGCATCTTCCACCACCGGGATGCCGTAGTCGTCGCAGAGCGCCACGATCTCCGCGATTCGCAGCGGGAAGCCGAACGTATGCATCGGCACGCAGGCCGCGATGCGCTTGCCCGTCCCGCGGTTGTATGCCTGTCCGCCGCGGACTTCGGCATTCGCGGACAGCCAACGGCGCAATGCCTCCGGACTCATGCCCAAGGTGTCGCGATCCACGTCCACGAATACCGGCTGCGCGCCGGCATAGCTCAGGGCATTGCAGGTGGCGATGAAGGTCAGCGCCTGGCTGATCACCTCATCGCCGCGTTGCACGCCAGCCAGTTGCAACGCGACATGCAGTGCCGCCGTGCCGTTGACCGTGGCGATGGCGTATTTCGATCCTGTAAAGTCGGCAATCATCCGCTCGAACTCCGTCACCTTCGCGCCAACCGAGGAAACGAAGTTGGAATCGATGCAGTCGATCAGGTACTGCTTTTCGTTGCCTTCGAAGACGGGGCGGTGCAACGGGATGAAGCCGTCGCCGTAAATACCGCGGACAAGCGCGACCACGTTGTCGGGAAGTGTTGCGTCCATCAACCTCGATTTCCTCCACCAGTGGCAATGCCCATTTCCCGCAGCATCACCGCATTGACCTTGCGTACATCGTACTTGTCCTCGGCGATGCCCCGCGAGCGCATACCCATTCGCGCGGCCAGCGCGGGGTCGGCGATGAAACGCGACATCGCCGCGACCAGCGCATCTACCGACTGCACGGGCACCAGGAACCCATTGTCGCCATCGACCACTGTCTCGCGGCAACCGGGTGCATCGGTGGTGATGACCGGCCGTCCCATCGCCATCGCCTCCAGCACCGTGCGCGGCGTTCCCTCGCGATAGGACGGCAGCACGTATACCGAGGCCGCCGCGATCGCGGGCCGCACGTCATCCAGCTTGCCGAGGAATTCGATCACCCCGCTGGCGACCCACTCGTCCAGTTCGGCTTGGTCGATGGCATCCGGATTGGCGTCGACCCATCCCACTAGCAGAAACCTTGCCCGGGAAGCACCCGCTTTCAACCGCCACGCCGCCTCGACGTACTCGCGCACGCCCTTGTCGCCTAGCAGCCTGCCGATCATCAGGAAGACAGGGGGATCTCCGGCAAGCGGTTGGACAGAATACGCATCCACGTCCACACCGGAGCCGTTCACCACCACTGACGGCACCTGCGCGGGAAGGATCCCCGCCTCACGGAAATGCCGTTCATCATCCGGATTCTGGAAGAACACCTTGTGGGCATGCCCTAACGCAGCTCGATACAGGTGGCTGATGATGCGCTTGACCAGTCCGTCGCGGTCGCCAGTGAACGCATATCCCAATCCCGTGACAAGCGCGAACCGCCTTGGCACACGAGCCAGCCAAGCGGCGATGGTGCCGTATACCACGGGCTTGATCGTGTACGGCAGGACCACGGTCGGCCGTTCCTTCCGCATCAACCGGAGGAGCGCGAACAACAACCCCAAGTCGGCAACCGGATTAGTGCCCGTGCGCCGCAGCGGGATGTCGTGCCACTTGACGTCCTTCGCCTCCAGCCACCTGCGCACCTGCGGAAGCAACGCGAGTCCGGGCGCAGCCACGTGGACCTCGCATCCACTGGCGAGAAGCGCCTCGATCAGCGGGCCACGGAATACGGGGATGGACTCGGGGTAGCTGGCGAGCAGAAGCACCTTCATCCTGCGATGGATTCCGGCGCCTGGCGCATTCGATTGATGACCGCGCGGAACTTGCCATTCGACGAAAGCGGAATGTCATCTACCACGTCGATGACGAGTTTCACGGAATGTCCCACCCGGCTGCGGAAATTGCGCTCCAGCACTTCGAGCGTGACTGCATCGTAGCCGGCGCCCGGGACGACGAGGATGCGGAAATCGTCTTCACCCTGCTGGATGATCTGGCTTCGATCGATACCGGCGACGCCCTTGTATATGGGATCGAGGCGACCGATGGCACCGCGCTCGGTGGAACGCAACAGGTCGTCCAGCCGCCCTTCGATCGAAGCGATTGTCGGGAAGTGGCTGCCGCAGAGGCAGGACAATGTTCCCGGCGGATCGAGCCTCGCGGTATCGCCGATGCGGTAGCGGACCAAAGGCAGCTTCAAGTTGCGGAAACTGGTCACTACCAATTCCTTGACGTCTTCACTGCCCGGTACGTCGTGGAATTCGAAATACCCCGTGTCGGTATTGAGGTGCAGCCGGCCATGGCGGCATTCGGTAACGAACGGCGCGCCTTCCGACGACGCATACTGGTTCTGCACCTTGCAGCCGAATGCGCGTTCAATGACGGCGCGATCCTCGTCGAACAGGGTTTCGGCCGTGACTGCTGCTGCCCGCGGCGTGAACGTGAAGCGAAGATCGTTACGCTCCATGAAGCGGGCCAGGATCGCCAGCGCGGAGGGATAACCGTCGATCAACTCCGGCTTGTACTCGTTCAATTTCGCGATGTAGGCCGGAAGGTTGTCGTCGGTCATGTGGTAGGTGGACAGGAACAATCGCTCCTCCGACCAGTCGCGCACCCAGAACACGCCAGGATTCGCACGATTGCCGAGAAGCACGCGCCCCGACAGTCGCGCATTGCGGAACCGTTCGCCCAGTCCCATGGTGTCGTAGAACCGCCGCCAGTAGGCGAAGCCCTTTTGGTAGCCGGAGGCGTCGTACGGCACATCCATCGGGCTGCCAGTGGTGCCGCTGGTATTGGACACGGCGAATGTCTCGATTCCTTCGGATGCCAAAGCTGGCAAGTTCGTCTTCAGGAATGCTTTTTCGAGTACATCCAATGCAAGCAATGCACCTTCCGGATCGCGGTCGATCGCCGCCACGTCGATGCCCTTGCGTTCCATCATCGCGCGGTAATGCGCGTTCACCTCTCGCACCCGGTTCAGGAACTCGGCCAGCAACTCACGCTGGGCCTGCTGCAATTCCCCGCTATCAAGCTGCGCGCGGCGGCGCAAGGCCGTCACTTCCGCTGCGTACTGCGGCCCGTACTTCCGGCGCGCATGGAGCTGCGAGTGCAGCCCCAGCAAGCAGCCCTTGAGCCAGAGTGGTGATGCATGGAATAGCCAGTCTTTTGGTCCCGCCATTTTCAGCCGCCCCCCGAATTCTGTGGGCGCCTGCCCTGTTCGACCACGAATGATGCTGGTCGGACAATGCTCCTCGGCGGAATGTCACCGCTTAGCACGACGCCTGCGCCGACGATGCTGCCGGCACCAATGCGTGTCCCGGGAAGCACGACCACGTTCAGCCCTAGCCAGACGTCATCCTCGATCACGACCGGCTTGCCTTCGTCGACCGAATCTATCCTCTGGTTCGGAGTCTCCATGCAGGCGCGGTGCCCGTTCGAGTCCAGTACCTGCACGCCAGCCGCGAACAAGCAACGCGCACCAATGGACACGGACTTCACCGCATGGATGCAGGCGCCGTTGATCCGCGTGGCCTCGCCTATCGTGATGATCGCTCCGGCGCGATCGGCCAGGAGCTTGACCGGGGAATGCATGTGCGCGTGGTAGCGATGCGCTTTCGACTGCAAAACGACGCCGGCGCCGAGTTCAATGCGCGCCTGCGGATGCCGATACAGGATCGGCATGCCGCGCACACGCACGCCAGGGCCGCAGCGCACGCCCGCCAGCAGCAAGCGCCAGCGCATCACCGCCAGCAGGATGGCTTTCATGCGGCCTGCCCCTCCATCGTCGATGCCGCTCCCTTGGCATCGATCAAGGCCACGATCTTGCGCGACTGCGACGCCGCGGCGGGTTCGGTGACCGGCCGGGTGGCGGTTTCCGACTGCCGCACCAGCCAGTCCGCGAGCTTGCGTGGCATCGCCGGCACCGCCGCTTCCGTGTCCAGCACGAATGCGGCTTCAGGCGCGACCCGAGCGAGGAACAGACAGCCGTCGGCATCGCCCGGCCCGTGGTAGAGGATCGGCCGGCCGACGCCCAGCAGGTCGAAGACTTTCAGCGGAATGCCGCACCGGTGCGCCTCGCCGCCGCCGATTAGCACGATATTGGCATCGCTGCCCGCCGACAGTCGCAGCGCCTCGTCCTTGGGCACTTCGCCGCGGGCGACGATGCGAAAGCTGGCGGATTGATAACGCTCGATGATGGAGGACACGTCTTCCCGACCGATGAAGGTCAATTCGATCCCGTTCCATTCGCCGCCCAGCAGGCCCGCAGCCTCGCGCAACGCGGCCAACGCGGATTCATAGGGGCGCGCACCGCCGTAGATCGCGCCGGCATACGACAAACGCACCCAACCATCGCGCGCTCCGACGTGGGCAACGGCGTGACCGGCGGCTTCGCCGGAAATGCCGTTGTAAATCACCACTGGGCGCAGGAAGGGAGCCCGTTCGCTCACGAACTTGGCCAGCGAATCGGTGACCACGCTACAGGTGCTGGCATAACGCAATACCAGCCTTGTCAGCAATGGCATGCGCTCGCCGTTGATGCCATGGATCGCATCTCGCAAATCCAGGTGCAGGCGACTGGCACTGAGCATCGCCGCGATGCCGGCCACGTACAGGTTGGTCACCCCCGGGGCAGTCGCCCAGACGTCCGGCCTGCGCCGTTCGCGCAGCCAGTCCCCGACTAATCCGCACCAAAGCGGAGGCAGGGTACGCAGCCCCCAGAACAGGGCCTTATCCACTTCCAGCAAGGGCCGTAACGCGGCCGCCGCAAACGCGAACACACCCAGCTTCGCGCCGCTCGGCGCATTCGCGGCCCCGCCTGGCGCGGCCTTGCCCGCGGGCGCGGCATCCGCACGGTGGCGCGCGTGCAAGCGGAACGCAATGCCGGCATCGGACAGGTAGCGGGCCAATTGGTACGGCCTATGCGCTGCGGGCGAATTGTCCGGCGGGTAGCTGTAGGAGACCAGCCGCAGCATGTCAGTACCCCTCACGCAGCGGCGCAGCGGCGCCTCGTGCCCAACGCGCTGCATGGATCACCAGGGAAACCATTAAGAACAGGATCCAGAATTCGCGTTTTCGCAGGTGGTAGGTATAGGCCCAAGCGCAAACCAGGCCGATGAGCATCGGCATGTAATAGCGAAGGTACATCGCATACGGATCGCGCCCGCGGAACTTGAGGGCCTGCCATGCGTGTACGGTGATGAAGTAGAGATACGCCATTGCACCTAGCAGCCCGCCATTGCCCAGGACCGCCATGTAGGTACTGTGGATCTCGTATTTGGCGGTGATGATGCCAGCGACATTGCCAAGCCCCACGCCGATGATCGGGCTTGCGGAGAAAGCGGCCTTGGTCGCCGCGATGTTCGCCGAAAGGAAGCCCTCCTGAAACTCTTCCACCGTACCGGCGTTGAACTTACGCTGGAAGCGCCAAGCCATGCCCTCGATATTGTCCATGCCCCACTGGAAGGCGTAGTACGCCAATGGCGCCAGGAACACGAGCATCACGATCATGGCCAAGCCGAATTTCTTGTCGCGCTTGCTGGTCGAAAACAGCATGGTCACGGCGAGGACGGCCAATCCGACGGCGAGTCCTATCAGCGCGGCACGCTTGGACGTGAACACGAGGGCAAGACCCATGCAGAGCAGAAGGCCCAGATTCACCCGGGTAGCCCTGACCAGCCCTGACAAGAAGCCCGGGATCAGGATCGCCAGGTACATCCCGAAGAATGCGCCCGCCTGGCCGGTGTTGCGGAATGTCCCCGTCAGGCCATTGCCCGAGCCAGGCAGCAGGGAAGGCCATACGAAGAAGTCGACCAGCCCCAGCATCGCGAGGATGCCGCCGGCCCATAGCACCGACCGCAAGGCCAGGGGAATCGATTCCGCAGGCGGGATACGGCGGTACAGGTTGTACAGCACCAGCGAGACTACGAAGATGAAGACGTGGATCACCAACTCCAGCGCGCCACGCGCCGGGTACTGCGAGAACGCGACGCCGAGGAGATAAACGGCGAGCAAGGGCAAATAGGCACGGTATTCGACCGGCATCCTGAGATTCAGTCGTCCATCGCGAAAACAGGAAAGGAACCAAACGCCTACGATCAGCAATGCGCCCACGTCCGCCACGGTGATACGCCCTTCCGCGCCCTCGCCCGCCTCACCCGCCACCCAGGTCACGCCTGCGACCAGGAAGTACAGGAAGCCCAGCGCCAAGGTCAATCGGCGGATGTTCATACCACCCCTGCAGCCTGGGGCCAAGCCACAAGCGCCTTGACGATCTGGTCTGCGGCCCGGCCATCGCCATATAACCCCTGACCGAAGGACGCGGCGCTGGAATCCGCCAGCGCGGCACGGATTTTCCGGGGATCGCTTCCGGTCAGGGTGTTAGCGCCTGCGTCCACCAGTTCCACCCACTCCGTTTCATCGCGCAGGGTCACGCATGGCCGACCGTGGAAGTAGGCCTCCTTCTGTACTCCGCCCGAGTCGGTCGCGACAATCCGGCAATGCATTTCCAGCCAGGTCATTTCGAGATAGCCGACTGGTGGCACCACGTGGACGTTGGCTGGAACAGGGATTCGCGTCTGCTCCAATACGATCCGCGTCCGCGGATGCAGCGGCAACAGCACTTGCATGCCGGAGTCGCCCAGACCCGCCATGATTCCACCCAGGCGCCCCAGGTCGTCGGTGTTCTCCGCACGATGGATCGTGCAAAGGACGAAGGCACCCGCCGCGATGCCAAGTCCATCGAACCATTCCGGTTTCCGGGCCTTCGGCTTGTAGAACAAGGTTGCGTCCAACATCACGTCGCCCACCCGGCGGACACGGTCGCCAGTGATGCCTTCGCGGGAAAGATTGGCCACCGCGACGTCGGTGGGTGCAAACAGCAGCGTCGAGACATGGTCGGTCAGGACGCGGTTGATCTCCTCCGGCATCCTGCGGTTGAAGGAACGCAACCCGGCCTCGACGTGCGCGACGGGGATATGCAACTTGGCGGCGGCCAGGGCGCCCGCCAGCGTGGAATTGGTGTCGCCGTAGACCAGCACCCAATCCGGCTTCTCCGCCAGCAGGACTTCCTCCACCTTCTCGAGCTGTCGCCCGGTCATCGCACCGTGCGGACCGCCACCGATGCCGAGGTGATGGTCGGGCTTCGGGATCTGCATCTGTTCGAAGAACACATCCGACATATCGGCGTCGTAGTGCTGGCCGGTGTGCACCAGCACTTCCTGGGCGCCATGCTTCGCCAAGGAGCGCGACACTGTCGCGGCCTTGATGAACTGCGGCCTGGCGCCAACGATGGTGACAATCTTCGCCATAGAAGCGCTTTAATTCCGAAAATTGTTAATGGTGCTCGCGTGTGCGTCGACACCAGATGAATTTTTCACCCTAACACCTTCAATATCTTCGCGGGCATGCCCCCGATAACGACATGGCCCTGCGGGAAACTGGCATTGACGACCGCACCCGCTGCTACCACTGTTTTCGGCCCAAGGATCACGCCAGGCAGGATCACCGCATTCATGCCGATCCAGCATCCGTCGCCAATTGCGATGTCCTTGCCTTCCTCATGGCCATCGAGGTCGTCCAAGCGATGGTTCGCCGTGATCAGCCCGACATTCGGTGCGATGTAACTCCCGCGGCCGATTTTGATTCGCGCCTTGAAATTCTGCATGTATACGCCGGGGGACTGGAAATTATTCAGATCATCGGGATGGAAGGTGACATTGGAAGGATTGGAAATCGTGCAACCCAATGCGACGGGCCATGGCCTCGGCGGAGCCAGGCGCAGCACGTTCCTGCACCAGATGGCCCTCAATGACCATGCATAACCGCCAAGCCCTTGGTCGAAGTGCCTTCCCTTGAGGTAACGCTTCTCGAAGAAAAGCGAGAGGAAGATCAACAAGGCCGGCTGCACGAGCCTGATTACCAGATATCTCGCGCGTCCTCGATTCATGACATGCCCTCCGCGATGATACGCACCATGAACCCCGCTATTGCCCATGCCGCGATCGGCATGGCGGCGCGCAGAAACCCATTGAACCAAGATTTCAGATCCACCTGTGCCGCGCGATAAAAGACAACGCAGCACAACAGGTAAAACAACGCACCGGAGCATGCATACAGCTCCGCGAATTCGGCTTTTGCGAAGGCATATGCCAGCCACATGGCGCCCAACCTGATGAGGAATCCGCCAATGGTCACCGCCAGCATGGCACGTTGGCGATTGGTGACATGCATCACCATCGACACTGGCGAGGACAGGAACTGCAGCACGAACCATGGCGTCATCCAACTGACGAGTTCCCCCGCCCTGCGCCATTCCGGACCAAAGACAATCGCGAACACCGGCGGGGCCACGACACCTGCGAACAGCAAGGGACCGACACCGGTCTTTGCCAACCCTCCAAGTACCCGCACCGTGAACGGCGCGAGTGTTCCTTTCCGCAATTCCTCCCCGGCCCGCGACAGGTAGACCTGGGCCACGGCCCCCCCGATCAGTGTCATGGGAGCCGCCATCACCCTTGTCGCCAGCATCAGGTACCCGGCTTCCGGACCCATCGCCAGCGCGGCGATGACGATGACGGGCAACTGGCTGCCTGCCGTGTTGGCCAGCGCCTCCAGCGCGGAATATTTCGGAAAGCGCGAATACCGCCGCAATGCGCCCGACATCGAATCGGCCGTGACCGACCGCAGCGCAGCGCGGTCCTCGCGCCATGCGTCGCGCGCCAGGCCGAACAGGCCGGCGCCTCCGCTGATCATGTGCCCCAGCAGCAACCCGAAGGGGCCAGCGCCCAGCCATCCCGCCCCCGCCTGCGTCCCCACGCCGCCGAGCGCCTGCACCATGCGCGTGCGCGCGATGCGCGGGAATTTCTTCTTGCGCGTGGACCAGTACTGGACCGCCGCGTAGGAACTGGCCACCCAGACGCCCAGCGGCACCATCCACAAGTAGGCCTTGAATGCGGGCACGCCGAGGCGAGCGACGATCCACCCGGGGAAGATTGCAACCGCCAGCGCCACGGCCAGCGCGAAGCCCAACGAAGTGCAAAGCGCAAGCGCGAGCAGGCTGGCCGCTTCTTCGTCCCGCTCGGGCAATGGGATCGCGATTTCCAGCCGCAGGCAAGCCGCCACCGCGAGTATCGCCAGCAATGACGCGTACACGGCCAGGATGCTGAATTCGGCCGGCGTGTAAAGCCGGGTCAGGATCGGCAGCACCAATACCGCCAGCCCCTGGGCGAACGCGGTGCCGCCCGCCAAGGTCCCGACCGAATGCACGAACCCCTGCCGTGCCCCGACCTTGGCGCGGATGGCCCTGAGCGCGTCCAGCATCGACACGCGTGTCTAAGCCAAGGCCGTTACGATGGCAGCCACTTCGGTCGCAGGCAAATACGGATGCATCGGCAAACTGATGACCTGCTCCGCCGCTAGGTCGCCATGCGGCAACTTCGCCGATGCGTCCGCCACGGCCGGCTGCTTGTTGAGCGGCAATGGGTAATGGATCGCCGTGGGAATGCCCGCATCGGCCAACGTCTTCTGCACCTCTGGGCGGTTCTCCACACGGATGGTGTACTGCGCCCATGCGCTGGTGTTGTGCGCTTCAACTTGCGGCGGCTCGATGCCGGCCTCGCCGAGCAGGCGCGCGTATTCGCCTGCCACGCGCTGGCGCGCGGCCAGTTCGTCGTCCAGGATGTCCAGCTTCGGCAGCAGGATCGCCGCCTGCAACGTGTCCAGCCGGCTGTTCATGCCGATGCGGACATGGTGGTAGCGCTTCTCCTGCCCGTGTCTCGCAACCTGGCGCATGACCCGCGCCAATTCGTCGTCGTTGGTGAAGATCGCGCCGCCATCGCCATAGCAACCCAGCGGCTTGCTCGGGAAGAAGCTGGTGGTTGCGATGGTGGTGAGATTGCAGCTCTTGCGGCCTTTGTAGGTCGCGCCGAAGCTCTGCGCCGCATCCTCGATCACGGTAATGCCATGCTTGGCGGCGACGGCATTGATCGCGTCGTAATCCGCGCACTGGCCATACAGCGAAACCGGGATGATCGCCTTGGTGCGCGGCGTGATCGCCGCCTCCAGCAGCGCCGGATCCAGGTTGTAGGTGCGCGGGTCGATATCGACGTACACCGGCTTCGCGCCCAGCACCGCAGCCGCTTCCGCGGTGGCGATATACGTGAAGCCCGGGGTGATCACTTCATCGCCCGGCCCGACGCCGAGCGCCATCAATGCGATCTGCAGCGCATCGGTGCCGTTGGCCACGCTGATGCAGTATTTCGCGCCGGTGTAGGCGGCGAGCTTGTCTTCGAGCTCCGCGACTTCCGGCCCGAGGATGTACTGGCCATGCGCCAGCACGCGGGCGATGCCCGCATCGATCCGGTCCTTGATTCGTGCCTGCTGGGATTTGAGGTCGATGAACTCCATCATTGCGCCTCCACGTGCGTCAGCAGCCTGCCCTTCAGGCGATACAGCGCGCCGGTATGGATGCAGGCCACTTCGGCCTCGCCTTCCACCGGCAGCGGCAATTGTTCGCCGAATTCGCTCATCCAGCCGATCTGCCGCGCCGGCACGCCTACCATCAGCGCATAGGCGGGGACGTCCTTGTTGACCACTGCGCCCGCGCCAACGAAGGCGTATTCGCCGATGGTCACGCCGCAGACGATGGTGCAGTTGGCGCCCAGCGTCGCGCCTTTCTTCACCAATGTGTCGCGGTATTGGTCTTTGCGCTCGATCAACGAACGCGGGTTATAGACATTGGTGAACACCATGCTGGGGCCACAGAACACGCCCTCTTCCAAGGTCACGTTGTCGTACACCGACACGTTATTCTGGATCTTGCAGTTGTCGCCGATCGTCACCTTGTTGCCGACGAAGACGTTCTGCCCGAGCGAGACACCCTTGCCGATGCGAGCACCGCCGCAGACATGCACGAAGTGCCAGACCCGCGAACCCTCGCCGATCTGGGCGCCATCGTCGACGATGGCGCTGGGATGCTGGTAGTGCACCATGCCGGTCACTTCTTCAGGAAGGGATGGAAATCGCCAGTAAGCGCCACGGGCGTTGCGCCGCGGATGGCGGCGACGGTGGCGATGGCAGTGCGGTTCTCCTCCAGCCCGAAACCACGGCCAGCCAGGATTTCCTCGTAGCTGCGGACATGCAGGTCGGTGAAGCCGCCGGAGAATTCGATCTCTTCGCCATCGACGGTGATCGAGCGATAGGTGCGTTGGCCCGCCTCACGCGCGGCCTGCGGCACGTCTTCCACGTCAACGGACAGGAACCAGCGCACGCGGGCATGCTCGTATTCCAGGTAACCCGCCGCCTTGGTGTCGGCATTGAGATGCACCACGTTCTGTTGCAAGCCGCCGAAGATGTAATGCAGCATGTCGAAGAAGTGCACGCCGATGTTGGTGGCGATGCCGCCCGACTTCTTCACGTCGCCCTTCCAGCTTTGCAGGTACCAGTGGCCGCGCGAGGTGATGTACGTCAGGTCCACTTCGTGCTTCTTGTCCTTCGCGCCGCCCTGCACTTTCTCACGCAGGGCGATGATCGCCGGGTGCACGCGCAATTGCAGGATGGTGCTGACCTTGCGGCCGGTATCGCGCTCGATGTCCTGCAGGCCGTCGATGTTCCACGGATTCAGCACCAGCGGTTTCTCGCAGATGGCGTCGGCATCGGAACGCAACGCGAAGCGCATGTGCGAATCGTGCAGGTAGTTCGGCGAGCAGATGGACACGTAATCGATGCGGTTGCCATGATTGGAACGGCGCAGCTTGTCCACGTGGCGGTCGAAGCGCTCGAATTCGGTGAAGAAATCGGCATCGGGGAAATGACTGTCGATGATGCCGACGGAATCGTTGGGGTCGTAGGCCGCCACCAGCGCGTTGCCGGTGGCCTTGATGGCCTGCATGTGGCGGGGGGCGATGTAGCCGGCGGCGCCGACGAGCGCGAAGTTTTTCATTTCCTGGCTGTTGACGGTAATCATGAGTGGGGATCAGATGGACTTTTGATTTCGAGCACTTTGGTCTACGGAATAGTGCGCCAAATACCATTCCACAAATCGCCTTACTCCTTCCTCCACCGACACGGTAGGCCTGTAATCGACATTTGAGATCAAGTCCGCGACATCGGCCTCGGTATCCGGCACGTCGCCCGCCTGCAGTGGCAGCAGTTCCATCACCGCCTTCTTGCCCAAGCTCTGCTCCAGCACTCTTTCCAGCACAGTGGGATCCGAAGCTTGGAATTCACGTGACTTGAAGTCGC
>JADMIO010976101.1_pt1 | contig 75142 bp, 70 predicted proteins | sample 8958161 | NCBI WGS metagenome assembly JADMIO01 (sample SAMN16585339, study PRJNA669376) | soil metagenome | isolation source: Crop rotation soil | place: USA: Cullars Rotation, Alabama | collected 2011 | reverse complement strand
GCCGCGACTTCAAGTCACGTGAATTCCAAGCTTCGGATCCCACTGTGCTGGAAAGACCAGTACATCCGCCGTTTCCAGCAAAGCCGCCGCCTCCGGATGCCGCGCCTTCCACCGTTCCAGTCCCGCGAGGGCGGCTTCCTTCTTCCGGGCTCGTCCGATTTCGATCAGCGGATGTTTGGATACCCGCCGCTTGGAGGGTTGGACCCGCTTGGGCTCCCCGGTCTGCTTCCGGTAGTGCGGTGGCCACGGCGCGTCGCCCTGGCCCTCCTTCTCCTGCCTCGCGGACAGCTCCAGCAGCGCATCGAGCGACTGGGGCGACTGATCGATGCCCGCGTGGCGATCCCCGAGCCGGGCGAAACGCTCCGGCATGGTTCCGAGCGTGAAGTCACTGGGCTCGACCTGGGGCACCTCATTCCAGTCGAGCGGCGCGGACACCCGGGCGTCCGGAGTGGGCCGGACCGAATATGCCGCCGCGACGGTGCGGTCCTTGGCGTTCTGGTTGTAGTCGACGAAGACCCCGTGCCGCTCCTCCTTCCACCACTTGCTGGTGGCAATCGCGGGCGCTCGTCGCTCCACGTCACGAGCCAGCGCCAGGGCCGCGCGGCGCACCTGGTCAAATCCCCAGCGCCGTTGGATCCGGACATTGATGTGCATGCCCCGGGAGCCGGACGTCTTGGGCCACCCGGTGAGCCCCAAGTCGTTCAAGGCCTCGCGGACGACCATTGCCGTCTGCCGCACCTGTTCCCAGGGAACGCCGGGGACCGGATCGAGATCCACTCTGAGCTCGTCGGGATGATCGAGATCGTCCGCCCGGACCGGGTGGGGATGGAGCTCGAGGCAGGCGAGATTGGCGAGCCAGATCAGGCCGGCGGCATCCCGTGGCACGATCTCCTCAGCGCTGCGTCCGGAGGGGAACTTGAGCGACACGACTTCGATCCATTCCGGTCGTGAGGCCGGAGCCCGCTTCTGATAGAAGAACTCCGCTCCGACACCGTTGGGATAGCGCACCAGCACGTTGGGCCGGTGACCGGCCGCGCGGAGCGCCCCGTCGGCCACGGCGAGGTAATAGCGGGCCAGGTCGAGCTTGGTGATCTTCGCTTCCGGAAACAGCACCTTCTCCGGATTGGAGATGGTGACTTCCCGGCCCGCGGCCGTGAGGGTTTCCGGCCTGGACTTCGTTGCCAGGTTCCCTCAACCCGCCAGCGCCGAGTAGTACTTCAGGTCGCCGGTCTTGAAGAGTCCGTACCACGCCTCGAGCACCTTTTCCTCGTACAGGTCCAGCCGCCTGAAGATATGATACGCGAAGTCCAGCGCGTTCATTCCGCTTGCCGTGATGACGTTTCCGTCGGTCACCGCCGCGCTGTGCTGGTACAGGTGGCCGCCTTTGTAGCCCGTGGCGGCCAGATAGTCCGGAGCGTTGCTGGTGTGTTTGCGCTGGTCGAGGATCCCGCCCAGCGCGAGTCCTGCCGTCGCCCCGCAGATTCCGGCAACCGGAACGCCGGCCCGGAGAAACTCGTTCGCCTTCTCGATCACCTCGCCATTCTGGCCCTGGTCCCAGGTGTCTCCCCCGGGAAGAATCAGCATGGCGCTGTCGGACGGTTTGAGCTGCTCGAGTGCCAGGTCCGGAATGATCCGGATCCCACCGGCCGTGGTGACGGGCTGGGCGCTGATCCCCACCGTGCGGACCGCGAGCTCGCCAGGCCGCTTCTGGAAGGCCGGGCTATTGATATTGGCGACCGCGAACCCCGGCTCCCAGTCAGCCAGAGTGTCGAGGACGTACAGGTGGACGGCGCGGGTAGCCATGCAATGAGTCTAATAATGGAGGAAGAACTCCGCATGCACTCAGGAATGCCCCGGTGCGGTGCAGCGGCTTGCACTTTTTTCTGTCGACTGCTGTTCAAAACTTGATGTTGTGGGGCATTCTCTGATGATATAGCTCACAGAAATCGTTTTCACTCCGCACCATCTTGTCCGCTTCCGTAGGACCAACTTCCCCTTTCCGATTCCGAAGCTGCACTGCGCTGACGACGGTCCCCATGGGTGGGGAGGACTCTGACCACAACCGTAGAAAGGTAGACAATGGCACGCGTCGACTTCCTGGCCATCCGTGGCCTGATTCTCATAGCAGCATTGGCGTCAGCGGGATGTGAGCGGGAGCAGTCCACAGCACCAACGCCCGTCGAGGCGGTGGATTCTCTGGCGGTCGTGCAGGGCCTCCCCGGGCAAATCACCCTCTCCACCTTCCTCGGCGGTAGCGGCCAGGATCAGGTGCGGGATGTAGCGATGGACGCGCAGGGAAACATGTACGTCGTGGGTGGTACCCAGTCGCCCAACTTTCCAACCACACCCGGCGCCTTTGATCGCACCCAGAATGGCAACTACGACATCTTCGTCGCCAAGCTCAGTCCGTCAGGCCAGCTGATCTTCTCCACGTTCCTGGGCGGCCCCGGCTACGACCGGGCCTATGCGGTTGAGCTGGATGCCCAGGGGTACATCGTCATCGCGGGGCGCTCGGGCGGCGGCCTGCCGGCCACCGCGGGCCATTTCGGTCCAAAATTCACCGGAGGCAAGCAGGTCGGGGGCTACGGACCGCAGGACGGTTTCGTCTGCAAGCTCACTCCGACGGCCAGCGCGGTGGTCTTCTGCGGCTACATCGGAACCTCGGATGAGCACATCACCCGGGACGTCACGGTCGATCCGGCCGGAAATATCTACGCTCCGTATCTGGCGGATGTAGCCGGTATTCCCTCCAGCTGGACCGCGGGGGGATACAATCCGACGTTCCCGGGAAGCTCGACGAATCTGATCGTCAAGATCGCGCCCGACGGCAGCCGGATTCTGGGTGGTACCTGGTTCGGAGGATCCGGCGAGGAGTACGGCAACCCCTCGCTCCGCTGGTCCAATGGGAAAGTCTACCTGCTGAGTCGCACGACCAGTTCCGATCTGCCGACTCCAGGAGGATTTGACCACTCTCTTGGCGGATCCTGGGATATTTACCTCGCGGCCTTCACGGAGGACCTCAAGTCGCTGACGTTCGCGACCTATGTGGGTGGCAGCTCCACCGAGGATATTGAAACCCACAACCTCGCCGTCGATGCCAACGGGAACTCCTTCATCGCGGCCAGCACCGGGTCCAAAGATCTCCCGGGAACGACCGGCCATTTCCAGCGTCGCAGTGCCGGGTCGTATGACGCCTTTGTCATGAAGGTTTCACCGACGGGAGCGCTCCTGGGGACTACGTATTTCGGCGGCAGCAGCGCCGACGCCTTTCAGGGCGTCGCGGTGGATGGCTCCGGCCGGGTCTTCATGTCCGCCATCACTTCATCCTCCACTCTCCCCACGACCGCGGCCCCGCTCGGCATGCTGAAGAGCAACAGTGCGGGCCTGGTCGTGATGTCGACCAATCTGGACTCACTGCTGTTTTCTCAGTTCCTCGGTGGCTCCCAAAACGATGAGGCACGCGCCATCGCCGTCGCTCCCGATGGAAGCGTCGTGATCGGCGGCATGACGGGATCGTCGAACTGGTACCTCCGCTCGCCCTTTCAGGGCGGGTTCGGCGGCGGCACGCTGGATGGACTGGTCTGCCGGTTCACCGGCTTCTAGTGCCGAGCCTGAAATGATTCGATCGTAACCCCGGGACCCGAAACCCGGGCGTTCAGCGGGGTCTGCTGCTCCCCTTTGATCACCAGGTCGAAGAAGGCCCGGGTGTATTCCCGGATCAACGCGAGGTTGGTCCGGGCCTGGGCCGCCCGGCTGGTGTCTTCCGCGTTCAGCAGCGTGAGATCGATGAAGCTGCGATGCCGGAATCCGGGAGTCTCCAGCATTATGCGGAAGGCTCCGCCGGGCCGGGATTGCAGCGCGTGGTCCTGGGCCAGACGATACGCATGCATCAGGGAATCGTATCTGGTCCGGGTGAAGCCGGCCTGGGCCAGGTCCTCATCGCTGGGAGCGGTGGCTCCCGGCCGCTCGTAGAGCGAATGGTCACTGGCGAAGAACAGGAATGGCTGGGTGATCCGGGAACTGTCCCCCGCGAGAAAAGGAAACCCCTCGAAGTCGGCGTCCAGGTTCATGCAGGCGCGGATGCGAGGGTCGAGCGCGCACGCCCGCGCCGCGGCCAGCCCGCCCAGGGAGTGCCCGAAGACACCGACGCGAGTGACATCGAGGTGGTCGGCGAGCCGTCCCAGCACCGGCATGGTGTCGGTGCGGAGCCGCTGGACGACGAACGCGAGGTCGCTGCCCCGGATGGGAACCTGGGCCAGCTGGAATTGCGCGGCGCCCCTGGGTTGCTGGAGGGCGGCATTCCATGCCGAGTCGGGGAAGGGGACCACCCGGCCGTCGGGAAAGGCCACGGCGTAAGCGTCCGCCGGATGCTCAACCCCGAAGACGACGTACCCATGGCTCGCGAGATCTTCCAGCAGCACGGAATAGGTGAGGACGCTCTCTCCGAAGCCGTGGGAAAAGACCAGCACCGGAAAACGATGCTGCGCCAGGGATACCGGAGCATTGTCGAGCGCGTGGGTGGCCGGCCCGCCCAGTTCGATGAAGTGGAGTGCGGCTCCGAATTCCTGTGCCATCGCGGAATCGCCGATCGCACTTCGGATTCGATCGCGCTCGGGAATGTAGGCCGCGGGTGGAGCGTGACTGCCGGAGCGCGCCGGGTACCATACATAGACCACCAGGCCCCGGGGACCATCAAGACCGGTGCGACTCGAGTCGGCCCAGAACAGCGTGGTGCGACCGACCGGCAGTGCGCCGGTCGGTTTGGGAAGTAAGTCGGTCGTGCTGCCCTGACCCGAGAGTGGCGCCGCCAGCAGCATCAGCGCCACAATCCGGGTCATTCCTCGCATCACTGTGCCGCCAATCCCTGTAACACCTTCTCGCGATTGTCCGGCCTGAGTGTGCCGGCTATCGCCCGCACCTCTTCCTTCTCTCCCGCCGACAACCTGGTATTCGCCAAGAGCGCCATCAGCATCTCCCCCTTGCCGCCGTCGGTGCGGGTGACCAGCACATCCTCCAGCACCCTGGCCACGCCGCCGCGCTCGAGCAACGGCTTCACCCGATGCTCGGCGTCGAATCCGTAGTCCCGAACCACCAACCCGAGGGAGCGGGCGAACCAGGCTTGACCATCAGCCCAGGGACGCTGCGCCTTATTCTGTTCGTAGGTCCGAACGATCCTTCCTCCACGCTCTTCCAAGCGCGCGCTGGGCTGATTGGCGTCATTGGCATCCCGGAGGACAAGCGACCCGCCGGACGATAGTGACACGACATCGCTGAGGTTTACCGTAAAGGTCGCGGTTCCCCGAATGACGGCGCTCAAACAGTGATCTCCGTCAAAGCTGCCGATCAGCGTCTCGCCTTTCGCCTGGCTGCCCACGGTGGCGACCCGATCGTCATCGCTGCCCGTGGTCAATCGCACGTCCGCCTCCACCGCCCGAATCCGGCACTCCGGGCCACCGGGGTTATCGATCGGAGCTCCGGGACGGAACATGGTCGTTGCAAAGACAGCCATGCCCGCGGTGAGTGCTCCGAGAATCTTGGTTGGTTTCCCCGGCGGGGTCCGCTTCGCCCGGGGGTCGAGGATCGAGTGGACCCGCGCTTCGAACTGTGAGCGCCGGTCGATACTGACGGCGGCCAGCGCCGGAATGCGCGCCGGGTCCAGCGACTGGGCCAGGTCGACCAGGTCCTGGGCATAGGACGAGGCCATCGTGCCCCGGCGCAGCACGACGTCATCGCAGGCCCGCTCCCGCTCGATGCGAAGCCGATGAGCGGCGTACCAGAGCAGGGGATGAAACCAGCCGACCGCGCACGCGATCTGCGCGACCACCTGGGTTGTCGTGTCCATGCGAGCGACGTGGGCCAGCTCGTGCAGCAAGACCGACCGGCGCCGCTCCGCCGTCCAGCCGCGCGCCGAATCGGGGAGCATGATCTGAGGATAGATCGCGCCCCAGGTGACCGGCGCTGCGTTGCCGGGGCTCATCAGTACCGTGACCGGCCGGCGAATGCCCAGCTCGCGCGCGGTAGTTTGAACCAGGACCAGCCATTCCCCCTGATTGAGCGGCTCACTCTGCCGCGCGGTCCGCCAGAGCACGAGAGTCGCGGCGCCGATGCGAATCAGCAGGATGCCAGCGCCGATGGCCCAGGCCAGCACCAGCCAGGAGACCACCGACAGGGGTTGGGCCCCGGGGGATCCCGTTTCCGCGGCTTCGGCCACGGGAGTACTCGCGTCTGGAAGAACCAGGTTGCTGACCGCGGAGTACACGAGGCGCGGCACCGGCACTTTGATGGTCGGGGTATTGGGCCGGATCAACGGCAGGATCAGCACCGCCCCGATGGCGATGGCCCAGATCGTATGGCGCACGCCGGCGGAGCTGGTGCCTAGAAGCAAGGCCACCGCGGCCGCCAGCCCGAGGAGCAGGGTCGCTCGTACCGTGGCATCAAGCAGGAAGAAGAAGATGGCTTCGGCGGAGAAGCGATCAGGCAGAATGGACATGTCAGCGGCCCTCCCGTTTGGCGTCTCTGATTTGTTTCTCGAGCCGATTCAGCTGCTCCTTGCTCAGTTTCTTGCCGGACAGATCCAGCAGTGCGGCGATCGCGGCGTCGGGCGCCCCACCGAAAAAGGTCTTGACCATCTCGCCCAGCGCGAAGCGGCGCGCCACGTCCCGCGATTGCACGACCTCATAGACGTAACGGCGGCCGTCCTCCCGGTGCCGAACGTGTCCCTTGCGCTCGAGAATCCGGAGCAGGGCCCGGATCGCGGAATACCCCGGCGAATCGGGAATTCCCGCCTGGATCTCGGCGGCCGTCGCGGCCTCGCCGGGCTGGCGGTAGATGAACTCCATGATCTGCCGCTCGCGGCGGCTGAGATCGCGCTGGGCCGGCATCGTGGCTCCCGGGTCGATAAGTGCTAAAAACTTAGCAATATGCTAAAAAATTAGCAATAGCGCGCAGCCCCATCCGGGTGCTGCGCCCTGTTACCGGCTCCCGCCGGCTCCCGCCCTGGCGATCCCGAGCTCTGGACGTGTGCCGTCCGCCTCCGCCATCTGCGCCAGATACGCGCGATACTCGGCCGCCGCCGTCGCCAAGTCGCCGGCCAGTTCGGCCGATCGCGCCGCGCCGAAGAGCGACCGGGCCCGGCAGCGCTCCCTCGTCAGCACCGTGAGGTACGCCGCCCGGGCCGCCGGGTAATGGCCGAGCGCGAAGTGCATGTCCGCTTCCAGTTCGCGAGCGGGGAGGAGCTCGCCCGGCGTGATGGGATGCTTCTCGGTGACATCCTCCAAGTCGGCCGCCGCCTTTGCCTCGCGCAGCGCGCCGACCGTATCACCCGAGGCAAGATCGACCCAGGCCTGCACGGCCTGGCGCTTGATGCCGGAGATCCGGGCCCAATAGCTGTCGTTCCGATTGCCGAAGCCCTGCTCGATGCGCTGCAGGGCCTCAACCTCGCGGCGTCCCTGGGCCGCGTCGCCGGAGCGTGCCGCACCGATGCCCCGGGCAAACCGGCTCAGCATTTCCGCGACGGGAATGCTGGTATCCCTCACCGGGAGCCGGGCCGCGGCTCGCCAGTCACCGGTCTCCAGCGGAATACGGACCTCATTCGCCGTCCGGTTATAGCCCCGGACCAACGGGGTCGGCCCCCGCACCGTGTGAATCGCCAGACCTTCGGCAACGACGCGCCGTGCCGCGGAATCCCGGCCCATCTGCAGCAGTCCGTACACCATGTAATCCAGGGCATGGAACTCGTGATACCACACGCCGTCGAGCCCCTGGTCTTTGTCGTACTGAACTCCGGCATCGAAGGAGCGGCGATTCGATGCAATCGTTTCAGGCCATAGTCCCAGCCGGATGAAGATGTGCGACGGCATGTGCTGGGCATGAGGCGCATCGGGTGCGATATCGGCATAGCGTCGAGCGGCGTCGAGGCCGAGCTGGGCCAGCCGCGGCGAGTCGTTGGCGTGAATGATGTAGTGGGCCAGGCCGGGATGGTCGGGGAAGCGGGCGTAGAGCGGGTTCAGAATCGCCGCCGCCTGTTTCTGGCGAACGAACGTGGTGTCGGTCGGCGAGGCCGTGGCGACCAGGGACAGGGCGTAGTACAAGGCGACCTCGGGATCGCCGGGCATGTCATGATAGACCCGGGCCAGCGTATCGGAGTAGGCCCGAAGCCGGAGCGGCGACGGGACGGTCGCGTAATCTCGATACAACGCTTCCGCCGCCGCGATGAATCCCTGCTCCCGGGCCGTCGGCGCCCCGAGCTCGCCTGCCCGTTTCGCTTCGGCGGCTCCAGTCCGAAGGTCGTCGCCGATGGGCCCGCCGGTGAAAGGATTGCCCCATGCGTTTACGGCCAAGCCCCAATGCGCCATCGCGCAGGTGGAATCGGCCTGCAGCACCGACCGGAACGCGCGGGGCGCCTCTTCCCACCAGAACGAATGCAGCATGGCCATCGCCGGCTCGAATCGCTGTTGCGCCAGCGGGGTACAGGAAACCGGAAAGACTACGCGGCCCAGCCGCCCGGCGCCGTGGTGCTCATGTTCCTGGGCGCGGAGGCTGGTGAGTGGGGCCAGGGCGAGAATTGCGATGAAGGGAAGTCGAGACATGGAGCCATCCGGTGGGGATTCGGTCGAATCATAGTGTGGCGTCCCCGCGCCCCTCAAGTTCTTCTCCCCCTGGCCGATATACAACAGGTGACCAGGGACCGTACACCTTCACCCCGAACCGGTTGAGCACCATGGACCAGTCGAACTATCTCCACGTCCGGGTATCCGGCAAGAATCGCCTGACCCTGTCCCTGACCGGGATCGAGCGGGCCGTCAGGAACGGCCGGTTGACCCAGGATGCCGAGGCGTGGTTGGACTTCGTGGACGGCTGGGTTCCCCTCGATTCCCACCCGGCGGTGCTGGGCCGCGGGGCCGGCGTTGCGGTTGCCGAGACCGCCGTCATGGTGGAGGAGGACGAACCGCTGGTGGAGATCGAGCAGTTTTCAGCAGAACATCTGACAATTTCGGATTGGGCCGGGATTCTGTAGCAATGGCTTTGGCGGCTCTTGTCGGGGGTTCATTCGGGGAAGGGGGTTGGGATGTAACCGGGTCATTTTGACCTATCAGGCACAGGCACCCATGCACTCGGGATTCAGCAGGACCAAACTCGTAGTGATCGGAACGGTGCTGCTGCTTCTCGCTGCGCCGGCGCCCGACGTCTGGTCCCAGCTCACCGGCCCCGGGCTCGATAGCGCGAAGGCGATTACCCAATACCGGCTCGATGTCTGGCAGACCGAGCAGGGCCTTCCCCAGACCACCGTCTATTCAATCACTCAGACGCCCGATGGATTCCTCTGGCTTGGCACCCAGGCCGGACTGACCCGATTTGATGGCGTCACCTTCAATACATCGAACCCCGCGAAGGTTAGCCGACTCCGCGACCAGTACACCACCGCGCTGTTGACCGATCGAGACGGCAATCTCTGGATCGGCACATCGTCGGGTGGGATCAGCCGGATGACCGATGGGGCCTTCATCAGCGTCGAAGACGATCAGTCCTCTCCTTCGGTTGACTGCTTATACCAGGATCGATCGGGAACCATCTGGGCCGGCACCACGGCCGGTCTGCTGCGGCTGGAGAACGGGCGGTTCCACAAATTTCCGGGGATTGAGGGACATGTCTATGCCCTCCATCAAATCCCGGATGGAGCGCTTCTGATAGCGGCGGAGCACGGAGTGTTCGTCTGGACCGATAGCCTTCGTCCCTTGGTGATTCCGAGGGGAATCAGCGCCGGCTCGGTGAGGAGCATACTTCAGGACCGGAAGGGGAACCTTTGGATCGGCACGACTTCCGGTGTGGTTCGGGCCGGTCCCAGCGGTGTGGCGCGGTTCAGCCGGAGTGACGGTCTGCCCGGCAATGAAGTGGTCAGGCTGATCGAGACCCGCAACGGCCAGATCTGGCTCGGCACCACCAGTGGAGGTCTGGCGCGCTACCGTCAGGGCCGCTTCGAGGCTCTGCTGCCGGCGAATGGTCTGGAAGGCAGCGATGTCAGTGCCCTCTTTGAGGATCGCGAAGGCAGTCTCTGGGTGGGTACCGCCAACGGCGGCCTCAACCGGCTGCGAGATCCGATCTTTACTACCTTTGGCGTTCCTGAAGGATTGCCAACCAACATGCTCTGGTCGGTGTACGGCGCTCGTGATGGGGCGCTCTGGATTGGTACCGACCGCAGCGGTCTCCTCCGCTTTCGTGACGGCCACGTCCGCAGCTTCACTCCGGCAAACGGGTTTCCCAGCGGGTCGGTATACGCAATGCTGGAGGCGGCGGATGGCACCCTCTGGCTGGGGGGTGACAAGGGACTGATTCGCCTGCGGAACGGCCGTTGGGAGGATCTGAGCCGGATTCCGGGTGGACCCACCGGGTGGGTTTCATCCATCCACCAGGATCGAACCGGGGCGATCTGGATCGGGGCCGAGTCAGGTCTCTACCGCTGGAAGGACGGCCGAATCGAGTCGCTCACCGGCGCGGCGGGGATCAAGAAGACCCGGGTATGGACGATCGCGGAGGACAGCTCCGGCACGATCTGGGTAGCGACTACCGGCGAAGGACTTCTCCGGTATTCGCATGATCGGTTTACCACGTTCACCACGAAGGACGGTCTCAGCAACGATGCGGTCCATGCCCTCTACGCGGATCAGCGCGGGCTCTGGATCGGAACCTTGTTTGGCGGTCTGAACCTGCTCCGCGAAGGCCAGATCGTCACGCTGCCTTTTGCTCCTCGGCCCAGGCTCAGCGATCTCTATGGAATCCAGGCGGATGACCAGGGATATCTCTGGCTGAGCTCGAGCCAGGGGCTCTACCGGGTTGCCGAGCGCCAGCTGGTGGCGGCCGCCGATGGGCAGCTGTCGAGCCTCGATGTGCACCGGTTTGACGAGCTGGATGGCCTCCGCCGTACCGAATTCAACGGGGCCGGGCTGAACGCCAGTTGGAGGAGCCCGGATGGTCGGCTCTGGTTTCCCTCGATTCAGGGGCTGGTGGTCATCGATCCGAATAACCTGGTGACCAATCCGCTCGCGCCTCCGGTCCACATAGACACCGTACTGGTGGACGGCCATGCGATCGATACCAGGGCGGGCCTCGAGCTGCAGTCGGGCGGAAGCGGCCTGGAGATTCGCTATACCGCGGGCAGCCTGTTGATTCCCCAACGAGTGACGTTCCGCTACAAGCTCGAGGGCTATGACAAGGACTGGGTCGAGGCGGGCACCCGGCGGGTGGCGTACTACACCGGGGTTGCCGGCGGCCGCTATCGGTTTCGTGTGAGCGCGGCCAATAACGATGGGGTCTGGAACCATGCCGGGGCGACTCTCGACTTCCGGGTGCGACCGCGATTTCGGGAGACCATCTGGTTCAAGGTCCTGTGCGCCGTGGTGCTCGCGGCGCTGGGCACCGTTCTACTCAAGCTCCGGCACCGCACGTTGACCGGACGAGCGCGGATGCTGGGGGCGTTGGTAGACGAGCGGACCGCGGAATTGCGGACCTCGGAGGAGCGCTATCGGGAATTGTTCGACGCCAATCCGCAAGCGGTGTGGGTGTACGACCGGGAAACTCTTCGTTTCCTGGCCGTCAACTCGGCTGCGGTTCGTCACTATGGGTACTCTCGAGAGGAGTTCCTCGAGATGACCCTGAACAGCCTGCGCGCGCCGGTCGATGAGCCCAGAGCCCCGGAGCTTCACGCCGAGAGCAAGGAATGGCCGCTCCCGACGACCACCCTGTACCGGAATCGGTCGGGGGACCTCATCGAGGTGGAGGAAGCGATTCACGAGATCATATTCGCGGGGCGGCCGGCCTGTCTCGTGGTAGCATCCGACGTGACCGCGCGCCGGGATCTCGAAGAGCGTCTACGGCACGCTCAGAAGATGGAGGCGATTGGGCAGTTGACCGGTGGAATCGCGCACGACCTGAACAATGTTCTCACCGCGGTAATCGCCCACGTCGACCTCGCGGTCGCGACGCTCTCACCCGATCCCGATATGGTCGCCGATCTGACCCAGGCTCAGGCGGCGGCGCATCGCGGGGCCGGGATCATTCGCAAGCTCATGGGGTTCAGTCGCCGGGAACGGCTGGTGCTGAAGCCGTTGGACCTGGGCCAATTCGTCCGGGAATTCGCCGGCACCATGCGGCGGCTGCTGCCGGCGCATATCGACGTCAGCATCGCCGTCGATGAGAAACTGCCCCCGGTTCTGGCCGATGCCAGCACGGTGCAGCAGATGCTCCTCAACCTGGCGACCAATGCGCGCGACGCGATGCCAGATGGCGGACGTCTGCAGGTCCAGGTGCGGCGCAGTTTGATCGGCCCCGAGCATGTGGTCCAACATGGTTGGGGTGAGGCGGGCTCCTTCATCACCCTCGCGGTGGCGGATACCGGGATCGGGATGAATGCCGAAACCCGGGCGAAGGTCTTCGAACCCTTCTTCTCCACCAAATCCAAGGGGCAGGGCACCGGCCTCGGCATGGCCATGGTGTACGGGCTGATCAAACAGCATCAGGGCTACGTCCTGGTGAACAGTGAGCCCGGGCAGGGAACCGAGGTGAGGCTGTACTTCCCCATCAGCGCCGACGCCATCCAGGAGAACACTCCGGCCGGGGGTCATGCCATTCCCCGCGGCCACGAAACCGTATTGATCGTCGAGGATGAGCCCGCGGTCCGAGCCGCGGGGATCCGTGCTCTCAAACGATTTGGCTATCGCGTGCTGGTCGCCTCCGATGGGGAGGAGGGGCTCCGATTGTGGCGGGAGAGAAAGGCGGAGATAGACCTGGTCATTTCCGACGCGATCATGCCGCGCATGGGGGGGCTGGCGCTGTACGAAGCGATGAGCACCGAGTGCCCCGGCGTCCGTTTTCTCCTGATGAGCGGGTACACCGGCGAGGAAGTCAGTCAACGGGCCACGTACATCTCGGCCGTGCCGTTTCTGGCCAAGCCGTGGACGGTAACGGAACTACTGGCGGCCGTGCGCCATATGTTGAACGATGGGAGCGTAGAGAGCGCGCCTGCTTCGGCACTGCCGTTGATCAGACCGGGAATACCCCCCGCCGCCTGAGGGATGCGCCCGGGGACGGTTACTTCCGTTCCCACTGTTTCCGGAAGAACTCGTACACCCGCTCGCTCACTTCCCGGTGTAGTTGTCCCCGATCCACGCCCGGCCGTTCGCCGCAGAGCAGCGGAAGCTGCTCCCGTCCCCACCGGCTGCATTCGCTCAGAAAATCGTAGTGGCCCACGCCGGCCGGCAAGACGACGAGCGAAGCGCCCGGGACCAGGGCCTTCAACCGGAGCGCGTTGGTCTCTTTCGGCGCCTGGCTGTCTCCGCCACCCACGATCACCAGCAGGGGCACGTGAATGCCCGCGAGGGAGGTCGAGTCGAAGGCCTGCACCACCGCCGGCGCCAGCGCTACGACCGAGGTAATCCGCGGGTCCCGATACTCATCGCCGGCGCTCTTGAAGGAAGCCTCGATGCGGGGATCCCGGCGCCGCAGATTCTCCAATTCGGCCGGGGCCTCGGCAAACTCCGGCTGCCCGCCGCAGGTCCCGTCCCTGGCCGCCGAGGCGCAGAATCGGTCAAACGCCTGGAGATCGGTGCGCCCGCCGGCAAGCGCCATCACGGTATAGCCGCCCAGCGAAAAGCCCGCGGCGCCGATGCGCTGCCGGTCGATGTGAGGACCGAATAGCGTGTCCGCGAGCAGCCGGTCGATCACTCGCTGGAGGTCGCGGGCCCGCTCCCACCAGAGGATGAATCCCCGGGGATCGTAGTGTTCTTCCGCGCCGGTGTTCCCGTGGTGATCCACCGCCGCCACGATAACGCCGTGCCGGGCGAGCGCGATGCCGAGCCAGCCCATTTGCCATCCCGAGCCCCCGGTCCCGTGGGAGAGGACGACGAGTGGATAGGGCGCCGGCCCGGTGCGGAGCGGCGCCTTGATCTTGACCGTACCGGCGACGAACAGCGGCCGGTCCGGCGACCCGATCCTGGCACTGTCCTCCGCGATGCTGTCGGCGATGGGATAAAAGATCACCGTGGAGAGCGGCCGGGGGCCGGTCTCGCCCCAGTTGGTTCGACTCGAATCCACATAGGCACGACGGAGCATGCCGACGTGTGCGCTTTGGGCAACGGCGATGGATGGAAGAGCAAGGGCGAGGAGGAGAATTCGCATACTGAATGATAGCCAGTCCCCCCTAAGGCCTTGCGTTCGGCCAATTCCCTACCACACTAGGAGAATGCTCAGCCGTCTTGCTGCTCTCACCTTGCTGGCCGTTATGGTGGCGCCGGGTACCGCCCAGGGTCAGCGTGAGGATGCCGGCCCCTTTGTCTGGCGCGCCGATCTTACCGGCCTCACCCGATACTACTGGCGCGGGATCCGGATGAACGATCACTTCGCGTTGCAGCCCGATGCCGCACTGGGCTACGCGCGAAACGGTTTCTCCGCGACCATCGGTGCCCGCGCCAGTGGCGACGGCGAGCTCGATGATTTCATCGACGAGTACTTCACCGAGTTGAACGCCTGGGGCCAGGTCGCCGTCCGCCGGGGCGGGGTGACGGCCTCGCTGGGCGCCATGCGGTTCTGGTATCGCGTGCCGAGCGGTCCGACGGTCCACACGACCGAGGCCTATGGCTGGATCCGCTGGCAGTCGGGCCGCTGGGCCCCGGCGGTCCAGCTGTGGACCGCCGTCCAGGGCGCCCATGGCAGCTACATCGAGCCGTCGCTCACCCGGTACCACATTGCGAACCCGTTTGCCGGACCCGGCGCGTCGCTGAGTACCAGGCTCCGGGCCGGAGTTCAGCTGGGCGATCGGGACCCGGACTCGCCGCTGATTCCCGGGCCGGTGGGGAACGGCCTCATCTTCGTAGAGCTCGCCACGACGCTTCGGGTGGCCCTGGACATGGGACCCATCACGCTGGTCTCCTCGGTCGGTCCGGCGCTCCGGATCAACCGGGATCCCACGGCGAAGCTTCAACCCGACGGCTCCAGCGACAAAGTGCAGCTCGTGGTGCCGTTCCAGGTCGGCTTCGCCTTGCCCGGCCGGAGACGCCAATGATCGAGCACCGCGCCGTTCCGCTTGCCGCCCTGCTGATACTCGGCGTCACCGGTTGCGCCAACTGGCATTCGCAGCCCTTGCCGATGCCGGCCTCCCGCCCGATCACTCCAAGTCGCACCTTCAGGGCCGGTTTCGCCCAGGTCGACATCACTCCGCCGCCTGGCGTCGGCCTCGGCGGCTCCGGACCCGAGGATCGCCGTTCTACCGGGTATCGGACCCGGCTGTACGCCCGTGCCATGGTGCTGGAAGATCCGAGCGGCGAGCGCATTGCGCTGGTGGTTGCCGACCTGCCTCACGTCTCGGCCAATATTCATCGGCTGGCCGCGGAGCGGCTGGTGGACTCCACCGGCATCGGTGCCGACCGGCTCATCATCTCGGCCACCCACACGCACAGCAGCATGGCGAATTTCTACGCCGAGCGGCAATACAACGTCAACGCGTCCCGGGTCGTGGGCTACGATCCTCGCATCGTCGATCACCTGGTGCGCTCGATCGTGCAGGCGGTGAAGGCGGCCACCCGCTCCCTCCGGCCCGCGCTGATGGCCATCGGGGAAGTGCCGATCCTGGGAGCGTCGTCCAATCGAAGCCTCGACGCCTTCTGCCTCAACCCCGGGTACCACGGCTCAACCATCTGCGATCCGAGCCAGCCTCAGCCCCACCGCGCCGTCGATACCACCCTGCTCATGATCCGAGTGGACGATCGCGCGACTCGGACGGCGATGGGCAGCTACAGCATCTTTGCCGTTCACGGGACTGCGATTCCAAGTCTCAATACTCTGCTGGATGGGGACGTGCAGGTACGAGTCGTCGCGGATCTCACCGATCACATCGGAAAGGGAACGGTGAACATCCTCGCCAACGGGACCGAGGGCGACGTCATTCCCACCGTTCGCCGGGATCCAAGTTGTCACACGCCGCGACTGGGTCTCTCAGAGCCGGTCGTCATGCCCCAGGGTCCCAGCGAGGAGGTGGACTTCATCGAGCCGACTCGAACGAATGTCGAACGTTGCGTCGGGACCACCCTTGAACTGATCCTGGCGCCGGTGTCTCGGATATCCGCTGCCGCGGCCGGTCTCTATGACCGCCTGGCCGGTGCCCTGCACGAGGACGTGGTCATCCGCCGCGCGTTCACGACGGTCTGGCTGCCGGGTACCGATGGTCTCTGTATCGAACCGGTCGAGGGATCCTCCACCGCGGCGGGCGCCGAGCGGATGACCAGCCGGGTGGAAGACTGGGACTGGGTCTTGTGGCCGCTGGTCCGGCTGTCGGCCATCGAGGCCGGCAGCTCTATCCATCCGGTGCCCGGTGCCTGCCAGTCCCCCAAGCGCACGCTGCTGGGGCTGCTTCAGGGTCCGCTGGTGGTGGGCGAGCACGGACTGCCGGAGACGGCGCAGCTCTCGGTCATCAGAATCGACGATGCCGTCCTTGCTGCGGTGCCGGCGGAGATCACGACCGTCCTGGGTCGCGACATGAGAGCGGAAATGGCGCGGAACATTGCCGGCTGGGCGCCGAATCATTTCGATATCATTGGACTCGCCAACGGGTTCATTCAGTATGTGACGACCGAGGCGGAGTATCAGCGGCAGGATTACGAGGGCGGATCGAATCTCTATGGCCCACTCACCGGGCCATTCCTGGTTCGCCGTCTGGGGGAGTTGACGGCGCGAATTCCGGGCAGCGACCGGGTGGCTTCTCCTACGGTCGAGATTGGCCCCATCATCGCGTACCCCGGCCCTCCGACCTCCATCCTCGCCTCTCCGACCGCGGGCCCCGCGTCGCTCAGCGATCGCTCGATCACGCTCACGTGTGAATCGGGCCGGCTGTACGGCAACTGGCTCGACCTGGCGCCGGGACGACTCTTCCCCCGGCAGCAACCCCTGCTGGAACTGTGGGAGGAGACGGCCCCGGACCAATGGACTCGGGTTGGCTCGGACGGGGACGGGAAGGTCGAAGTGCACCTGGGCGCCAACCGGAAGGATCGGGGTTACCAGTGGCGGATGGTGTGGCGTGGGGTGCCCACGGGCCACCGTTACCGGTTGGACCGGGCCGATTATCCGGCCGGCCAAGGCCGCCGGAGCAACGTCGTGACATGCAAAGGTTGATCCGACCGCGCCCCTCGGCTGAAGCCGGGGCTCGGCAGAACAGGTGTCGCTAAAGCGACACTCCGTCATAGGTTCCCATTGCTCACCGTCCGACCGCGGCGACGTCACCTCTCCAGCCCGTTATGGCCTCGCATTCCGCTCCGGCAACCGCAGCTGACGGGTGATCAATAATGCACTTCCGCCCTTGAGGCGTTGTAGCACCGTGGGATCCTGGTAGTTGGAATCGCAGGCTTTTCCTGTCCCGCTACATTTCGCGGGAAGGGACAGAGGGCGTCCGCGACCTGGGCGTTTATAAGCGCTCTTCGGAAGCGGGTAGTCCGGACGACGTGGACATAGATGCGATGGCGCATGCAACAATGTGGATGACCCGTCGCGACCAGTGGTAACCGATTTCCGGCATGCAGACATGAATCCACTGCAGGTCGCTTTAGCGACAATTCACGGCCGAGCCCCGGCTTTAGCCGTGGGCTCGATGCTCGCTTGCATTCTCACGGCCTGCCGCGGCCCGGCGGGGCCCTCCGCTCCACTCATCCGTATCGTTTCGCATGATTACGGTTACCAGATGCCGGCGCGCATGCCGGCGGGTCTGGTGCATCTCCGCCTCATCAACCAGGGACCCGACATCCACGAGGCCATGGTCATCCATTTTCGCAGTACGGGCTCGGCGGCGGGCTACGTGGATAGCGTGCGCGCCGATGTGGATTTCCCCGCCTTTGCCGAGGATCTGGGTGGCAGTGGTCTCGCCCCACCGGGCGATTCTACCGATGTCTACCTGCGACTCGAACCCGGCCACTACGCCATCGTCTGCTGGAAGGGCGATCATCTGAGTCGCGGCATGGCCCAGGACTTCGTGGTCGAAAGCGATTCAGCCCGGATCGGTGCGGGTCCGAGACCGGAGCCGGACGCCGATCTCAGCATCTCGATGAGCGAATACGGGTATGCGCTGTCGGGCCCGGTGTCGGCGGGGAGGCATCTCATCAAGGTCGAAAACCATGGTGCCCAACCCCACGAGGCGGATATCGTCCGGCTGGGACCCGGGAGAACCGCCCGCGACTATCTGGACTGGCTGGACGGCGGAGAGCATGGCCTCCCGCCGGCTGAACCGGTCGGCGGGGTAGGGGACTTCATCAGCGGCCGAACCGTGTGGATGGACGTCACTTTCACCCCCGGTCGCTATTTCATCGTCTGCCAGGTTCCGGACGCCTCGGACGGGAAGCCGCACTATCAGCGGGGAATGATCCGGGAATTCGAGGTCCGCTGACTGGAAAACTCCGGTACGTCTTCCTACCTTGTTCAACCTGTCGTTCCCGCCGATCCCACATCACTGACCGACTCCAGAGAGCGTCGTATGCTGCCACTCCTTCCTGCACTGGTCATTGCCGTGTTCCCCGCGGCAGCGCCGGCCGATAGCGTCCCCCTCTACACCGATCTCGGGGACCATCACCATGCCATCAGCAGCACCGTGCCCCAGGCCCAGAAATACTTCGACCAGGGGATGCGGCTGGTTTTCGGGTTCAACCATGGTGAGGCAATCCGGGCCTTCCAGGAGGCCGGCCGCCTGGATCCCAATTGTGCGATCTGCTATTGGGGCGCCGCGCTGGCCTACGGTCCCCATGTGAACGCGCCCATGGATTCCGCCTCGGGCGTGGCGGCGTATGCCATGCTGCAAAAGGCCGTTGCGCTCGCTCCCAGGGCGTCGGCCGCCGAGCAGGCGTACATTCGCGCGCTTACGGCGCGATATGCTGCCGTCCCGCCCGCCAATCGTGCGGCGCTTGATTCCGCGTACGCGACCGCCATGGCGGCGGTGGTGCGGCAATACCCGAACGATCTGGACGCGGCCACGCTCTATGCCGAATCCTTGATGGATCTGCGCCCCTGGAATTATTGGCAGAAGGACGGCACCCCATATCCCGGGACCGACATTGTCGTGGCTCAGCTGGAACGGGTGATTGCCGCGGATTCCACCCATCCGGGTGCCTGCCACTACTACATCCACGCGGTGGAAGCGGTCGCCCCGGAAAAGGCGCTGCCCTGCGCCGAGCGGCTGGCGGCGCTGATGCCCGGCGCGGGTCACATGGTCCACATGCCGGCCCACATTTACATCCGGCTGGGCCGCTACAACGATGCGATCATGGCCAACGAGCACGCGGTCCACACCGACGAGACGTACATCGCGGCCGAGCATCCGTCCGGCATCTATCCCATCGGCTACTACCCCCACAACTATCACTTCCTCGCTTTTGCCTCGATGATGGCGGGCCGGAGCGCGGAAGCCATTGATGCGGCGCGCCACCTGGTGGCGGCGGTGCCGCCCGATGTGGCCCGCCAGGTCGGCGCGATGGAGCAGATGCTGCCCTATGCCCACGTCACCCTGGTGACGTTCGGCAAGTGGGACGACGTGCTGAAAGAACCGATGCCACCCAGCGACCTCAGGATGTCCACCGGTCTGGCCTACTACGCTCGGGGGGTGGCCTATGCCGCCCAGGGGAATTGGGCAGCGGCCCAGGCAGCGGCCGATACGGTGCGGTTGATATCATCGGGAACCACCCCGGCCGATCAGAACGCAATGACCGCCGGCGAGGGTGAGAACAAGAAAGTCATCGACATCGCGATGCACTCGCTGCTCGGGGAGATCGCGGCCCGGCGCGGCAACCTGGCGGAGGCGGAGGGCCACTTCAAGGCTGCCGCAGCGATCGAGGACACGTTCAACTATGTCGAGCCGCCCCAGTGGTACTATCCGGTTCGCCAGTCACTCGGCATGGTGCTCCTCAAGGAGGGAAAGCCGGCGGATGCCGAGGCCGTGTATCGCGCCGATCTCAAGCGCTTTCCGGAAAACGGCTGGGATCTATATGGATTGGCCGCCAGTCTCCGGGCTCAGGGCAAAACCGCGGAGGCGACCGAGGTGGAGAGCCGGCTGGCCCGGTCCTGGTCCCAGGCTGACGTCAGGCTGACCGGCTCACGTTTCTAGCTGAGGCGGGATGGCCGGTGATAAACCACCATCATCGGCCATTTTGCGGCTTCCCCAAGGGTCCGGCGCATGGTATCTTGGGTAGGCTCTACTGCGACCGTCAGTTAGCCAGCCGTTTCTATCCTCAGCCACAATTGCTTGTCAGGTGTGATGCCGACGCCGCACTACCTCTACGTTCACATTCCTGGACGCGGCCAGTTAACGCTCTCCCTTCCCGGGGGTTTCGAGCGTGCATTCCGTTTCGGACGACTTCCCGAGAATGCGGAAGTCTGGCACGCCGCCGCCGGTGTCTGGCTTCCGATGTTCCTGCATCCCGAAATCGTCAAGCTGCAGCGATCGGCCCTGTCCGACTCCTACGACTTTGACTTCCTTCCCGAGGAGATTCCCCAGCGGATTGAGATCGCTGCGGACCCGATCCTCGATGCCCTCTTCGAAGATGCCGCCGATCCGATCGAGCTGGAGTCGCCGGATATTCCGATGAATCCCGTCCCAGCTCGCACCAGCGATCCGGCCCAGCTGCCGCTCATCGCGGTCGATGATTGGGAGATTCACCTCGAGGAGTTTTCCAACTTCGTGGCCCGCTCCTCGGCACGGGAGCAGCGCAAGGAGGCGGTCCGGATCTCGGGTGTGATGAACCGGGAATCAGGGCCGGTGGTGTTCGCCGGTGTTGCCGCGCCGGTGGTGGACATCCACGACATTCCGCCTCCGGTTCTGGCTCGATTCCGGACCCGGCTGCTGGCCGGTGCGGCGGTGCTGCTGGTCGCCATGGGCGCCGCCGGCTGGCTCTGGTACCGCACGCCCAACCCGGCGACTGGCTCCGACTCCCTGGCGATCCAGGTGGCCAGCGCGCAGCACCGGGACAGCCTGGCCAACGTCAGCGCCGCATCAAATGCCCATTTCGCCGCCCCCAATCCCCTCGCCGACCTCGAAGCGTCGCTGGAAAGCGATCTCCGGATAGCCGAAGCGGTGATCTGGCAGCCCGCGATTGATTTCGGCTCCGGGGAGCAGGTGTCGCGCTCGTTCCGCAAGCTCGCGGCGGTGCGCAACAGCATCGGTCTGTATCGGCTTGGCGCGTGGCGCATGGATGACAGCCTGCACCGGGTGGGCGACCCCCGGTTGGAGCCGTTCGCCGAAACCAGTCGTGTCGATGCCGTCGTTGGCATCATGCAGGCCGCCGTGGTGCTGCTGGATTCGTTGACCGGACACTATCGGGTCGACGGAGAGATGCTGGTGTTCGAATCGGCCGAAGACGCCGAGCACTACACGGCGCTGACTCGGGTCGCCGATTCACTGCTGCGCGCTCCGGTGGAGCTGGACTCCTTTCCCATCGTTCGGGCGCCGCGCCGCGTGGTCACTCGACTGCTGTCCACGCTTCCGCTGGCCGTGGTGCCTCAGCCGCAGCCACCCGCTCAGCCGCCTCCGCAGCCGCAACCGTAATGTCCCATCCCCGCGAGCCCCGAGTTGAGCGGTGACCTGACCCCTCGTGCTCCGGGCCGATTTACGACTCCTGCCGCCCGGTATAGTCTCGCCATTGTGGTGGCGGCGCTGGCGCTGGGGGGACGTTTTGCGCTGCAGCCGTTACTCCCGACCGGATTCCCGTTCTCGACCATTCTGATCCCGGTGCTCATGGTGAGCGCCGTCGCCGGCTCCGGACCGGGGTTGCTCACTTTCCTCCTTGCCGGCCTTCCTGCCTGGTACCGCTTCGGACCCACGCTGGTCGGTACCAGTCCCAACATCGAGCTCTACGCCAACCTGGTCCTGGGCGCGCTCAACAACCTGGCCGCGGTCTACCTCGGTGGCCTGGCATATACCTCCCGCCGGCGGGCAGAGTCCTCGGTATTTCAGCTCCAGGCCGAATCCACGAAACGGCAGGCCGCCGAGGCCGAGGTCCGGCAGCGCCTGGCCGAGCTGGAAGAGCAGAGTGAATGGCTGCGCACGGCGCTCAAGGCGGTTCGGCTGGTAGCGTGGCGCTTCGATCCGGCATCCACACTCTGCTATAGCTCCGAGGGCGCTCCGGAGATTCTGGGACTGCCGGCCGGTGAATTCCCCCTCCGCCTCAAGTTCGTTGAAACCCACGTCCGGCCGGAGGACTGGCCCGCGATCAGCGCGGTGTTGATCGAAGGACGCCAGAAGGTTCTGCCGTTCGTCCTGACCTGCCATTGGCGCCGCCCCGATACCGGTACCGAGGTCGTCCTGGAGGTGCACGGAAGGTCTTACCACTTCGAGGATGGCCGGGCTTCGTACTTCGCGGGCGTGCTGCTCGACGTCACCGAACGCCGGGAGAGCGAGGAGCGGCGGCGCCAATCCGCGAAGATGGAAGCCATCGGCCAGCTGGCCGGCGGCCTGGCGCACGACTTCAACAACCAGCTGAGCGCCCTGAGCGGTTTCGCCCATTTCGTCGCCCGGGATCCCAATCTGAGCTCGGCGTCGCGAGGTGACATCGACCTCATCATTCAAGCGGCGGATCGCATGGCGGGTCTGACCCGGCAGCTGCTGGCATTCAGCCGGCGCCAGGTGCTGACTCCGGAGACCGTCTCCTTGAACGAGGCTGTCATGGAGGCGCAGCCCCTGCTTCAACGGCTGCTGGGTCCGACGATCAAAGTGCGGCTGGAGAGCGAAGGCGATCCGGCGTGGGTTCAGGTCGATCGTGCTCAACTCACCCAGGTGTTGCTGAACCTGGCCATCAACGCCCGGGACGCGATGGCCGAAGGAGGCGAGGTTGCCCTCCGGGTCGGTCATCGAATCGTGGCGGCGCCGTTTACCGTTCGCACCGGCCCGTCGGGAGACTCGGTGACCCCGGGGACGTATGCCGAGCTGACGGTGACGGACAATGGAGTCGGCATCGCGCCCGGAGATCTTGGTCGCATCTTCGAGCCATTCTTCACGACGAAAGAAGTAGGGCAGGGGACCGGGCTGGGGCTGGCCACCGTCATGGGTATCGTGGCGCAGAGCCATGGTCACGTCTGGGTCGAGAGTCAGGCGGGTCGCGGTGCCCGATTCACGATTCTGTTTCCCGAGGTGGACGCCTCCCTGAGCTCCGCGCGGCCGGTGCCGACGTCACGAGGTCGGGAACCGGCTGCGCCCCCGCTGGATCCTGCCCGGGGTCAGGGCCTGGTCCTGGTGGTGGACGACGAACCAGCGGTTCGCAAAGTGATCAGCCGGATTCTTCAGCAGGGCGGGTACCAGGTGATCCAGGCCCAACATGGGGAGGAGGCCCTCGAATTGCTCGCCGCCCAGGATGGGCGGATCCGGCTGGTCCTGAGCGACGTTGTCATGCCGGTGCTGGGGGGAACCGAGTTCGCCCGCCAGCTGGCCTTGTCCTATCCGGCGACTCCGGTGATCTGGATGTCGGGGTACGCCAAGGACGTCGTATTCCACAGCTCCGATGGAACCGAATCCGCCCCCAGCCTGAACGATGCCCGCGCCTTTCTGCAGAAGCCGGTCGATGCGGCCACCGTGCTGAGCGAAGTACGCGCGGCCCTGGACTCCACCGTTTCCCTCGGTTAACCCCAGGCGACTTGCCTCCTCCGGGCCGACGCGATGGACTCTCTCGCTTATTTCCGCGAGGCGCGTCGCCTTGTCCGGGCGGTCCTTTCCGCGGCACTGCGCCGTTCGCTGGCGCCCACCCGGCGCAGCGCGTCGACCACCGTGGCGACGCAGGGGTTGGCGTCTTCGCTCCGCCATAACATGTCGAGTCCCCAATGGAGCGACAGCCCCTCGACCGGGATCGCGACCAGGTTGTCCGGTGGATCCCGTCGATGCGATCGAAACCCCAATCCCCAGCCGTCACCCCGGGCCGCGATGGACCACACGGTGTGCAGCCCGGAATACTCCCGATCCACCCGCGGCGTCAATCCGATGTGTTCCAGCGCCTCGAAAACCCGATCATAGAACGCGGGGTGAAATGCCCGGGGCATGAAGAGAAAGGGGACCGTGGCGAGATCCTGGGGGAGCAACCGTTTTCGCCTGGCCAGCGGATGAGACTTGCCCACCAGGGCGCACTCGATCAAATCATCGATCAATCGCTGATGGCGGAGTCCCGGCTTCACGTTCAGCTCGGGATACGCGTGACCGATCCCGATGTCGATCAGACCCTGTCGCAACGCATCGGGCTGCTCCGGGGTCGCCACATCAATGACGGCCGGATCCAGCCGTTCGCCGGCGGATTCCAGCAGGCGGAAGGCCCGGGAAATCGCCCGGGCGGTGATCATCGTGGTCACCGACCCGATCACGCATTGATGGTGCATTCCCCGGTTCGCCGCGCGAACATCGGCGAACAGCTGGTCGACGCTTCGTTCCACCCGATCCGCTTCGTCCCGCAACGTCTCTCCCGCCGGAGTGACCCTGACCCCGCGTGGAATCCGCTTGACCAGTGGGGTTCCGACCGCGTGCTCCAGATTGCGGATCTGCCGGGAGAGACCCGGCTGGGTCATCCGGAGCTGCTTGGCGGCCCGCCCAAAACCTCCTTCATCGACCAGCTGAACGAAATACCGCAGATGTCGCAGCTCGACCGCCCGGTCGTCGGGCGAAGTGCCGTTGTTGCGTGCCCGCCGGGCCGGAGGTTTCTCGGGGGGCGGAAGCGCCGGCTCGTCGGATGAAGTCTCTCGGGCGGCCCGGAACGCCTGCATCACGGTGAGGATATGACTCCGATCCTCATGCTGTCTTCCAATCAGCGAAAGGTGGAACGGTATGCTGATGCCCCGGATGGGAAGCCGAATGGTACCCTCCGGCCCGCGCCGTCCCCATTTGCTCGAGCTCAGGGTCCAGCCTCGGCCCGCCGCCACCAGGGTCCATACCGACTGCATGCTGGGATAGTTGAACCGGGTTTCGGGATGGATGCCATTGCCTGCCAGGCGGGTCATGAGCTGGCCCATGAACTCCGGGTGGATCGAGGGAGCGAATCCGATGAGGGGGAACCGGTTCAGCGATTTGCCGTCAACGCTCCGCCGCGAGGCGAGGGGATGGTCACTGGACACCAGGACGCTGTCGATGGCCGAATCGAGGATCGGCTCGCTCACCAGCGCGGTCATGGAGCTGGGCGGGAGCAGGGAGACCCCCAGGTCCAGCTGTCCGTCTTGGAGCCGCTTCCACTGTTCCGGCCCTTCCATTTCAATGATTTCGAGCTCGATGTCGCGATGGGTCTCGCTCAACTGGCTGATGACCCGGGCAATGAAACCACTCCACAGGACCGGCTTGCCGACCGCGATCCGGCATCGGCCTGACAGGCCATGTCCGGAGAGCCGCGCCCGTTCGATCGCGCGGGAGAAGGTGTCCAGGACTGTTCCGGAATCGCGCAGGAGCGCGGCCCCCGTGAGGGTGAGTTTGACGCCCTTGGGCGAGCGGATGAGAAGGGGGGTCCCGAGCTCGTGCTCCAGCGCCCGGATCTGGCGGGAAAGGGCAGGCTGCGCCACGCGTAGCGTGAGGGCGGCCCGACCAAAGCCGCGCTCATGCGCCACCGCCTGGAAGTACCTCAAATGCCGTAATTCCACGGTCCCCCCCTCATACCGGAGAGGCATGGCAACGGAAGAAAGGAAGTATTAGGCCGATAAGTGTTTAGCGGATTAGAATTCAGCCGTTCGTAACGATCACGTAAAGAACGATGTAAACGTTTTCGGCCCGCCGTTTCAGCCGAGACACGCTGAAGCGGCCTTCAAGCGGGCTGTTCGGGCGTTTTGTGGGTGCTTGACAGTAGGAGAAGAATCTATCTTGCGCCAGAGTCGACGCGTCGCCGGGGATCGCGAAAGCGGGATCCACCGGGCGGCGACCCGTACGTACGGCCGCCTCGCCGTGTGCGACGGCCGAAAAAGCAGGGATTTTCTGATCGAGCCCTACGCTCTGGGCGCGATCCGAACGTTGTTCCAACCGATCTACCAACTCACTCCGGCCGGACCCCAGCTCTTCGGGGTGGAGGCTTTGAGCCGGGGCCCGGTCGGCAGTGCATTTGAATCCGCCTCGTCGCTTTTTGGCTTTGCCCGGGATGCGGGGACGATCTGCTCTCTGGATCGTGCCTGTATAGCCATGGCGCTGTGCAACGCCATCGATCTGCCCCGCTCGACCCTGGTCTTCCTCAATCTGCATCCCGAAACACTCAAGAACGATATCGATTTCCCCAACTTCCTGGAAACGGCGGCGTACTCCTACGGCATCGCGCTCAACCGGATCGTCATCGAGCTGCTGGAGTATTCCCGGGTCGCCTGGGCCCGGCCCAGCAAGCGCTGCCGCCAGCTCGCGGGGCTTCGCGCCAAGGGGGTCCGCCTCGCCCTGGACGATGTGCACACCAGCGTGGATGAAGTGAGCCGGGTCGCCGACTATCAGCCCGATTTCCTGAAGATCGACGGCGAAGTGTTGCGGGGGGCCCGGTTCCATGCACCGCATCGCCGCTTCCTGGTCATGATGCTCGATTTCGCGGAACGCCTGAATATCGGGGTCATCGCGGAAGGGCTGGAAAGCGAGCACGATCTCCGAGTGACCCAAGCGGCGGACATCACCCTGGCCCAGGGATTCCTGCTGGGGCGGCCGGCCCCGCTGTCCGAGCTTCGGTTCACCGAGGAGCAGTCGGACAGAACCGAGGTGAGCTGACCGGCCCAGCGCGCAACAATTCGCAGTCGCAGACCCGCAAACCCCCTCCTGCTGGAATCTGGCCGCCCTCCGGCCGATATTCTTTTCAGTCCCCCCATGCTTCCGAACTCCTGACTCGAGCTAGCCCTGACCGATCATCTGCGGCTCCGCATACCCGGTAAGGGAGAGGTGACCCTCTCAGTTCCGGATGGGCTGATTCGGGCGCTCCGGGAGAATCGCTTGCCCGCGAAGGTCGAGGTGTGGCACGCGGAGCAGGAGGAGTGGGTCTCCTTGTCGGCCCATCCGGCCGCGCGGAAGGCGCTGGAATCGATCAGTTCCTACCTTCCCGCGCCGGACATCGAGCTGATCGAGCCGGTCCTCGCGCCAGTGGAAGTATCGCCGCCGGAGCCCGTGCCCGAGGCTCCGCCCGCATTGCCCGAAGAGCCGGTGGAAATCCAGCTGGCGGCCGCGCACGAGTTCATTCCGCCGCCCGACCCGTCCCCCCCGGCCGAACCCGAGCCCCAGGCTGCCGCCCTCGATGTTGCTCCGCTGCCGGAGATTCTGCCCGTCGTACCGGAAGCAGCGGAGCCACCGCCGCCGCCACCGCATGGCAAGGAGCCCGCGCCGCAACCGGCGCGAACGTCTCACCTGGATATCGTCCCGCCGCCGCCGCCGCCGAGACAGGAGGAGCGCCGTTCCCGGGAGGTCAGGCCTTCGATCGAACGGCGGCGGCCTCCGGCGCCACCACCACCGCCTCCCGACCCGCTGCCGGAACCCAAGCCGCGTTTCAAGATTCCGGTTCGCCAGATCCTGATCGGTGGTGGCGTCCTCGCGCTGATCGCGGGATTCTACGTCGTGAAAAACCGGAAGAGCACGGCGAAACCGGTGGAAGGGCAACAGCGCGTCGCCGCCGCGCCCAATCGTCCCGCGCCGCAGGACTCGGCTCCCGCCGCGCGGGAAAGCGTCCCCGCCGAAGTGCCGCCCCCGTTGGCCGCGGACTCGGCGGATACCGCGCCCCATGTTGCCGAGCTCGAGCTCCAGGGTCTTCCCGGCGGAGGTCCCGAATCGGACCTGGAGACCCGGCTTCGGCTGGCCGACGCCCTCATGTGGAATCCGTCACAGGATTTCAATTCACCGGGCCAGGTGCTTCGCTCCCGCCGCAAAGTCGATGCGGTGCTCAACAGCATTCAGGCATACCGGGTGGACATGCGGCGGATGGCGGACAGCACCGGGGCCGCGCGCGTGGGCAACCGGATGGAGCCGTTCGATGAGGCCAGCCGGATCGACGACGTGATCCGCGCGATGGGAGAGGCCGTGGGAGTGCTGGAGGACGTGGCGGGGCGCTTCACGGTTCGGGGCGGCACGCTGGAGTTCGACCGGGCGGACGATGCGCGGCGCTACAACGACCTGCGCGATCAGGCCGACTCGTTGCTGCGCGCTCCGGTCCCCATGGATCTCCATCCCATCGTTCGGCCGCCCCGGCGTTTCGTCAGCCGTCTGGTGTCGACCCTGCCGGGCGGCATGTCCCGCGGTCCTTCCAGTCCCTGAATCTCAACTCTCAAGCCTCGGAGTGCGTGTGAGCCAGCCGCCGTTTCACCTGGCCTTTCCGGTTCTCGATCTCGAATCCAGCCGCCGGTTTTACGTGGATCTCCTGGGCTGTACGGTCGGGCGGGAGAGCGATCACTGGATCGACTTCAATTTCTTCGGTCACCAGATCACCGGCCATCTGGCGCCGGACGAGGCCCGGATCGTGGGGACCAATCCGGTCGATGGAAAGCAGGTGCCGGTCCGCCACTTCGGCGTCATCCTGGAATGGCAGTCGTGGGAGCGCCTCGCCGAGCGTCTCAAGGCGCGCGGGGTGGAATTCCTGCTGGGGCCCTACATCCGATTCCAGGGTGAGGTCGGCGAGCAGGCGACCATGTTCGTGCTGGACCCGAGCGGCAACGGCCTGGAGTTCAAGTCATTCAAAGACCCGGCGCGGATTTTCGCCAGGTAGCGAGTGGCGAGCTGCGCACTCGCCCGTGTGCCCTGCGTCACCCGCTCGGAGATCTTTCGCTCCTCGCGACTCGCTTCCTGTAAGGTAGGTCACCGAGGCCGTCTTGGGGCTGCCCTAGGTTGACTGGTGCGGGGGGCTGCCGGCCGGTTGACTGGAGGAGGTACGGATGTCATTCGGTCTTTATCTTCTCGGCTTCATCCTTCTCATTGCGGGCTTGGTGTGGGCGGCGGTGCAGGTGGGGATCGCGCCGGTATGGATCGCGATTGGGGCTGTGGTGCTGCTGGGGATCGGGATTTTCAGCGGAGTCACTCGGACCCGGCAGCGGGATCCTGCAGAGTAGGGGAGTCGGTCGTACTGCTCAACGGAGGCGATACGCCTCCGTTTTGCATTGGCATCCGCGGGCCTCTAACAATTCCTGGAAACGACCGTATCTTGAGCCGTCACCGGCGACGTCGCGCGCCGCGCAGAACCCCCCATTCCATCCTGCTTTGGAGCGCTCGTGAGCTCTCCTCTCATTCTGGCCCTGATCTTCGGTGTGGCCGCGCTTCTCGCCGCACTGTTCGTGTATCGCCGGCCCCGATCGAGCGAGCACGTCGAAGAAATCGGACTGGCGGATCTGGAACGCCTGATCACCAACCTCCTGCAGCGAGGCTACGACCTGGGCTTCCTGGTACTCGAGCTGCCCGGTGAAGAGCGGTTCGTGGAGTTCTCCAAGTACATCAAGGAGGGCGCGCGCCAGGGCATCCAGCTGGATTTTCCGCTGTCGCCCTGGTCGGAGCCGTATTACGACCAGGTCAAGAGCCTGCTGGAGAGCCGCCGGGTCGAGTATACCGTCCAGGATACGCCGAACGGACCGGTGCGCGAGTTCATCCAGGTGGATTTCGGGCAGGATGTGCCGGCCGCGGCGGTCATGGCGAAGGAAATCTTCGAGCGGGTGTTCCGGGTGGCTCCGACGATCCGGCTGACGGCGGACCTGGAGTACGTTGCACCTAAGAACTAGGGAAGGGATTGCAAGGATTGAGCGATTGAGGGATTGAGGGTTAGGTTTGAGACCCCACCTTGAACTGGAGTATGCCGCATGAGCGCCGATCAACCCCAGGGAACGACTCCCAAGCCCATTGCTCCGGCGCGTCTTGCCGAGGAAATCCGGCGCTTGTGCGCCATGCGCATCAACGGCGAGCTCGATCGGACCGGGTTCGATCAGCGCTTTGCCCGGATGATCGGCGAGCTCCGCGACCGGCGCATTGATGGCGGCCGGGAGGACATCGAAAAAGCCCTGGCGCCGCTGCGCCAGGAAGACCTGCTGCGTCCCGAGGAGTGGTTCCGGCTCGAGAAGCAGCTGGGACTCTCCTAGTAACTAATTGAAGATTTACGATTGAAGATTGAGGATTTGCCACGGTTAAATCTTCAATCCTCAATCGGCAATCCCTCAATCCGCCTATGTCTCCACCGCTTTCCCCGCTCGAGATGTCGGTCACGACGGCCGACGGCATTCTCCTGAAGGGGATCCTGGCCTATCCCGAAACGGCACCCGGCAGCAAATACCCGCTGGCTGTCCTGGCGCATCAGTATCCGGCGACCGGCGACAGTTTCGGGCCGCTGCTGGACGATCTGCTGGACCTGGGCATCGCGACCCTGGCATTCGATCTCCGGGGCCACGGTGCCTCGACGGCCGGTCCCACCGGTCACCTCGTGATCGATACCCCGCTGGGCTTCGGCCTGGAGCCGTTCGGCAAAGCGTTCATGGCGAGCATTCCGAAGGTCGGATTCAGCCGGATCGCCGACGACATTCTCCGGGTCGCCGGCTGGGGTGCCGCGCAGAACTATGTGGATGACTCGCGGATGCTGCTGGTCGGCGCCAGCATCGGTGGCTGCGGATCGCTGCTGGCGGCACCCCAGGTGCCGGGACTCAAAGGAGTCATTACCGTCGGCGCCGCCGGCGCCCTGGCTTTCGGCGACGATGCGCCGGCCCGGATCCGGAAGGCGGTCGAGCGGCTCACCGCGCCGTGCTTCCTCACCTCGTCGGAGGGCGATGCCTTCTCCGGCGCCGACAACGTGCGGAGTTGGAGCGCCGGGCTCAATCACGTGGCCATCCGGCTGGTCCCCGGCAGCGATCATGCGATGGCGATCTACTACGCCGTACGAGACGAAGTGCTGCAGTTCGTGCGCAAAGTACTCTGAGATTCCCCGCTCCCCCCGGAATAGCCGTCTCCCATGCGTTCCCGTCCCCTCGGTCCCAATGCTCCCCAGGTCTCCGCCATCGGCTTTGGCGGAATGCCGCTCTCCATTGATGGCCGCCCGCCGGAGCCGGTAGCGATCCAGACCATCCACGCCGCGCTTGATGCCGGCGTGACCCTGATCGACACCGCGGACGTGTATTGTCTCTCCGACCAGGACCTGGGACACAACGAGCGGCTCATTGCCGCCGCGCTGGCCGGCTGGAAAGGCCCGCGCGAGAATATCGTCGTGGCCACCAAGGGAGGGATGGAGCGACCCAACGGAGCCTGGACCCATAACGGCCGGCCCGAACATCTCTTTCGAGCCTGCGACCGGTCACTCAAGAACCTGGGCGTGGAGCGAATCCAGCTGTACCAGCTGCATGCCCCGGATCCCCAGGTTCCCTATCGCGAGAGCATCGAGGCACTGGCCGAGCTGGTGAAACGCGGCAAGGTGCGCTGGCTCGGTGTGTCCAACGTCGTCATCGAGGAAATCGAGCTGGCTCGGCGCATCCACGCGATCGAGACGGTGCAGAACCGGCTCAATCCATTTTTCACCGAGAGCCTGGATGACGACGTCGTGCAGCATTGCGCGGCGACCGAATTGGGATTCCTCGCCTACAGCCCGGTGGGCGGCGGGCGACTCAACAAGAAGCTGCCCGATCATCCCGCCGTGAAGCGAATCGCCGGGAAGCATCGGGTGTCTCCCCATGCCGTGGTCCTCGCGTGGGTGACCGCGCAGGGATCCACGGTCATTCCGATTCCCGGCGCCCGGACCCCGGAGCATGCCAGGGATTCGGCCGCCGCCGCCGAGCTCACGCTGGATGGCGAGGATCTCCAGGCCATCGACGCCGCCGAGTTCTCGAGAGCGAAGTAGTATATTTCCGGCATGCCCATAGTTGCTCGTCGCCCGACGGTCACCGTCAAGGTCGGCGGTGTCCCGGTCGGGTCCTGCCATCCCATCGTCGTCCAGTCCATGACCAATACCGACACCGCGGACGTCGTGTCCACGGTGCAGCAGGTCGCGGCCCTGGCGCGGGCAGGGAGCGAGCTGGTACGGGTGACGGTCAACAACGACGAAGCGGCCGCCGCGGTCCCCCATATCGTCGCCCAGCTGGATCGGGGCGGGGTGCGGGTGCCGATCATCGGCGATTTCCATTACAACGGCCATCTCCTGCTCACCCGGTATCCCGATTGTGCCCGGGCGTTGGCCAAGTATCGCATCAATCCGGGAAATGTCGGCGGCAAACGGCATGACGAGAATTTCCGCGCCATCGTCGACATCGCCATCGCGAATCGCAAACCGGTGCGGATCGGGGTCAACTGGGGTTCGCTGGATCAGAATCTCCTCACCGAGATGATGGACGCCAACCACGCCTCGCCCGAGCCCAAGGACGCACGGGACGTGACCCTGGACGCCATGGTGGAAAGCGCGCTCCGCTCGGCGCGGCTGGCCGAAGCCACCGGTCTCCCGCACGATCACATCATCTTGAGCGCCAAGGTGTCCGGGGTGCAGGACCTGGTGACCGTGTACCGGCTGCTCGCCCAGCGCTGCGACTATCCGCTCCATCTCGGTCTCACCGAGGCGGGACTGGGCGCCAAGGGAATCATCGCCAGCACGGCGGGCCTGTCGATCCTGCTGCAAGAGGGCATCGGCGACACCATTCGGGTCTCCCTTACTCCCGCCCCGGGCGGAGACCGGACCGAGGAGGTCCAGGTGGCGCAGCAAGTCCTTCAGTCACTCGGGCTCCGCAGTTTCATTCCCCAGGTGACCAGCTGTCCCGGCTGCGGCCGGACCACCAGCACTTTCTTCCAGCAGATGGCGCAGGATATCGAGCGGTACCTCCGCGACCAGATGCCGGTGTGGCGGGCTGAGCGACCCGGTGTGGAGGAGCTCAAGGTGGCGGTGATGGGGTGTGTGGTGAACGGACCCGGCGAGTCCAAACACGCCAATATCGGGATCTCGCTGCCGGGAACTTTCGAGGAGCCGAAGGCGCCGGTGTACGTGGATGGAAGGCTGGTGGTGACGCTGAAGGGCGAAACCATCGTTCCGGAATTCCTCAAGATCCTGGACGCCTACGTGGCCAAACGGTATTGAGCGTGCCGGGATCCGTGGCCCCACTGCTGCTCTCAGTCGAGTCGTTGCTCCGGGAGCGGCCCTTCGCTGCCGTTGGTGCGATGTTTGTCGCCGGGATCGCGACCAGTGTCACCCCCTGCATCTTCCCGATGATCCCGATTACCGCGGGTGTCCTGGGTGGTGCCGGCGCGGTCGACCGGAGCCGGGCCCGCACGGCGCTTTACACCGGGCTCTACGCACTGGGACTGGCCCTGGTCTACGCGACCCTGGGACTCCTGGCCGGGCTCACCGGCTCACTCTTCGGCACCATCAGCTCGAACCCGTGGGCCTACTTCGCGATCGGGAATCTCCTCCTGGTATTTGCGCTGGCGATGCTCGACGTCATCCCCGTCTCGGCGCCGAGCCGGCTTGTAGCCTGGGCTGGAAAATTTGGCGGCGGCAGCGGGACCGGTGCATTTCTCATGGGCGCGACGTCGGGGTTGGTCGCGGCGCCCTGTGGCGCCCCCGCCTTCGCGGCGGTGCTCACCTTCGTGGCGACCACGCGGAGCGCGGTGCTCGGTTTCGTCTACCTGTTCGTCTTTTCCCTGGGAATGACGGCGCTGCTGATCGGGGTGGGACTCTTCTCCGGCACTCTGGCGGCGCTTCCCCGAAGCGGCCGCTGGCTGGTCGTCATCAAGAAGCTGGCGGGCGTGATCCTGCTGGGGATGGCGGAGTACTATTTCATTCAAATGGGCAGGGTCTCGTGAAGGCGTGGAAGACAGCAATGGTGGTTGGTGCGCTGGGCGTCGCGGCCATTCCAACGGCGCTCGTGGCGCAGGAGGAAGGCATCGGTGTCGGCAAAGCCGCGCCGGTGGTCGCGGTGCCCGATCTCGACGGCCGGCCGGTGAACCTGGGTCAGTATATCGGGAAACGCCCGATGCTGCTCGAGTTCTGGGCGACCTGGTGCCCGATCTGCCAGGCGTTGCTCCCCCGGATGCAGGCGATGCATCGCAAGTACGGCGATCGGGTGGCGTTCCTCGGGATCAACGTCGCGGTGAATCAGACCCGGGATCGGGTCCGTCGGTACCTGGGACAGCATGACATGCCGTTCCAGGTCCTCTATGACGAGGACGGAGTGAGCACCCGGGCTTACGACGCTCCCCAAACATCCTACATTGTTATCATCGACAAGTCGGGCCGGGTTGCCTACACCGGGGTGGGCACCGAGCAACGGTTCGAAGAAGCCCTTCTCCGAGTGGCGGGTCCCTGACATGCGTACTCAACTCAAGATGTTCTTGCCGGTCATAGCGGTTCTCACGGCGGTCGCGCTGCCCAGGATCGGTTCGGCCCAGGAAACTCAGGGCCCGCCCACCGGATTCCTGGTCTCCGGGCCCGATGCGGGGGAAATGGCACCGGAGTTCACGCTGCCGTGGGCGACCAAGGACAGTGTGGGCCCGGCGGATGCACCATTCCGGCTGGGACACCAGCGAGGCAAGGTGGTGGTGCTGGCGTTCTTTCCCCGCGACTTTACCTCGGGGTGCACCGCGGAAATGCGGACCTTCGCGGACCAGTTCCCGACGATGTTCGGTGAGGACGTGGTCGTCGCGGGGATCAGCGTAGACAGCCTGACGACCCATGTCGGTTTCGCGCAGAGTCTCAACCTTCCGTTCCAGCTGCTGAGCGATCCCACCCAGGCGGTGGCCCGGAAGTACGGCAGCAACGGGTCCGGCGATACCATGCGGCGTACGGTGTACGTTCTCGACAAGGACGGCCGCGTGGTCTACCGGAATCTTCGCTTCGGCGCTCTGGATCCCACGTCGTACGATGAGCTCAAGGCGGCAATCCGGGAAGCTCGTAAACAAGGCTAGCCGTCCTGCCAGGTGTGGTTCATTCGTCTCCTAGGGGCCGGCCAGCTGGTTCGGTCCCTTCCCAAGTCCAGGAGGTCGTCGGTGGTTCGTCTTTCTGCTGCCGCCAGTACCCTTGTGTGCCTTCTCAGCGTCAGTGTTTTCTCTGCCTCAGCCGCCCAGAATCAGTCCAGTCAGACCTGGCAACTGCAGCCGCTTCGGGCTCGCTGGTGTGTGTACTACCTGATGGACTCCACCACCGCGGAGAAGAAACTGCCCGGGAGCTACCGCGTCCGAGCCGCCCATGATTTCCCCGGCTTGTCCCCGGCGGTGGCTCGGCTGATCCACGACGAGCCGACCTACGGCTCCTGGGTTCCGGCCCAGCTCTGCACCTCCCACTTCGACCTGGCGCGGGTGGCGGATCAGCAGACGGGAGACTCCGCGGCGACCCTGGCCGACTCGCATGTACTGGTGACCTGGCTGATCGGAGCGACACCACTTACGGATCTCGGCGCTTCCGGCTCGACGTACTATATCGCAGATCTCCGGAGCAATAATTGGCGGCTGCTGCGCCAGGCCGAGATGTGGGCGCTTCGAACCGATCGAACGGAGAGTCAGGTCGGGAAAGTCCCCGAGAGTACCGAGGATTTCTACGAGATCCACGTTGGCCGCACCGTCGTGAGGTGGGAGGGCCATCTTGCGGGCGATTCCGCCTGGGCGGCCCCCGCCGTCGAGGAGAAGTGGTACACCGACAGCGCCAGAAACTCCCGAATCCACGCGGAGGCAGCCTTTCGGGCCGATAGTGCCCAGAACATCGCCGGGACCCTGCGAATTGTCGGGAAGGATGACCTTGCCAAGAGCCTTCGGGCGTCGCCCATCAGGATGCTGGGGCCGATGACCTGGGGTGGGGGAGGGAAGATCGATTTCTCCAAGTGATTGGCACAGATCTTTCTGCCTTCCTACCTTCGGGTTCACCTTCCCGGTTTTTTCCTGAAGGCTCGCATGGCAAGCGTGGGACACCTGGCGGTTGGGGCGGCTATCGGGGCTGTTTACAGTCAACAGGTTGGCGCTCGTCCCCGGGTCGCAATCCTCAGCTTCGCCGCTCTCGCCCTGGCTCCAGACCTGGATCTGATTACGGGCTTTCTGGGGGTCGCGCCCAACACCCCGTTTGCGCATCGCGGCATCACCCACTCTATCCTGTTCGCGCTGACCCTGGGGCTGGCTGCGGCTGCCCTGGTTCGGGGGTCCTCCCGGGGCCGCTTCCTGGCGGGGATCTGGGTCTTTGCTGCCCTGGCCAGCCATGGGCTCCTGGACACCATGAGCCGGCTCGGCAACGGTCCCATGCTCTTTTGGCCGGTGACCGAGGCGCAGTACGAGTTCCCCTGGCGCCCGATCCCGGGGGTGCTGACGGCGGAGCACTACCTGACCCGGGACGCCATCCCGACCCTGGTCGTGGAGACGATGTTGTTCTTCCCCTTCATTGCCTACGCCCTCACGTTTTTCCTTCCGAAGCCCCTTCCTCGAGGAGTCAGCAGTGAGCAGGTGGGCGGTATTCATTCCAACTGAATATTCCTGTGGTCACAAACGACACTGTCACCATCATATTATCCACATTTATTACCCTCCATTAGTCCGTGTTAATAAAGAAGTTATGAAGTGCGCTTCAGGTGGATAATCACCTCCCGATGCAATCGCTTCTGGCCCAATGGCCTGAATGCCGAATTCCACGTTTTCCAGCCATTCACATGTGGAAAACTTCTGTTATCAACTTCCGTGTGAGAAAACTCCTGAAACGTGGTTGTGACATTCGAAACGTTCCGGGAGAATGTGGGCTCGTCGATGTGGATAAGTGTGTAGAAGGTGTCTAGGTTGTTGTGGCCAGCCTCGGGATCCACCCTTCCGCTCCCGGCTGGACTGTGGATAATGGGACTCCGGAACCCCAACCTTTTGACACCTTTCTGACCCACCCCTGATGACAGCACAGTCCGGTTTGGTCCGAGTCCGTCGAGTCATATCCCTGGTTTCGGGAGTGGAAGGCAATGCCGTCTGGTGGGACCAGGGAAAGATCCAGGAGGTCGGGATCTGGGAGGCCCTGGACCAAGAAGTCCCCCGGGAGGTTCCGCGCTGGGAGCTGCCCGGGGCCATTCTCACTCCGGGCTTTGTCGACAGTCATACCCACTTTACCAGCTGGGCCCTGGGCCGAGACGAGGTGCAGCTGGCCGGCTCCGCCACCCTCTCCGAGGCGGTGGATCGGGTCACCCGGGGCCAAGCTATGCAAGGCTGGATTCTCGGCCAGGGCTGGGATGCCAATGGATGGGACCGCCTCCCAACCCGGCGGGATCTCGACCATATCGCCCAACCGGTCTTCCTCGATTCACTCGATGTTCACGCCGCGTGGGTGAATGGGCCGGCTCTCGAGGCCGCCGGCATAACCCGGGCAACGCCGGACCCGCCTGGGGGGCGGATCGTGCGCGACGGCAATGGCGATCCCACCGGGCTCTTGTTGGAGAACGCCGTGACGCTCGCCCGTGATGTCATCCCGCCGCCCCCGACTGACCGCCTTCTCGAAGCGACGCTCGAGGCCCAGCGGGAGGCCCACCGGCTTGGCGTTACCGGCATTCACAACGTGGAGGGACACCATGCCTATGAGACGTTCCGGGCGATGGACGCCGCCGGATCCCTCAGGCTCCGGGTGCTGTTTCATCATCCCGTCGCCGATCTCCACCGGCTTATCAGTCGGGGGATTCGGAGCGGAATGGGATCGGACTGGCTGAGCCACGGCGGTGTGAAGATGTTTCTCGATGGCAGCCTGGGGAGCCGGACCGCCTGGATGCTGGAGCCCTACGAGGGGATTCGGGATCGTGGAATGCCGGTGACCGACAGGGAAACCGCGGCCGCGGCTATCACGACGGCGGCCCAGGCAGGACTCGCGGCGGTGGTGCATGCCATCGGGGACGCGGCGGTTCGGCGGGCGCTGGACCTCATGAGTGGAGCGCCCCCGGCCGCCATCAGCCATCGCATCGAACACTTTCAATGCGTGCACCCGGCGGACTTGGCCCGGGCGGCTCGGGAGCGCATCGTCCTCTCCATGCAGCCCGCCCACATTCTTACCGACATCCCGCTGGCGGACCGGCACTGGGGCGCCCGGAGCGCGGGCGCCTACGCGTTCCGAACCCTGCTCGACCAGGGGGCACTGCTGGCCTTCGGGAGCGACACCCCGGTGGCTTCGATCGATCCGCGCGAAGGAGTCTTTGCCGCGATGGAGCGCCGGATGGAACCCGGAGACCCCGCCTGGTACCCGGGGGAACGGCTGGATTTCGAGAGTGTCATGCGGGCCTACACCGAGGGACCCGCACGAGCCGCTGCGGTGTCCGGGCGGCGCGGAACGGTGGCGCCCGGCCTGGACGCGGACCTGGTCGCCTGGGAGGTGGACGACGATGTTTTTCAGGGCAGCGGCCGGGCATTCCGGAGCGGAAGGGCGCTGCTTACCGTCGTCAACGGAGAAGTAGTGTATCGGTTATAATTTCCCCCCATGCCACGCACTGGAATTCGCCGCACCAAGATCGTCGCCACCCTGGGCCCTGCCTGGTCCACTCCAAGCCAGATGACCGCGCTGCTTGACGCCGGGGTCAATGTCGTCCGGATAAATGCTTCGCACGCGACGCCCGCGATTCGGGAGCAGTGGATCGGCCAGCTCAAGGACGTGCTCTCCCGGCGTCGCGATGCCGCCGCCATCCTGGTGGATTTGCAGGGCCCCCGCATCCGGGTGGGAGATCTCGCCACGCCGCGCCGCTTGGAATCCGGTGCGGAGGTGGTCTTTGCCCCCGAGGCCATCGCCCGGGGGGAGGAGATTCCCACTACGTACGAACAGCTGGCTCGAGATGTCTCTTCGGGGGCCCGGATTCTCCTCGACGATGGCCTGCTCGAGGTCGCGGTTACCGCGATCGACGGCGATCGGGTGCGGGGTGTGGTGGTCTACGGGGGCGAGCTCAAGAGTCACAAGGGCATGAATCTCCCGGGGATCGAGGTCAGCGCGCCGGCCCTGACCGAGCGAGACCGCGAAGAGGTGACCCGGGCGGTCCGGCTGGGGGTGGATTTCATCGCGCTCTCATTCGTGCGCCGGCCGGAAGACATGGATGAGCTGCGGGCGCTGGTCCCCAAGACCATGCGGCTCATCTCCAAGATCGAAAAAGACACCGCGATCAAGAACCTTCCCGAAATCATCGCCGCCTCCGACGCGGTAATGGTGGCCCGTGGCGATCTGGGCGTCGAGCTGCCGTTCGAAACCGTGCCGCTCATGCAGAAGCGGCTCATTCGAGAGGCGAACGCCCAGGGCAAGACCGTCATCACCGCGACCCAGATGCTGGAATCCATGGTGCACGCGCCGCGGCCCACCCGGGCCGAAGCGTCGGACGTGGCCAACGCGATCCTCGACGGCACCGACGCGGTCATGCTTTCCGCCGAGACCGCGGTGGGCGAATACCCGCTGGAGGCGGTGCGAGCCATGGACCGGATCGCCCGGGAGATGGAGCCCAACGTGAAGGGCCGGAGCGCGGCGTACGAGGCGGGGGTGGGCTTCTCGCGGCGGCGCGGCACCGATCAGTCACCCGAAACCAAGATGCCTCCGATCCGGATCGAGGATGCCATCGGTCTCGCCGTCTGCGTCGCGGCAGAGCTGCTCGCTACCTCGCTGATCGTGTGCTTCACCAGTAGCGGCTTTACCGCTCGGAAAGTGGCCGCGTACCGGCCCGGAGCACCGATCTTCGCGGTGACGCCGGAGGCGGAGACCTTCCGCCAGCTGGCGCTGGTCTGGGGCGTGGTGCCGACGCTGGTCGACCATATGCCCAACTATGACTCGATGCTCGAGGTGGCTCGGCAGCGGATACTGGAACAGAAGCTGGCCGAGCCGGGTCAGCCGGTCGTGGTGACGGCGGGAGTGCCCTTCGATCAGCCGGGGACGACGAATCTCTTGAAAGTGGAACATGTTTGAGACGGTAGGACGGTACGACGGTAGGACGGTAGGTGATCCGTCCCGTCGACCCTTACCGTCTTACCGTCGTACCGTCTTACCGTCATGCGTCTGACCTTTCTTGGAACCGGGACGTCCTTCGGGATTCCGCAGGTTGGATGTCCCTGCACCGTCTGTCATTCGTCAGATCCGAGAGATCGCCGGACCCGCAGTGGGGCCGTGGTGGAAGCCGATGGATCCACGATCCTGATCGATACCCCTCCCGAGCTTCGGCTTCAGCTGGTGAGCGCCGGAATATCCCGGGTGGATGCGGTACTCTACACCCACGAGCACGCCGATCATACCAACGGCATCGACGACCTCCGGATTTTCTCGGTGAAAGCCCGCCGGGCCCTTCCGATCTATGGACCGGCCGAGACGATTGCGACCCTGCGCTCGACGTTTCGCTACATCTTCGACGACGAGATGCGGGCCTTCGAAGGGACGTCCAAGCCGCAGCTGGAGACCTGTGCCCTCGAACCGGACCAGCTCACCCGAGTCGCCGGCATTCCGGTGTTGCCCCTCGCCTTCCGGCATGGTCATCTCCGGGTCTTTGGCTATCGCTTCGGCGATCTGGCCTACCTCACCGATGTGAAATCGGTTGGTCCCGAAGAAATGCAGCGGTTGCAGGATCTCAAAGTGCTGGTGTTGAATGCCCTCTGGTGGCGGCCGCATCCAACCCACATGAGCATCGAGGAGGCGATCCACACCGCGCAGGTCCTGGGCGCGGAGCGGACCTATCTCACCCATCTGACCCATGAGACCGGGCACGCCGAGCTGGCGGCACGGCTGCCGGCGGGCGTGATGCCGGCGTATGACGGACTGGTCATCGAGGTCTGAGGAGAAAACATGAAGCTGAACTACAGCAGAATGATGCAGGACGGACTCGACGGTGAACACGGACTCTCCCGGGCCCGCCTGGAGGAGCTGGAGCGTCAGTTCCGGGACGTCCAGGCCGAGGTGCGGACTCGCCAGGCCGAGGGGGAATACGGGTTCTACAGCCTGGTCGAGCAGCGGGAAGCGGTGAAGAACATCAGCGGCTTCGCCGAAGGGCTCGGCCAGGCTCACGACCATGTGGTGGTCCTGGGAATCGGCGGATCAGCGCTCGGGGCCAAGGCGCTGCTCAACGCCCTCCGGGCGCCGGCCTGGAACGAGCTGGACGACGAGGGCCGCGACTTCTTTCCCCGGCTGACTGTGCTGGACAATGTGGACCCCACCTCGATCAGCGCCGCACTCAAGCGGATCGACCCTCGCCGGGTCCTGGTCAACGTCATCAGCAAATCGGGCGGTACCGCCGAGACGATGGCGCAGTACCTGGTGATCCGGCAGTGGCTGGAAGAGGCGCTGGGTTCCGCGGCCTATCGCCACCTGGTATTCACCACCGATCCGGAGAAGGGTGCGCTCCGCCAGATCGCCCTCAACGACGGAATCGCCACCCTCGATGTGCCGCCCGATGTCGGCGGTCGCTTCAGCGTGCTCTCGCCGGTGGGCCTGCTCCCGGCCGCGCTGGTCGGCATCGACATCGGCGCTCTGCTGGACGGCGCCCGGAAGGCGGTGGAATCCGCGGACAGTGACGACCTGTTGAAAAACCGGCCCGCGCTCTATGCCGGCCTTCTGTGGGCCGCGGACACGACCCAGGGCGCCCGGATTCATGTCGTCATGCCCTATACCGACCGGCTCCGCGAGTTCGCCGAGTGGTATCGCCAGCTCTGGGCGGAGAGCCTGGGGAAGCAGGTGGATCGGCGGGGCCACGTGGTCCATACCGGACCGACGCCGGTGGCCGCGATTGGCGCGACCGACCAGCACAGCCAGGTGCAGCTGTTCATGGAGGGCCCCTATGACAAAGTCATCAGCTTCGTCGCGGTGGAGGACTTCGGCGAGAACATCCTGATTCCCCAGCGGGCCGGGCTTCCCGATGAGCTGGCTTACCTGCAGGGCAAGACCCTGGGCGGGCTGCTCCGGGCCGAGTACGAGGCGACCTCGGCCGCCATCGCCAGCCAGGGACGCATGAACATGACGCTCAAGGTCCCCAAGCTCGATGCCGAGACGATGGGCGAGCTGATCATGTTTTTCCAGGTCGCGACCGGATATGCCGGAGCCTGGTACGGGATCAATCCCTTCGATCAGCCCGGCGTGGAGCTGGGGAAACGACTGACCTATGCGGCCATGGGTCGTCCCGGGTTTGAGCTTCAGGAGGTGCGAAGCCGCCGGAATGGGGACGAAACGTAGGAGGGAACGTCCTTCCGTCCTTCCCTCCTTCGGTCTTAGATTCAAGCGTCGACGATCACCTTCCGTTGAAGGAATTCCATATGGCCGATCCGGTTCAGAAAGCGGTAGACCTCTACGGGGGCGCGGTCCGGCTGACCGCCGGCGGCGTCCACGTGAGCGACCCGTCCAAGCTGCAGTCCGCGGGCACCGACACACTGGCCTGGCAGGCGGTCTTTGGAAATCAGTCCGAAAAGGATGCGGCCCGCTGGCTGCTCTGGGAGCTGGGCCAGGCCACGGGAGCCCGGCCGGCATCTATTCAGGGGATCTATGAGGCCCGCGCGCGGGGAGAATGCGCGGGCTTTACCGTGCCGGCGATGAATATCCGGATGATGGCGTACGATACCGGTCGCGCCGTCATGCGGGCGGCGAAGTCGGGCCGGGCCGGGGCGATCATCTTTGAGATCGCGCGGTCGGAAATCGCCTACACCGATCAGCGCCCGGCGGAATATGTGGCGGTCATGATCGCCGCGGCGCTCCGCGAAGGGTACACGCTTCCCCTGTTCATCCAGGGGGACCATTGCCAGGTCAACGCCAAGAAGTATCAGGCCGATGCCCCGGGTGAGCTGGGCGAAGTGAAGAAGCTGATCGAGGAAGAGGTGGGTGCCGGGTTCTACAACATCGACGTGGACACCTCGACCCTGGTGGATCTCTCCCAGTCGACGCTGGACCAGCAGCAGCGGCTCAACTACCAGCACGCGGCGGAGATCACCAAGTTCATCCGGGACCGGGAGCCCGAGGGCGTCACCGTGTCGGTCGGCGCCGAAATCGGGGAAGTCGGACACAAGAACAGCACGGTGGAAGAGCTGCACGCGTTCATGCTGGGGTACAACCGAACTCTCAAGGGCCTGGGGAACCAGGTCGGGATCAGCAAGATCTCGGTCCAGACCGGCACCTCGCATGGCGGCGTGGTCCTCCCCGATGGCACCATTGCCGACGTGAAGCTCGATCTCGAAGCGCTGGCCGCCCTCTCCAGGGTGGCCCGCGAGCAGTATGGACTGGCCGGCGCGGTCCAGCACGGGGCGAGCACCCTGCCGAGCACCGCGTTCGGCAACTTCCCCCGGATCGAGACCTGCGAGATCCACCTGGCAACCAACTTCCAGAACATCGTCTTCGATCACCCCAGGCTGCCCAAGGACCTGCTGGCCCGGATCCGGCCCTGGCTCAAGGAAAACGCGCAAAGCGATTTCAAGGCGGGTGATTCCGACGAGCAGTTCTTCTACAAGGCGAGGAAGAAGGCGATCGGCCCGTTCAAGCAGGAGTTCTGGTCGCTGCCGGACGACGTCAAGCAGGCGATCGCGGCCGATCTGGAGCGGACCTTCGGGTTTCTGTTCGAGCAGCTCAATGTCAACGGTACCATGGGACTGGTCAATCAATTCGTGCACGCACCGGTGCAGCCGCATGCCGCGCTCAAGCCGGCAATGGCCACGGCGGTGGACGATGCGGACGCGGGGGAGTAACGATGTCGCGATTCGACGATGATGATGAACGGGTGGTCTACGTGGAGCGGGACGGCGGCTCGTCGATCAAGGCGCTGCTGCTCGGTGCGGTGATCGGGGCCGGCGTGGCCCTGCTCTTCGCGCCGCAGAGCGGAGAAGAGACCCGGCGCGGGATCAAGCGCCGGCTCCGGAAAATCCGGGCGCTGGCCGAAGAGAAGGTGGGGGAGCTGACCGAGCGCATCTCCGGCTCGGAAGCCGGTCCGCCGGGGGCTCCCGGCGAGGAAGCCGGCGACGATGACGACCTGGAATCGGTCGCCGCCGGTGAGCCGGCCCGCGCCCCCAGCGCCCGCGAAGAGCTGGAACGCCGCCTGGAGCAGGCCCGGGCCAGGCGCCGCAAGGGTTCCACTGAGGAGTCCGACGCCTGACCGGCATTGTCCTGGGAGGCTGGCACCGCACGGTCCGGGGATTCATCCGCCGCACCCTGCAGGCCGCTGAAGAGAACAACGTTCCCTTTCTCGCCAGCGCCATCACCTTTGACGCGTTGCTGGCCGCGGTGCCATTCATCCTGCTGTTGCTGATCGTCCTGACCTATCTCGCCCAGCTCCGCGGCACCGCATCCCCGGTAGACATCCACGAACTGCTGCAGCCGTTCCTGCCGCCCCATGTTCAAATCGCCGGGCACGATCCCTTTTCCGCTCTCGAGGGCCTGCTGGCCGGCATCGCGCGGAACCGCGACCGGCTGACCCTGTATGCGGTGCCCAGCTTCATCTGGTTCAGTACCAGCCTGTTCGCCGGCATCCGGACCGCGCTCAACCACCTTTATGATGTCTCGCTCAGGCCATCGAAGCGGCATTTTATCCTCGCCTACTTCGCCGCCAAGCTCCGGGACATCACGATGGTCGTGGTGGTCGTGACGCTGTTCCTGTTGAATACCGTGATCGGAACGGTCTTCTCGGTGCTCAAGGAACACCACGCCACGGATGCACTGACCAACTTCTTTCTCAGCAATCTGGGCCTGCTCCTGGGCGGCCTGCTCAGTGTCGTCTTCACCATCGCGCTGTTCTTCCTGATCTACCGATATGCCTCCATCCGCCGGCTTTCCTGGCAATCGGCCCTGATCGCCGCCACCTTCACCGCGGTGGCCGGCGAAGTGGCGAAACGGCTCTTCGGGCTGTATCTCTCCCGGCTCGTCACCCACAGCGAGTTTACCCTGGACGCCAACCTCGGCGCCCTCATCCTCTTCATTCTGTACACCTGGTACACCGCGATGGTGTTTCTACTCGGTGGCGTGGTGGCTGAAACCTGGGATTTGCGGTCCCGTCAGCAGGAGCAGCAAGCCATTCTCACATAGGCGGTAAGGCGGTAAGGCGGTAGGGCGGTAAGAGATTGATGTCATCCCGAGCACAGCGAGGGATCTCAAGCTCACCTTCACCCGGGTTCTTCATGCGTCATCTGTTGCTCGTTCTCTTTAGTGCATGCCTCATCACGCCTCTCTCCGCGCAGGAGTTCGACTTTTATGCGCGGGGGCCATACCAGGCCGCGGTGCCGCGACCGGAGAGCCTGCTGGGCTATCGGATCGGTTCGCAGCAGACCATGTATCACCAGCAGCAGGCGGTGCTGGATCGGCTGATCGCGGCGGCGCCGGAGCGGGTGCGCACCGAAGTGATCGGGAAGACGGCCGAGGGCAAGGTGATGCGGATTCTCATCATCTCCTCGCCGGAGAACCTGGCGCGGCTGGAGGAATTCCGGGGCAACATCGCAAAACTGGCCGACCCCCGGGTGACCACCGCGGCGCAGGCCGCAGAGCTGGCCCGGCAAACCCCGGTGGTGGTGGTCCTCAACCACTCGGTGCACGGCAACGAACCGGCCGGGTTCGAAGCGGTGATGGAGACGGCGTATCAGCTGCTGGCCAGCGACGAGCCGGCCACGGTCGCAATACTCAAGAACGTGATCGTCATCCTCAATCCCTCGCAGAACCCGGACGGGCACGAGCGATTCGCGGCATGGTACAACTCGGTTGCGGTAGGGACCGATGATCCGGCGGCGCTGGAGCAGACCGAGCCGTGGAGCGTCTGGGGGCGGTTCAATCACTACCGTTTTGACATGAACCGGGACCTCCTGGCCCAGTCTCAGCTGGAGACCCGCGCACTGGTGGGAGTGCTGACCCGCTGGCGGCCCCAGGTGCTGGCGGACCTGCACAGCACCACCTCGCAGTATTTCTTCCCGCCGGTGACCCAGGCCCAGAACCAGAACCTGCCGCCGACGACCTACAAGTGGTTCGAGCGCTTCGGCCGCAACAACGGGAATGCGTTCGACAGCTACGGCTGGCAGTACTACGTGCGCGACGCCTTCGACTTCTTCTATCCCGGCTACATCGACGAATGGCCGACCATGAGCGGCGCCATCGGGATGACCTTCGAGACCGATGGCGGTCCCGAGCTCAAGAAGCGGAAGGACGACGGCAGCTACATGACGTTCGAGATGGGAATCGCCCACCACTACATCGCATCGCTGGCGACGCTGGCCACCGCCGCGGGCAACCGGGCCGAGCTGCTGCGCGACTACTACGACTTTCACGCGTCGGCGATGGCCGCGGCCCGCACCGGCTCCATGCGCCGGGTGGTTTTCTCCGCGGCGCCGGACCCAGGTCGCGCGCTGTGGCTGGCCCGGCTGCTGGCCCGGCAGCACGTGGACGTGACCCGCACGACCGCTCCGCTCACGATTCTCCGGGGCAACTCCTATCTCGGCGGGGCGAGCGGACGCCGCACCTTCCCGGCCGGGAGTTACGTGGTCGACCTGGCGCAACCCGAGGGCCGGCTGGCCACCGCGATTCTCGAACCTCGGGCGACAATGGACTCCGGGTTCGTTCGGGCCGAGGTCGCGAAGTTCGAGCGCAATCGGATCCGGGGCGAGGAAACCTCCGCCTCGGAAGGGTACGACTTCTACGACATCACCGCCTGGGCGCTTCCGCTCACCATGGGGCTCGATGCGGTCTGGACCGACGACGTTTCGGCTCCGACGGGCACCCTGGTGACGCCGGATGACAGCCTGCCCAGGGTCACCCCGCCGGCCCGGGCTCAATCGGCTTATGTGTTCACCAATCAGAGCGAGGCCGGCGCCCGGCTCGCGATGTATCTGCTGAACGAGGATTACAAGGTCGCGGTCTCGCTGCATCCGCTGGTGGCCGACAGCGTGAGTTATCCGGCCGGCTCGTTCGTGGTGCGGGTGCAGAGGAATCCCGCTTCGTTGCACGATCGGATCGCCACGCTGGCCCGGGAGACCGGGGTCCAGGTCACCGCGGTGCGTTCCGCCTTCGCCGATACCGGCTCGGTCGGCGTCGGGAGCGAGAGCGTGAGCGCTCTGCACGCTCCCCGGATTCTGCTGGCGGCGGACGACGGGCTGGACCAGACCACCTTCGGCGACTTCTGGTATTACATCGAACGGGAGCTCAAGTATCCGGTCATGCCGGTTCGGATGGCCCGGATCGGCAGCATGGAGCTCGATCGCTACAACGTGCTGATCCTTCCCGGAGGCTCTCCGGGCCGGCTGTGGCGCGAGCTGGGCGAGAGCGGGGCCGAGCGACTCAAGACCTGGGTATCAAGCGGCGGAGTGATCGTCAGCGTGGGCGATGCCAACGGCCTGCTGAGCAGGAAGGAGCTGGCGCTGACGACGGTGCACGAGGTGGGTGAGACCGAAGAAGGGAAGGAACCCAAGGGCGAGAAGGACACGACCGTCAGTATCACTTCCCAGCCGGCGCCGCCGTTGATCTCACCCACGGCGGGCGCCAACCTCAAGCCCGAGTACATTCCCGGTTCAATTTTCCGGGCCACCCTCGACCGGACTCACTGGATCACGCTGGGCTACGAGCGAGACCAGCTCCCGGTCTTTCTCTTTACCAGCACCCTGATGACCCCCTCCGAAAAGGGCGACAACCCGGTCGCGTTCGTGGGGAACGACCTCACCCTCGGCGGTTTCACCTGGCCGGGGAACACCGAAAAGCTGCTGAAAGGCTCGGTCTGGGTCGCGGTGGAGAATGTCGGGAGTGGGAGAGTGGTGCTGTTTGCCGAGAATCCTTTGTTCCGGGGATTCTGGCGGGGGCCGGCCAAACTGGTGACGAACGCGCTGCTGTTCGGCACCGGGAGATAGCGTCGTGACGCGGCGGCTCTTCTGGGCAGGCTCGGCGCTCGGGCTGGCGGCCTGCTCGGCCAGGCAGCCAACGGTGCTGGCCCCTCCGCCGGCTCCAGCGGCCGAGGTCGCCAGCCGAATCGGTGAATATCAGGGCGGTACGGAGCGCGTTGTGGTCGCCGAATACCACGGAGTACTGCGCCGGTTCAGCACCTGGTACCTGCCGAATGCCATGCCGGAATCCCTCTTCGTCGGCGATGGTTTTCAGTTGCACGGCGCCCAATTCACCCGCCGGTCGGTTGGCCCTGAATCGGGCGGTCAGCTCAAGATCACTCCAGTGCGTCCGGTCCCCGGACTGATCCAGGAAGCCCTCCTCGCAACCCCGCCGGCCCAACCCGCCGGTCTCCGTCAGCCCGATCTGGTCGAGCTGGTCTCCCTCGACTCCACGATTCATCTCGATATCCGTTACGCCACGACCAACAACTTCGCGGGGACGGTGTTTTACTCCCAGGCGCGTGCCTTTCTCCAGCGTCCAGCCGCCGAGGCCCTGCTTCGGGCTCATCGCTGGCTCAAGCAGCGAGGCTACGGTCTGCTGATCCATGACGGCTATCGGCCCTGGTATGTCACGAAGACCTTCTGGGACGCGGTGCCCGATAGCGTCCATTGGCTGGTGGCGAACCCGGCCCAGGGCTCCAAGCACAATCGCGGCTCGGCAGTGGATTTGAGCCTCTACGATCTTCACACCGGCCTGCCGGTGGAAATGCCGGGCACGTACGACGAAGCCACCCGGCGTTCCTTGGCGAACTACCCGGGCGGCACTACCCGGCAGCGCTGGCATCGCGGGCTGCTCCGATCGGCCATGGAAGCGCAGGGATTTACCGCGAATCCCGAGGAGTGGTGGCACTTCGATTACCGGGACTGGAATCAGTACCCGGTGCTGAACCTGAAGTTCGAAGAGCTCCGCTGATTATCTTTCCAGAATGCGTGAATCGCCCGGGGACCAGCAGCGGTCCCAGACATTCGGGGAGCAGCTCGCCAACAGCGTCAGTCATGGTATCGGCTTCCTCGCTGCGCTGATCGCCTTTCCGATACTCATTGTTGGCGCTGCCAGCCATGGCACCGCCGCCATCGTGGGCGCGGCGGTCTTTGCCGTCACCCTGACGCTTCTCTATTTGAGCTCCACGCTGTACCACGCGCTCGGCCATACCCGGGCCCGCCGGGTCCTCCGGGCCGTCGACCACTCCACGATCTATCTGTTGATTGCCGGCACGTACACGCCGTTCACGCTCGGCGTCCTGCGCGGGCCATGGGGCTGGACCCTCTTTGGTCTGATCTGGGCGCTGGCGCTTACCGGTGTCCTGGTGAAGTCGCGGGGCAGCTTCAAATACCCGCGGCTTTCCACCATGCTCTATCTCGCGATGGGCTGGCTCATCATCGTCGCGGCGCTGCCGCTCTGGCGGGCGATGCCGGGATGGGGGCTGTTCTGGCTCGCCGCTGGGGGACTGGCGTATACCGGTGGTGTCGGATTTTACGCCGCCAAGCGACTCCGCTATGGGCACTTCGTCTGGCACCTGTTCGTGCTGACGGGCAGCGCTTGTCACCTGGTCGCGGTGCTCAAGTACGCGACCGCATGAACTTGGTATCCAGGGGTCGATTTAGTTAAATTTTAGGTGCCCCAGGTCCGAAGGGCGCTGGCGCGCGAACCGCGTCAGGACCTCGCCGGTAGCAGCGCTAAGCGATGTCCAGTGTTGCTTCGGGGTGCCTGGGGCACTTTTTTCCCGCGGCTCAGGGGCGGGGTCTCAGACCCGCCCCTATTTTGCACCCGTCGCTGGCGCGACTTCGCCTTATCGTCTTACCGTCCTACCGTCCTACCGCCTTACCGCCTTACCGCCTTACCGCCTATCTTTAGGCATGGCCATCGCTCTCGCCCGGAAATACCGTCCCAAACGCTTCTCCGATCTTCTCGTCCAGGACCACGTCGCCAACGTACTCCGCGGTGCCATCGCCCGGCACCGGGTGGGTCATGGCTATCTGCTGACCGGGCCTCGCGGCGTGGGGAAGACGACCGCCGCCCGGATTCTCGCGATGGCACTGAACTGCGAGCGCAAGGATCAGATGGACCCGGCGGGCGAACCCTGCGGGGAGTGCGGCAATTGCGAGCGGATCTGGAGCGGGTCGGCCAACCTCGACGTCGTGGAGATCGACGCCGCCAGCAATCGGGGCGTCGACGACGCCCGCGAGCTTCGGGAGCGCGCCATGTACGCCGCGTCCCAGCCCGGCCACTACAAGGTGTACATCGTCGACGAAGCCCACATGCTGACCCGGGAGGCGTGGAACGCGCTGCTCAAGATCCTGGAAGAGCCGCCGCCCAGCGTGGTGTTCGTCTTCGCGACGACCGAGCCGCAGAAAATCGCCCAGTCGGCGGCGCCGGTCATGTCCCGCTTGCAGCGCTTCGATTTCCGCCGGATTGGTCCCACCGCGATTCGGGAGCGGTTGCGCCAGGTGGCGGACGCCGAAGGGATCGTGGCGGAAGACGACGCGCTGATCCTGATCGCCCGGCAGGCCGATGGCGGGATGCGGGACGCGTTGTCGGTACTCGACCAGTGCGTGAGCTTCGGCGAGGGAACCCTGACGGTCCGCAGCGTCCGGGAGGTCCTGGGCCTGGTAGATGACGAGCTCTACGCCGAAGTGCTTTCCCTCATCGCCGAGCACAAGGCAGAGGCCGTGTTCCCGCTGATCGAGCGGTTGCTGGAACGGGGCGCCGACCTGGGTGAGTTCATCAACGGCGCCGCGGAAATGCTCCGGTCGCTGCTCATGATCCAGGTGGGCGCCGAGCCGGAGGGTCTCACCGAGGCGATGCGGCAGCGGCTCGATCAATACGCGGGGGCGCTGCAGGCCGGCGATGTGCTGCGGATGCTGAAGCTGCTGGCCGATCAGGAAATCGCGATCCGGCGAAGCGCCAATCCCCGGCTCATGGTCGAGACGCTGTTGCTGCGCTGGGCATTGATGGATCGGGTGGTGGATCTTGAAGCGGTGCTGGGTAGTGGAGCAGCAGGGCGGGGAAGCGAGGGAAGTAGGGGAAGCGAAGGACCCAGGGGAAACGAGGGAAGGGTTCGGACGGCGGTCGCCCGAACGGAGCCTCCCACGATGCAGGACTCGGCACCCCTCAAGCCTGCGGATCCGGTCGCCGGCCCGGTGATTCCCTTTTCGCTCGCGGCGCTGCAACAGAACTGGACCGAGATCGTCGCCGACACCCGGCGGGAGAGTCCCTTCCTGGGAGAGGCCCTGTCGACGGTGCGGCCGTTTGAAGTGGCGCCTCCCAACCTGACCCTGGAGTTTCCCGAACCGAATCCGGTTGCCAGCGAGAAGCTGAGCCGGCAGCGGGATGTGGTCGAAAGCATCCTCTCCCGGCGGGTGGGCGCCCCGGTTCGTATCGCGCTGACGACCGGCGCCCCGGCTCCCGCGGATCCGACGGCGGTCCGGCCCCGGCGGATGTCGGATGCATCGGCCAAGGCGGAACGGCTGAACACGCTCCGGAAGAAGGACGCCGCGCTCGATGCCGCGGCCCAGGAGTTAGATTTGGAAATCGTTGACTAAAGTGGGCAGGTGGGGCGGGCAAACTGCCCCCCGCTGCCCACTTGCCCACTAGCCCACATGCCCACTTATTTATAAGCGACACTGGAACTTACGAGTCAATGGCAGACCTTCAGCAGCTCTTTCAATTCGGGCAACAGATGCAGGGCCGGTTGCAGCAGCTCCAATCCGAGCTGGCGGCCCGGACCATCGAGACCAGCGCCGGTGCGGGGCTGGTCAAGGTGACCGCGGATGGCCGGGGAACCATCCGGTCTATCGTCGTGGATCCTGCGGTTTTTGCCGAGAAGGACGCGGAGTTTTTATCCGACCTGGTCACCGCGGCCGTGGCCGACGCGCAGCGGCGGGCTCAGGAAATGGTGCAGGCCGAAATGCGAAAGGTGCAACCGTTCCCCCTTAACCCGCCTCTGTGACCGGTGCCGGCGATCGAGGAACTGATCACCGAGTTTGCCAGGCTACCGGGAATCGGGCGCAAGACGGCCCAGCGGCTCACCTTTCACTTGCTGCAGCAGTCCCCCGAACAAGCCGGACGGCTGGCGGCCGCGTTAACCGCCGTTGCCGATCGTGTGCGGCCCTGCTCGATTTGCGGCACGCCCACGGAATCCGAACGTTGCGAGTTCTGTGAAGACCCGCGGCGCGACCCGACGATCGTGTGCGTGGTGGAGGAGCCGTCCGCGGTCGGCGTGCTCGACCGGGCCACCGGCTTTCGGGGTCGCTACCATGTCCTGGGTGGGCGGCTGGATCCGCTTGCCGGGGTTGGCCCCGAGGCGCTCCGGCTGGAAGAGCTCAAGCGGCGGGTCGCGACCGAAGGGGTGCGGGAGATCATCCTGGCCACCAATCCCTCCATGGAGGGTGAAGTGACGGCCACCTACATTCAGCAGCTGCTGTCCGGCGCCGACGTCCGGGTCACCCGCTTGGCACGCGGCCTCCCGGTGGGCGGCGACCTGGAATACGTCGATGGCGTCACCCTGGCCCACGCCCTGACCGCGCGGCAGGAGGTGCGTTGATGCGCTCCCGGGTCATGGTCTTCCTGGGCGGGGCGCTGCTCGGCGCGGGAGCGGGCTGGTTGCTCATTCAGCGGCAAATGGTGCAGGGCAAGAGCGATCTGTTCAGCCCCCAGCCGCTCAAGCGGCTCTCGGCGCTGGGCTACCTGGCCGGGCAGGAAGAGGTGGAAACGGTCCGCCTGTTGCAGGATTATCTCTCGTGGGAGTCTCAACCCATGCTGCGCCGGCGCGCTCAGTCGATCCTGCGCCGGATGGAAGCCACGTTCGCCTAAAGGCAAGGGGGATAATGGCAGGCGCTTCGAGCTGGTCCTTCCGCGAAGAGGATGCCAAGAGCATCCACGCAATCCTGGTCGAGTTCCTGCGCGAATCCAACGCGCGCACGGCCCTCATCGTGGACCGCACCGGTCAGATGATTACCACGGCCGGTGAGCCGCCCCATTTCGATCCGACCGCCTTCGCCTCGCTGACCGCCGCGGACTTCAGCGCCAACGATCAGCTGGCCAAGATGATCGGCGAGCCGGAATTCGGCTCGCTGTTCCACCAGGGCGAGAAGGAGTCGATGTATCTGGCGGATATCGCCCGCCGGGTGATTCTCGTCGTGCTGTTCGACAACCGCACGACGCTGGGGCTGGTCAAGTTGCGGGTGAAGAATGCCGTCAGCGAGCTCAACAAGGTCTTCGAGGCGATGTTCAGCCAAGATGGGGTACAGGGCCAGCAGGTCGAAACCGGTTTCCTGGGTGAGGCGGAAGATGAAATCGACAAGCTTTTTGGCTGACACGGGGAGACGTAACGCATGTCGATGATCAATCATGCGGCCCGGGAGATCAATTGCAAGCTGGTCTACTACGGTCCCGGCCTGGGCGGCAAGACTACCAATCTCGAACATGTCTACGGCAAGGTGGCGCCCGGGTCCCGGGGCAAGATGATCTCCCTGGCGACCGAGACCGAGCGCACCCTGTTCTTCGATTTCCTCCCGGTGGACCTGGGCACCATCCGCGGATTCAAGACCCGGTTCCATCTCTACACGGTTCCCGGGCAGGTGTACTACAACGCCTCGCGGAAGCTGATCCTGAAAGGGGTGGACGGCGTGGTGTTCGTGGCCGACAGCCAGATCGAGCGGATGGAAGCCAACATCGAATCGATGCAGAACCTGTATGACAACATGGCGGAGCACGGGTACGATCTCACCCGGATGCCGTTCGTCATCCAGTACAACAAGCGGGACCTGCCCAATGCCGCGCCGATTTCCGAGCTGCAGTCCGCGCTCAATCCCGGGTGGCCGGTCGCCGACCCGGCCCGGCAGCGGCAGACCGCCGACCCGACCCACCCGGGCGAGTTCCTGGTCGCCCAGCAGGACGGCGAGTGGATCGAGCGCGCGTCCTACTACGAAGCAGTGGCACTGACGGGAGAAGGCGTGTTCGATACGCTGAAAACCATCAGCAAACTGGTTCTGAAGAGTTTAGGGTGAGGTAAGGAGTCAGGGCTCAGGGGCTCAGGGCTCGGAGCTCAGAACCAGTGCACTTGAGCCCTGAGGCCTCGAGCCCTTTCAATGTGGACCCTTCCGAACATCATCACCCTGGTCCGGATCAGCTTCACTCCGGTCATCGCGCTGTTGCCGTTCATCAACGGCTATTGGCCCAAGCTCATCGCATTTCTCATTTTTCTCGCCGCCGCCATCTCCGACGTCTGGGACGGGTACCTCGCCCGGACCCGGAACCAGGTCACCGACCTCGGCAAAGCGCTCGACCCCATCGCCGACAAACTGCTGCTCTTCGCGACGCTGATTCCGATTTATTTCATCTCGCGGGCGCGGCACAATCTGTACGACATCCCGGTGTGGGGCAGTATTCCACTCTGGGTCTGCATCCTGCTGATCGGACGCGAACTCGCCATGACCGGCTTCCGCTGGTGGGCCAAGCGGCGCGGAGTGGTCATCCCGGCCGCCGGTCCCGGCAAGCTCAAGACCGTCATCCAGAACATTTTCATCGGCGCGGTCATGCTGTGGTTTGCCTTCCGCGACGCCCGCAAACCGATGGGCTGGGAGCACAGCCGGTTCGCCCAGTTCTGGAATGATTTCCACGGCGGATTCGTGGCCGTGGCGCTCGCTGTCGCCGCCGCGCTGACTATCTACTCGTTCATCGTGTACATCTACAGGTACAGGGCCCTGTTCTCCGAGAAGTGAGTCCCCGGAGGCTCAATTCACCACGGAGTCACGGAAGTCACGAAGCTTGCACGGAGAACGCATGCATGATTTTCCCTCCGTGCTACCTCCGTGTTCTTCGTGGCTCCGTGGTGAGTTAGTTTGCACCGATCTATGGATATCGAGATCCTGACGATCGGGACCGAGCTGCTGCTCGGGTTCACCATCGATACCAACGGCGCGCACATCGCCCAGGCGCTCTCCGAAATCGGCGGCCGGGTGGTGCGCCGCACTTCGGTGCCGGACGACCGTGACGCGATTCGCGAAGCCGTCAGCGACGCGCTGAACCGCACCGGGCTGCTGATCACCACGGGCGGGCTGGGTCCTACCAGCGACGATTTTACCAAGGATGTCATCGCCGGAGTCTTCGAGGCGCCGCTGGAATTCCGGGACGCAATCTGGGATCAATTGAAACAGCGCTTCGAGCGGATGGGGCGGAAAGCGCCGGAGAGCAACAGGAGCCAGGCCCTGGTGCCGCGCGGCGCCACGGTGCTGCAGAACCGGTGGGGAACCGCGCCGGGACTGTGGCTCGAGAGCGGCCGCGGGATCGCGATTCTCCTGCCTGGCGTGCCCAGCGAAATGCGCCAGCTCCTGGCCCATGAAGTCGTTCCCCGGCTGCGGGCCAAGGCCAGCGGCAGCGTCGTCCGGTCGGCCACTATCCGCACCACCGGCATTGCCGAATCCGCGCTGGCCGAGCGGCTGGGAGATATCGAGGCCGAGCTGGCGCCGTTGAGTCTGGCGTACCTGCCGGGCCTGCCGGGCGTGGATCTCCGGCTCACCGCCTGGGGCCTGGCGCCGGAAGAAGCCGAGCGGACGCTCGCTGAGGGGAGCGAACGGCTGCGCAGCCTTGCCGGCGAGCACGTGTACGGCAACGGAGACCAGGACTTGGCCGCGGTCGTGCTGGAGCGGGCCCGATCAGGCAAGCGGAAACTCGCGATCGCGGAATCGTGTACCGGAGGCCTGGTGGGCGGGAGAATCACCGCGATTCCGGGAAGCTCCGAGGTTTTCCTCGGTGGCATCATCGCCTACGAAGACCAGGTCAAGAAACGCGACCTCGGCGTCCCGGCGGAAACGATCGCCGCCCATGGTGCGGTGAGCGAGGAGGCCGCCCGGGCCATGGCCGCCGGCGTCGCCCGGCGGTTCGGAGCCGATCTCTCGATCGCGGTGACCGGCATAGCCGGACCGGACGGCGGCAGCGAGGCGAAACCGGTCGGCCTGGTGTGGATGGCGACCAGCGTAGACGGAGTGGTCGAAAGCTTCCGGTACGTGTTCCCCGGCACTCGTGAGGAAGTCCGGACTCGGGCGGCGCAGTGGGTGCTGTTCCAGCTGCTCAAGAGAATCAGGTAAGGGTGCAGAGTGCTTGGTGCCAGGTGCTGGACAATTGGCTGGCGACTCTCAGCACGTAGCACTGAGCACTGAGCACCGAGACCGTGTCAGTTTGGCCGACTGAAGCGGCACGGGCAATGCCTGTTATCTTTCGATGCGCTGAAATCTTAACAGGATACTCAAGTGACTGATAAACCTATATTTAACCAGCCAGACCTGACCCAGGCCGACGGGGTCAAAGACGTCCCGGAGGTGCTCGACAATGCCGATACGGCGGATGACTCCGGCGCAACGGCCACCCGAGGCAGACGGGGCGAGGTGCTTCCGGTGGAGCCTCCCGAGCAGAAAGCGATCCGGCTGGAAGAAGAGAATGACGGGCTCAAGGACAAGCTCCTTCGGCTTGCCGCCGAATTCGACAACTTCAGAAAGCGCTCCGCGCGGGAACGGGTGGAGACCGAGGCCCGGGCCCAGGCCGCCGTCGTGATGCGGATGCTGGAAGTGCTGGATGATCTCGAGCGCCTGGTGTCGGGCGAGGACCACGGCCAGGGCCCGGTTTTCGACGCGACCGTGCTGATTCACAAGAAGCTCAAGAAGGAGCTGGAAGCGGCCGGGCTCGAGGCCGTGCGACCCGACGGCCAGCCGTTCGATCCCAAGATGCACGAGGCGGTCTCGACCCTGCCGCCGCCGGATGCCGCCCGCGATCACACGGTGGCCGCCACTTTTCAAACCGGGTACACCTTTAAGGGAAATCTGATTCGTCCCGCCATGGTGCAGGTGTACTCCGATCCTGGTCAAGTCTGAACGTGGCGAGCCAGGACTTCTATCAGGTGCTGGGCGTACCGGACGCGGCCACGCCGGACGAAATCAAGAAAGCCTACCGGCGGCTGGCCAAGCAGTACCATCCCGACGCCAATCCCAACAATCCGCAGGCCGCCGAGCGCTTCAAGTCGATTTCTGAAGCGCACAGCGTCTTATCCGACGCCGACAAGCGCAAGCAGTACGACCAGATGCGGAAGCTGGGCGCATTCGACGGTTTCCGGCAGCAGGGGCCAACCTCGGGCCGACGCCCGGGATCCGGCGGAGCCCAGCCCGGCTCCGAAGAGTTCGATATCGGCGATATGAGCGGCTTCGGCCTGGGCGACATCTTCTCGTCGATCTTCGGCCGGGGGCGCCGCGAGGACAATCGGGGCGAAACGATGGAGGCGGTGGTCGAGGTGCCGTTCCGCGTCGCGGCCCTGGGCGGAAAGATCCCCGTCGTTCTGCCGATCACCGAGGGATGTCCGTCCTGCCATGGCACCGGAGCGGCGCCGGGGGCCAAACTCAACACCTGTCCCGAGTGCAATGGCCGCGGGACCGTCACTTTCGGCCAGGGTGGCTTCGCGGTCAGCCGACCCTGTCCCCAGTGCCGGGGCAAGGGAAAGATCCCGTCGGAGCCGTGCCCGGTGTGTCACGGCGCCGGCGAAGTCCGCACCCAGAGGCAGATCATGATCACGGTCCCGCCCGCGACCGAGACCGGGCAGAAGGTCCGGCTCAAGGGGCAGGGCGAGCCGGGCCGGGCCGGGGCTCAGGCGGGTGACCTGATCATCACCTTCCAGGTGCAGGAGGACCGGTTCTTCCATCGCGACGGGCTGAACCTCATCTGCGAGGTGCCCATCAACATGATCCAGGCGACCCTCGGCACCCGGCTCCGGGTGCGCACCCTGGATGGCCAGAAGGTCGTCCTCAAGATCCCGCCCGGCACCCAGCCGGGCCGGAAGTTTCGCATCAAGGGGCTGGGACTGGAGAAAAACGGCCAGAAGGGCGACCAGCTGGTGCAGATCCAGGTGACGGTGCCGGAGAAGGTGGCGCCGGAAGCGGAAGCCAAGCTGAAGGAGTTTGCGGAGACTGCAGGAATCAAGTTTTAGCGGATGGCCGCCATCAGCTTTCAGCCATCTTCATCCAGTCCAATTCGCTGGCCCTCCCGATAGGCGTCCATCATCTGCCGGTGGGTCGCCAGCTCTTCCTCCGGGGTGGCCGGACTCCGCTGCTGGTAGGTCCCTTCTGATTTGAGATCCCACGCCTGGCGATTGTCCCCCAGCATGAGCTGCAACATGTCCCGGATAGTGCGCCGGTGGCCGGGATCCAGCACCGGAGCCGCGACTTCGATCCGGCGATCCAGGTTCCTGGGCATCCAATCCGCCGACGAGATGTAGACTTCCTCCTCTCCGCCATTCTGGAAGTAGTAGGCCCGGGAGTGCTCCAGAAAGCGTCCCACCACGCTCACCACCCGGATCCGGTCGCTGATGCCGGGCAGTCCCGGCTTGAGACAGCAGATCCCGCGAACGATCAGGTCGATCTCGACGCCAGCCTGGGAGGCTTCGTAGAGCGCGAGAATGATGTCGGGATCCACCAGCGCGTTCATTTTGCCGATGATTCGGGCCGGTTTCCCCTGCCGGGCGTTCTCCCGTTCCCGATTGATCAGCCCCACGAAGGCCTCCCGCATGCCGTTGGGCGCGACGATCAGCTTGCGGAAGCTCCCCGGCCGGGCGAACCCGGTCAGCACGTTAAACAGCTGGGTGAGGTCCGCGCCGATGTCTTCCTGGCAGGTGAAGAGGCCGAAGTCGGTGTAGATGCGCGATGTCTTCGGGTTGTAGTTCCCGGTGCCGAGATGGACGTAACGCCGGAGCCCGTCGCCCTCGCGCCGTACCGCCAGCATCACCTTGCTGTGGGTCTTGAGTCCGGCGACGCCGTAGCTCACATGGACCCCGGCGTCTTCCAGGCGCTGGGCCCAGATGATGTTGCTCTCTTCGTCGAAGCGGGCCTGGAGCTCGATCAGCACCGCCACCTGCTTTCCCCGCTCCGCGGCCTGCAGCATCATCCGGGCGATACTGGAGTCGCCGCCGGTGCGGTAGAGCGTGAGCTTGATGGCGAGCACGTCGGGATCGTCCACCGCGGCCTGGATGAACCGCTCGACCGTGGTATTGAAACTCTCATAGGGATGGTGGACCAGGATGTCCCGCTCCCGGATTACCTCGAAGATGTCCCGGCCGGTGGTGAGGCGGGGCGGGGTGACGGGATGATAGGGCGGATCCTTGAGGGCCGGCACGTCGAGCGAGGCGAGCGTCATGAGGTCGCCGCCGTCCATGGGGCCGCTCACCTCGTAGATGTCGTCCGCGGTGAGCCAGGGGATCCGGGATTCCTGCTCCTCGGAGAATTCCGCCAGCAGCATCTGGCGAAGCGCGGCGGGCATCGTGGGATGCACTTCGAGCCGGGTGACCTCTCCGAAGCGGCGGTTGCGCACTTCTTCCTGGATCAGGCTCAGCAGGTCTTCCGCCTCATCATGGTCGATCTCGTACTCGGTGTTCCGGCTGATCCGGAAGGTGTAAGAGCCCAGGATTTCGATGCCGGGAAACAGCGCCTCCAGGTTGGTGGCGATCAGCTGTTCCAGCGGGACGAAACGATGTGAGTCGGGGAGTTTGACCCAGCGGGGAAGAATCCGCGGTACCTTGACCCGGGCGAACCGCTCCTCGCCATCCGCATCCCGAAGCACCACCGCGAGCGAAAGGCTCAGGTTGGAGATGTAGGGGAACGGATGAGCCGGGTCGACGGCCAGCGGAGTCAGGACCGGAAAGACGTGGGTCTGAAAGTACTGCTCCAGGAACGTGCACTCGTCCCGGGTGACCGAATCCATGTCCAGCAGGTGGATGCCGTCTTTGGTCAGGCTGGGCAGGACATCCTGGGTCAGGCTCTCGTTGTGCTGCCGCTGCATGCCGCGAACGATGGCGGAGATGGCATTCAACTGGTCTTCCGGGGTCATCCCGTCGGCCGTGCGCTCGCTGAAGCCCGCGGCGACCTGCTGTTTCAGGCCGGCGACCCGGACCTGAAAGAACTCGTCCAGGTTGGTGCTGAAAATCGCCAGGAACTTGAGTCGTTCCAACGCCGGATTCCGGGGGTCACGACCCTCCCACAGCACCCGGCGATTGAACTCGAGCCAGGAAAGCTCCCGGTTGATGTAGAGGGAGGGGTGCCGCAGATCCACCGCGGCAGGCGGCGTTTCGGGAGGAGGAACCTTGACGTCGGTCACGGGGGCGAAATTTACCCCCCGGTGGGGTGGGGCGATACCTCGCACGTCACAGGCTTGTAACAGCTTGAGACTATGAGCCTTAGTTATAGCGTCGGTGGCGGGCTCAGAAGCAGGAAGAAGGTAGCGAGCAGGGAAATGGTGGCGGCGAGAAAAACCGCGCCGGCCAACAGGGCCCGGGCGACGCGCCGGTTGAGCGGCGCGGGCAAGTCATGGTTCCGCTCCAGGAGGCCCCACCCGCCCAGGGCGCTCAAACCCAGGGGAGGCGTGGCGAGCAGCCACCAACCTGGATCGCCCAGGAATCCAAGAGGTACCGCGACCAGCCCAAAGGCGACGAGATCATACAGCTCGCGGGGTCTCGCTCGGAAGGCCCAGTCGCTCAGCGCCTGGGTGAACGGGCTCGGTTTCGTCAGTCGGTTGAGGACAGCGATCATCGCGACTCTCCCGCCAAAGGCAGTATTGCAATGTATCGCGGCCGGCCGAATTGCGACACCTTCCGTTGTCATCGTGCTGTCATCCCCGGATCGTAGACTCGCAGCCCACGCAGATGACTACCCAACAGGAGCAGCATCATGATTCGCATTGGCGGCCTGACGGTACTCTCCCTGTTCCTCGTTGTCGGCAGTGTCGCCGCCCAGGAGCGAGAGGCCGGAGAAGAGAATGAGAAACCGATTGCCCGGGCGCAGCTGCCGGCTCCGGTCCAGCGCACGGTGGCGAGCGTAAGCCAGGGAGCGACGATCAAGGGTTTCGTCGAAGAGACCGAAGACGGCAAGACGGCCTATGAAGTCGAGATGTCCATCAACGGGCACACCCGGGATGTGTTGATCAGCCCCACCGGCGAAGTGCTCGAGGTGGAAGAGCAGGTGGTCCTGGATTCGCTCCCGCCCGCGGTCAAAGCCGGCCTCCTCGCCGCGGCGGGCAGCGGCCGCATCACAGTGGTGGAATCTCTCACCAAGGGCGGGAAGCTGGTGGCCTATGAGGCCCACGTGACGACCAACGGCCGCCGCTCCGAGGTGCAGGTGGGGCCGGACGGGAAGAAGCTGGACCACGAGGAGTGAGCTGAGAACGGCAGAGAACAGCACACCGCAGAGTGACCGAGTGTCGCTGAGACTTTCGCGGAGGACAGCAACAGAAGAATTGTACAACTAGTGTTTTTGTAGTTCTCAGCGATAACCTCCGCGTACCTCTGTTTCTCTGTGGTGTGCTGATCTCCGCGCTCTCAGCCCGAGAACACGACACTGCAGCAGGTCACTCCCGCTTCCGCCTTGGCCAACTCGGAAGCGTCGACCGGCACCACCAGCACACCCTGCGCTTCCAGCCGCTCCCGGGTCCGTTGCCAGGCCGCGGCGTGCAGCACGGAGTCGCCGATCCGGAGCGCATTGGCGGCAAAGGGTTCGGTGGGATCACACTCGATCAGGGCGAACTCGGGGAACAGCGCGGGGTCGACCCAGCGAGGGTTCAGGAGCAGGGTGCCGTCGGCTACTTCGGTCACGGCGGTCTTGAGATGGAGACAGCCGGTGGTCTCCACCGGCGTGACGGTGTACCCGAACGGTGCCGCGAAGCGCTCCAGCTGAGCGATGCCGGCGTCGTTGGTGCGCCCCGAGCGGCCCACGTAGAGGGTCCGATTGACCCGCAGTACGTCACCCCCATCCAGGGTGCCGGGCCCTTCGATTGCCCGGAGCAGGCGGCGGGGACGCAGAGTCTCCGCCACCAGCTCGGCTTCTTTCCGGCGGGATACCGCACCGGACCGGGTCACGATCCCGATTTCATCCAGCACCACCGCCATATCCTCGACGAAGACCGCGTCCGGCAGCTCCGGCGCAGGGGGAACCCGCTGGACCTGGCATCCCATATCCATGAGGCAGCGCTCGTAGCGCTCGTGCTGGGCCTGGGCCAGCTCAAGGTCGATGGGGGCGCGCGTGAGATGGGTCAGCTCGCAGTTATTGATAGTGGGGCTGAGCTGCCGGGTGAGCGCGATGAGCATATGCGAGCGTCAGCTCAAAGCCAGCCCAGCATTTTCGAATGAATGAACCCCCACACCACCATGATCATCAGGAACGCGACCACGACTAGGAAGCCGTATTCCCAGGTCGCGCTGGGGAACAGGTGCAGGAAGTTCATGCCGTAGATGCTGGCCACGAAATTGGGGACCATGATGATCACGGTGACGGCGGTGAGCCGCTTCATCACCAGGCCAAGCCGGTTGAAGGAATAGAACACCTGGACATCGAGCGCCGCACTCAGGAGGTCGCGATAGGTGTCCAGCTCGGCGAGCACGTGCACGGCGTGGTCCTGCACATCACCGAAGTAGGGACGCAATCCTTCCGGGATTTCCCGCTCCCGGCGCAGGACCTCGGCCAGCACATGGCTGGTCGGGGCGAGCAGCCGGGGCACTCGGAGCAGTTCCTTGCGAAGCCGGAAGAGATTGCGGGCGGCGCCTTCCTCGCCTTCGAAGATGGCGGCCTCGATGTCTTCGATGCGCTCCCGCATCCGGTCCTGGACCACGAAGTAGCCGTCCACCAGGCTCTCGAACAACGTGTAGGCCAGGCAGGCAATGCCGTACTGCTGGCGGCCTTCGTGGGTTTCCCAGCGCCGCCGCGCCTCGCTCAGCACGGCCAGCACGGCGGCCGGCCGGCGGTGGATGGTGACGAGGTAGTTCTCGCTCCAGAACAGGTTGAGCTCCCGGGGCAGGAAACCCTCCCCGGTCTGCTCCGCGGCATAGACCACGATGAAGTAGTAGCCGCTGTACGCGTCACAGCGGGGTCGCTCATGTGGCTTGGTCACTTCTTCGAGGGCCAGCTCGTGGAATCCGAAGACCCGGCGGAGGAGGGCTTCGTCGCCGGCGTCGGGGTCGCTCACATCGAGCCAGAGTCGTTTGGTCGGATCGCGGAGCAACTCGGTGAGCCGCTCGACACTCACTTCGGCCGGCTTCTCCAGACCACCCTGGTCAACCACCAATCGCATGGTTCCCATGCCGCCCTCCGTTGAGTGAGGATCTATCCGCGGTGCTTGAAGAACTGCACGGCCCGCTCGTGCTTGAGGGCCGCCGCCCGGGTCTTGAAGGTGCCGAGGTTCCGCCGCTTGCCCGTCTTGGGGTCTTTTTTCCGGGAGTACAGGCGATATCCGCCGGAAGCCAGTTTACGAATCATGGAAGGTTCTTCCGATCTCCAGAAAAGGGGACACGGCGCGCACTATGGCGCTCCCGCTGTGGCGATGTCGACCCCTACTACCATACTCCGAGATCCAACTTCCCACCAGATATAATGTTACCAGTGGCCGACAGCTTGCGTGAAAGCCATCCGATTCCCCTACAACATGCCGCGAAAATCACCTCAGGACAGGTGGCGTATGCGCCGGAAGACCGTCGGGCGGCTTTTCTCGCTTGCCGCAGTCAGCAGTGTGCTGGTCCTCCTGGTCCACGCCTGCGCCGATGCACCGTCGCCGCTGGCGCCCGAGCTGGGCGAAACCGATTCCGCACTCACCGGCCTGCCCCGGGATCCCGGCATCGCGGGCAGCATCGGCTCCTGGTCTCCCCAGTTTGCCTGGCCCGATGTCGCGGTCCACCTGACGCTGCTTCCGAACGGAAAGGTCATGAGCTTCGGGCGCACCGCCGGCGGAGTACCTTTCATCTGGGATCCGGCCAGCGGCGGCTTCACCTCGGTCCCCAGTCCGTCATTGCTCTTCTGCGCCTCCCACACGTTGCTCCCCAACGGCAAGCTCTTCGTGGCGGGAGGCCACATCACGGACGGGCACGGGCTCCCCAACGCCAACGTCTACGATCCCGCGGGCGGCAGCTGGGCCGCTCGAGCGCCGATGGCGCAGGGCCGGTGGTATCCCACCGCCGTGACGATGGGCAACGGCGAAGTGGTCGTGACCGGCGGAACCAATCAGAGCGGCAGCACGGTGCTGATCCCCGAAGTCTGGAAGACGACCGGCGGCTGGCGGGCCCTGAGCAGCGCCTCGATGTGGCTGCCGTACTATCCCCGCGCATTCCTGGCGCCTAACGGGAAAATGTTTTACGCGGGGGAAATGCCGCAGACGTATTACCTCAACACCTCCGGGACCGGTGCCTGGACCTTCGTCGCCACGCGCGTGGTGGCCGGCCGGGATTACGGCTCGGCCGTCATGTATGAGCCCGGGAAGATCATTTACATCGGCGGGGGTGATCCCCCGACCAGCTCGGCGGAGATCATCGATCTCAATGTGGCCTCACCGTCCTGGCGGCTGACCACTCCCATGGCCACTGCCCGGCGGCAGATCAACGCGACCCTGCTGCCCACCGGCGAGGTGCTGGTGACCGGCGGCAGCAGTGCGTCCGGCTTCGCCAACGCGGCCGGCGCGCTCCATACCGCGGAGATATGGAATCCGCAGACCGAAACCTGGACCACGTTGGCGGCCAACACGGTGAACCGGCTCTATCATGGCACCGCGCTGCTGTTGCCGGATGGGAGGATACTGCATACCGGGAGCGGGGACGGCGGTGGCGTGGCTGACGAGTACAACGCGGAAATCTTTTCGCCGCCCTATCTCTTTGCCGGTGCCCGTCCCCTGATCACCAGCGCTCCCGCCTCGGTGAGCTACGGCAAGACTTTCAACCTGGGAACGCCGGTGCCTACGGGAATCAGCCGGGTGACCTGGGTGCGGCTCATGTCCACGACGCATGCGTTCGACATGAACCAGCGCTTCGTCAATCTGAGCTTCACCAGGCAGGCCACGTCGCTCGCGGTCAAGGCGCCGTCGGTGAAGAACCGGGTTCCGCCCGGCCACTACATGATGTTTGTGATTGACGCGGCCGGGGTGCCGTCGATCGCGCGGATCGTGCAGATCAAGTAGCGGTTGACTATTGCGGGTCCGTTGCTATCGTGTCAGTACGTCGTCGTGCTGACATATGGCCCTCAGTGTTTCCGAGTTGCTCGCGTATGCGCTCCCCTTCCGCAGAACCCGATATTGCGCGACCCTCCAGGCCAATTCGCCGGGAGGAAGTTCGTCGCGTGGCCCCACCAATCACGGACGGGGGCTCCCCAACCCGGATCGTGGTGCTGGGAGGTGGATTTGGCGGCGTGACGGTGACCCGCCAGCTGGAACGCCTGTGTCGCGGGCGATCGGATCTGGAAATCACCCTGGTGAGCCGGGACAACTTCTTCGTGCTCACGCCGCTCCTCTTCGAAGCCTGCTCCGGCACCCTGGAGCTCCGGCATTGCGCCCAGGCCATCAGGCCGGCCCTCCGGAGGGCGCGCTTTGTCGAAGCTACCGTCCAGGGCGTCGACGTCGAACGGCGCCAGGTTCACACCGTCGTCGCCGAGGGCGGCGCACATGACCTTGCCTACGACCAGCTGATCGTGGCGCTCGGCGCGTCGACCAACCTTGGCGTGCTCCCCGGCTCCGAGAACGCCTTCACGTTCAAAACCATGGCCGATGCCCTGGTGCTCCGGAACCATTTGATCGAGCGATTCGAACGGGCCGATGTGACAACCGACTCCCGGTTGCGGCGCCGGTATCTCACGGTGGTGGTGATCGGTGGCGGGTTGGTCGGTGTGGAGCTGCTCGGCGAGTTGACGGCTTTCACCGACAATGTGCTGCGCTTCTACCCTCGCCTCCGGCGCGACGAGCTCAGGTTTTACCTCTTCGAGGCCACCGCCCGTATTCTGCCGGAAGTCGACGCCAGGCTGGCCGACGTGGCGACCCGGGTGCTTCGGGGCCGCGGGGCCGAGATTCGTGCTTCCATGCCGGTCCGTTCGATCGAGCCGGGGCGAGTCCACCTGGCCGATGAGACCATCGACGCCGATACCGTGGTGCTCGCGGCCGGGATCATACCGAATTCCGCGGCCTCAGGAATGTCCGTCGCTCATGACCAGCGCGGACGGATAGATGTCGACGAGACGATGCGGAGCCGGAGCCACCCACAGGTCTGGGCCCTCGGCGATTGTGCCACGATCCCGGGCCCCGACGGCCGACCCTATCCCGCACTGGCACAACACGCGGTTCGCGAAGCCAAGCAGCTGGCGCGGAACGTAGTGGCTGCAATCGCCGGGCGTCCGCCCCGTCGATTCGCCTATCACGCGCTCGGTACCATGGCGTCGCTCGGCCATTCCCGCGCCGTCGCGCAGGTCCTCGGGATACGCCTCCGGGGGTTTGTGGCCTGGTGGATTCGACGAACCTACTACCTGTTCCAGATGCCGCGGTGGGATCGGCGATTCCGCATCGTGCTCGACTGGACGGTGGCCCTGTTCTTCCGACCGGACATCACCAAGGTCGATCTCGCCGTCGAGCAGGAACAAGCGCGGCAGAACTGCGCGGCGGGCAGTCACGAAATCACGGCGTCTTCCGGTAGACATCAGTACTCAGGTACTTGAGGCCCGAATCGGCCAGCAGTGTCACCACCGTAGCGCCGGGCCCCAACCGCTCCCCCAGCTGAATCGCGGCCAGGACGTTGGCGCCGGAGGAGGTTCCCGCGAACAGGGCTTCCTCCCGCGCCAATCGCCGCGCCATTTCCTTCGCATCGTCGGTCGGAATCGGCCGAATCTCATCCACCAGCGCCGGATTCCACAGCGGAGGGATGTAGCCGATCCCCACGCCTTCGATCTTGTGGGGACCGGCCGCGCCGCCCGACAGCACCGCGGATTCCGCCGGCTCGACGACGCCAATCCGGATCGCCGGCTTCAATCGCTTCAGCACCGTGGCCACCCCGCGGGATGAAGCCGCCGTCCCCACGCTGTGCACAAAGGCGTCGACCTTCTCGTTGGTCTGACTCCAGATCTCCTCGCCCAATCCGAAGTACCCCGCGACGCTGTCCTGGTTGTTGAGCTGATCGGTCCAGTAGGTATGCGGTTCCCGGCTTACCGTCCGTGCGGCCTCGATCATGTCCAGGATGAGTTTCTTTGTGGTGCGGCCGCCCTCGCTCGGGACCAGCGTCAGCTCGGCGCCGAGTGCCACCATGTGATCCAGTTTCTCCTTGCTGAAGGCATCCGAGCTGACGATATGGATGCGATAGCCCTTCGCCGCGCAGACCAGCGCCAGCGACGTCCCGGTACTCCCGCCGGTGTACTCGACGACCGTGTCTCCCGGCTTGAGCCGGCCATCCGCCTCGGCCCGGGAGATTACGGCCAGCGCCATCCGGTCCTTGAGGCTGCCGGTCGGATTCTCCCACTCGAGTTTCACGTAGATATGGGCGCAATGGCGAGGCACGACCTTGCGCAGCTGTACCAGCGAGGTTCCGCCGATGGCGCCGAGGATGTCCATGAGGGTCAGGGCCGGCTGAACACGGCTCCGTGCGGTATGGCTCGTCCGGTGGATCCGTGCGGCCATTGCTCGCGGTCGAGGCTTACGCCGAGTTTTGTCGAGCCGGCGGTTGTGAACGTTGAATCCAGCTGCAGCGCACCGGTACGCGGATTCAACCGGGCGAGCAGCACTCTGGACTCGAGCTCACGATAGCCGGTAATCACCAGCCGGTCCCCATTCGGCTCCAGCCCGATCCAGTGGGGGATCTCGTTCGGCCCAAGGGTAAGCCTGCTGACCTCGCGGGGGTGGGCCGGATCGGAGACGTCCAAGCTCAGCACCGCGTGCTCCGGCCCGCTGGTCTGGAGCCAGAAGCGGCCGGCAACTGCGGGCACCGCACAGAGCAACTGGGGATCTGCCGGAGTGGAGTAGGCCCACTCGGCGGACGGTGCTTCCCCTGCCAAGCCCGTCAGCACGTACAGCCCACACCTGAAAGTGTTGACCAGGACGGTGCGGCCGTCGGCGAGCACTCGAGGCTCGGCGGTCAACAGGTTCTCGCCGCCCCGGGGACCCGCCGGCAATAGAATCGTCTTGATCAGCCGGAGATCGGAGAGCCGCCAGATCTGCACCGCGCCGCTACTGGTTTGCAGGTGCATATCGGTGGCGGTGGTCACCACCCGGTCCATCTCCGGAAGGACCGCGAGGCTGTAGGGACGGACTCCCGAGTCGATCGCCACCCGGGCGTCGGCCGAGCGCACGATGCGGCCCGCGGTATCGAATTCGACCAGACCGCCGGTCTCGACCGGGCCATGATCGCTCCGCATCTGGAAGGTGGCCAGAACGTTTCCGTTGGGGAGCCGGGCGTAACTGTGGGGATACTTGAAGGGCCCGGCGTCGCCGAACGGCGTGAGGAGCCTGGGGTGAACGGGGTCGCGGAGGTCGAAGCGATAGGTCCGACCGGCGTCGAACCCGTTGGCCCACAGGATGCCGGAGGCCGGCATCTCGTACTCGGTGTGATGGGGCCGAGTGGCGGCAGCGCCGACGGGAAGCGTCGCGACGACCGAAGCGTAGGTGGTGCTTGCGGGATCCACGTCGATCACCGCGAGGAAATCGCTGTCCTTCTTGTCGGCGTCGCCGGCCCAGAGGAAGAGGTACCGGCTCCCGGCGTTGTCCGGCACCGGAACGCGGGCAGGGTGACCAGCGGGGCACGCGCTGAGCAGAATTGCCGCAAACAGCGTGAGTCTAGACGCCAATGTCACGAAATCGAAAAGTTGATCGTCTGTTGCACGCAGACCGCTACCGGGCGGCCTGAATGGGTAGCCGGCGCGAACTGCGTACCGGTCACGGCTTCCTTTGCGGGTGGTATGAACGCTGGGTTAGTGGCAGTGTCGACGGCGATTGAGGGACCAATCACCATGCCTGAGGCATCCACGACGAATCGCAGGATGACCCATCCCTCGATGTGCCGGGCTTTCATCTCCGGGGGATAGGGGCTCATGCCGAGTTTGACAGGCTTCTGCGGCAGATCCACGTCGACCTCGAGATAGACCGGGGAGGAATCGGGCATGGTATAGTGACACTCGATGACGCCAACGCTTTCCGGATGCGGCGGTGCGGGGTGGACACGTGTACAGGCGAGGACCAGGCCGAACACGAGGGCGATGAGAGTTGCGTCACGGGTGCGCATATGACCTGGAGTATGCAGCAAAGCCCAACCAGCGACAAGGCGTCATCACTCGACCCCGAAGCAAGGTGACATCTCCCCTCTGCGTCCGGGCGGGTCAGTACCGGATTGTCAGTCTGGCAAAAACTGGAACACGAAGTACACGAAAACCGGGGAGTTCACGGAAGAACAGCATAAAGAATTCTTATAGGGTGTTCTTCGTGAACCATCGTGAACCATCCAGGTCCTGCGAGCGTTGTTGGAGCGTTTCATGGACGGCACCTCCTGAACCAGCCACGATCCCATAGCCTTTCGACTTTGTAAACCGCGTCAAACCAATCGGGCGACAAGCCGGACTGCTGCCAGAAATGTGCACCGCACCGCGCGCTACATCGTGGAACCGGCAGACTGATTGCAAGCGGCCAGGGAAGACTCCTTCACACCACTGCCGACGCCGTAAACCCGGATTCCCTTGAGCGTTGTCGCCGGGTAATCCGGCCAGGTATGGCTGGCTGCGATGGGGGTAAGGACTTGAGTGACCATTCCAGTCGGACGAATTGCGGTGAAGTCGTATTCCCAGATGCCGTCTGCCGGAGGGGTGACATAGGTGCGCGGAGTGAGGAGCGGGTTGGTCCAACCTCCCGTCGGAACCTCACCTCCAGCGTCAACCACCAGTTGAGGCGGGTCACTCTTATTGATCGAGCAATGGATCGACACGATCGTGGGCACCGCCTCAGGCGCCGGCGTTGCCGCAGCTTCCGGAGTCGAATCCGCCGCGGGAGCATCAGCTTTCGGCTTACATGCCTGAGTGGAGAGCCCAACGGCGGTAAAAACCGCGAAAGCGGCCAATCGTGCGGACATCGATATCATGGGACCTCCCTGAAAGGACCGGGTTGGTGGACCGATTTCTGGACCCGATGAATTCAGTATGCCCCGAAATCCTGGCAGCGCCAGTAGGGCCGGGAGGTGGGTTGTCTTGGTGTGGGCGGCCGTGGGGAACTCGTGACGGCCCCCGAACCGAGGCCCTAAGCACCGGGCGGCGCCGATTCCACGCTGATGTGAAAAAGCAGCTTTGCCACTAGACTCGCGCTTCCCTGGCGCGCCGGGTCCAGTGCCAGAGGCCAGCCGCCACATCAAGTGGCCGCCCAGCTCGGTGGGTATGCGTTCGATCAGGAAGTCGGTGATCCGATTCGCCGTTTTCCAGACTGGGACGAGAGCATTTTGAGATTTGGGGCGAGGGCATTACGGAGCCTTTGCCGGGTTGTTGCCCTGTTGCGTAAGTAACTGCAGAGTCTTCTCGTCGCGACCTCCGTCATAATACTGTGCGAGCAGGCGCTCGAACACCGACCCGGGCGGGAGCACAGCGGCGAACAGCGTAGCGGACGATCTCAGTTTCAGGTCGTCAGGATAACCAAAAATCTCGGCCGCGGTGCGGCCCTCGATGGCTACAACCGCCTCGGCACACTCCAGCAATCGCGGACCGAGAACCGGGTGAGCGAGGTAGGCCTTGGCTTCGTCAACGCCCTGGATCGCAAAGAGCCTGGCAGTCGGACTGGAGGCCAACCCTTCCAGCTGCGGAAAAATGTACCACATCCAGTGCGTGCGCTTGCGGCCCCCCGCGATCTCGGACAGGGCCCGCTGGTAGCTGTGCTCCTGCGCCACGACGAACCGGATCAGGTGGAATGGGTCAGTCGGGCTGGGTGTGGGGGTGGACGTAACGAATGTTCCTTCCGAAATCTCGAGGTCCTCGGTCAAACGGCTGATCTTGGGCCGGTCCCGCCAAAGGAGGTTGGCCAGTCGGGGGAGGCCCTGAAGGGCTCGAGATCAGATCTTGAGCTCCGGCACGTAATTCTGCTCCGACCGGGGGGGCCGCACATAGCTGTCGTCCGGCTTCCGCCGGTGCGGCAGCTTGAGCGGCGGCGGAATCGCATCCCGGTAGTCCACCGAGCTCAGGATGTGCGCGATGCAGTTCAACCGCGCCCGCCGCTTGTTGTCGGCTTCGACCGTCCACCACGGCGCCTGTTTGATATCGGTGTGGCGGAACATCTCGTCCTTGGCCTTGGAGTATTCCACCCACTTGGGCATCGACTCCAGGTCCATCGGGGACAGCTTCCAGCGCCGAGCCGGATCGCCCGCCCGGTCTTGGAAGCGCCTTTCCTGCTCCTCGTCGCTCACCGAGAACCAGTACTTGAGCAGGATGATCCCGGAACGGACCAGCATCCGCTCGAACTCGGGGCAGGAGCGCATGAATTCGTCGTACTCGTCGTCGGAGCAGAACCCCATCACATGCTCCACCCCGGCCCGGTTATACCAGCTTCGATCGAACAGGACGATCTCGCCCGCCGCGGGCAAGTGCGCGATATAGCGCTGAAAGTACCACTGGCTCTTTTCCTTGTCGGTCGGCGTGCCCAGCGCGACGATTCGGCAGCCGCGGGGATTGAGGGGCTCGCTCACGCACTTGATCGCGCCACCTTTCCCGGCTGCATCCCGGCCCTCGAAGATCAGGACCAGCTTCTGCCCGGTCTCCTTGATCCAGTACTGCATCTTCACCAGCTCGAAATGCAGCTCGGCCAATTTCTCCTCGTAGACCTCGCGCTTCAGTTTCACGGTGGCCGGCGGATGCTCGTCGCCGCCTTCCGGCTCCTGCTCCTTGTCGTGCTTGTGTTTGTTCTTGCCCATGCGGCTCCCCCCCCGAGCTCATTCGATAGGTGTCGCGAGCCATGCCACGGCCTCGTCCTCCTGCTTGAACACGCCGATGGTACTGCCCTCCAGCTCAGAATAGGTTTGGAACAGCCGAGCCAGCCCGAAGTCCGCATCATTCTTGGTGAGAAACGCCCGCCGTGCCGAGGGGGCGAAGACCTTGGCCCGGGCCAGGTTCCGGAGCGCCTGGGGCGTGGCGGCGATCCGGGAAACCGGTCTGAGGTCGCAGAATTGATTGAAGGTGGGTTGGAACTCCGGATCGGCGGCGAGTCGGCGATAGTAGTCCGCCAAGTCCTCGTCGGTCAGCTCGCCCCAGGCCCGGGTCCGCACCAGGCGATGTGCAGCATCGATTTCGTAGGAAGCAGGCATCGGCCTCCTCGTGGAAGCCTGCGCCATAGAGTTAAGCGTTTACCCGGGTCGATGTCCAGTCAGCCCGTTACAATGCGGCTGGTGCGATCCCAGAGTTCGGCGGCCAGCGCCGGATCCTGGGCCAACTCGCTCGGAGTGACTTCCTTTGAGTGGGCGTAATAGCGGCCGCTGACACCACGGAGCTCGGGCGCGGTCGCGCAGTACAGCGGCGTCACCGCACCCTGCTCATTCGACAGCATGAACAGCTTCAGGAATCCCTGCAACGGCTGGGGTATCGCTCGCCATATGTTCGAGGCGACCGCGCCGGGATGGAGCGCATACGTCGTGACCGTCGAGCCGGCCAGCCGCCGGGCAAGCTCTTTGACGTGCAGGACATTCATCAGCTTGGTGACGCAGTAATCGGCGAACCCGCTGCGTTTGGGCGTATCATGGCGCTCCAGCACCGACCAGTCGATGTGATCGGCTTGCCGGTGCGCACCGCTCGCGACATTGACGATTCGGCCCTCGGCCGATTCCCGGAGGCGGGAGAGCAGGAGATTGGTGAGAAGGAACGGGCCGATGTGATTGGTCGCGTAGGTCAGGTCATAGCCGTCTTTGCTGAGTGCCCGGGTGCCGGCGATGCCGGCGTTGTTGACCAGGATATCGAGCGGATGGCTGGTGGCAAGAAAGCTTGCCGCCGCGTTTCGCACCGAACTCAGGTCGGCAAGATCGAGCTGAAGAAACGTCGCGTCCACCCCGGGATGCCGAGCGCGGAGTGCCTCCAGCACCGGAAGAGTCCGCTCCTCGGAGCGGCAGGCCAGGACCAGGCGCGCGCCTTTGGCGGCCAGCGCTTCGACCAGGGCCTTTCCGATGCCGGAGTTGGAGCCGGTGACGAGATAGGTGCGGGGAACGCCTTCAATAGCCATGGATATCCGCCGGCTGAGTCAAGGAGGCAAAACTCGAGCGAGCTTCTGGAATGATAATGGGTTAGCTACCGTCTATTGATGAATACGAACGTTCGTGCTATTATGGCTCCATGCGCAAGGGCCCATCCACGCGTCAGGCGATCCTGACTCACGCCACCGGACTCGCCAGCCAGGTCGGTCTCTCCGGCCTCACTATCGGCACCCTCGCCGACGAGCTGGAGTTGTCGAAGAGCGGACTTTTTGCCCACTTCAAATCCAAGGAAGCGCTGCAGATCCAGGTGCTGGAGCATGCCGCAGCAAGCTTTGTCCACAGTGTGGTTCGGCCATCGCTCCAGGAGCCGAGAGGCGAGCCACGAATGCGCTCACTGTTCGAGCGCTGGCTCGCGTGGGCTCGGGACCGGACCCTCCCCGGCGGATGCGTGTTTGTGGCTGCGTCGAGTGAGCTGGATGACCGTCCCGGACCGGTTCGCGATCGCCTTGTCAGCCTGCAGCGTGAGTGGCTCGGCGTGCTCATTCTCTCGTTTCAGAACGGTGTTGAGGCGGGCCGGTTTCGCGCCGACGGTGATCCCGAGCAGTTCGCGCAGGATCTCTATGGGATCATGCTGGCCTATCACCACCAGTCGCGACTGATGAATGATCCGGAGGCTGAAACCCGAGCGAGGCGCGGATTCGAGCGTCTCCTGAGGCACGCGCAATGAGCCCCTCCGTGCTCCGGCTCCTGCGTCCCACCATGCGGACTATCCAGGCGGTATCTCCCCGCGGGGCCGCCTTTCTTTTCGAGCGACTGTTCTTCCGCGCGCCGAGGAGTCCGGTCCCGGTCCAGGGCCGGCAGTTTCTCGCAACCGGGCGCCGGTTCGAGATTCGGGTGAGCGGCCGTCGGGTGATCGGGTGGAGTTGGGGAGGGGGGAATCCCGTGTATCTGGTCCACGGATGGGGCGGCTCCGCCGGCCGGCTGCACGCCCTGGCTCAGCCGATCGTCGCTGCCGGGCATGCGGTCGTTCTGTTCGATGCCCCGGGACACGGCTACTCCGGTCACGGGATGAGCTCGATGCCGGAGATTGCCCGGACGCTGATGGCGGTCAGCGATCGCTACGGTCCGGCCCACGCGGTCGTGGCCCATTCGCTGGGCGCGGCGGCCGCGGCGTTCGCTCTGGCGCATGGGGTGAGATCCCGGCGAGTGGTACTGCTGGCACCTCCAGCGAATCCCGCGGAGTGGGCGGTAGCGTTCGCGGCGGCCATGGGTCTCAAGGATGAAGTCCTCGGGCGGATGCGCTCCAGCAGCGAGCGCCGGCTCCGCTTCGACTGGAACGATCTCAACGTCTGCGTGCATGCCAGGACGATGGCCATGCCCCTGCTCGTCATTCACGATCGGAGTGACCAGACGGTGCCCTGGACCAACGGTGCCGCCGTTGCGCGAGCCTGGCCCGGCGCTCGTCTCATCGAAACCGAAGGACTGGGGCATCGAGGACTCGTGCGGGATCCAGCGGTGATCTCCCAGGTGCTCGCGTTCATTGCCGAGGGGGAGTTTTCCGAGCCGGCCGCCGCCGCTGCTCCGGTGGGAGCCCGGGCGCAACTGGAGTACGAGCTCTTCCATCCGGACAGCCGCTGGTAGTCCTAGAAAGTATTACCGAACCTCCCGGACGGTCGCGATCACGTCGCCTTCGAGGATCCCATCCACCACGCCGATGCCGTCGACCACCTCAGCGAACACCGTGTAGTCGCGTCCCAGCCGAAGATTGTCCTTGAGGTTGATGAACCACTGCGCGTCTCCGCTGTCGTGTCCCCGGGTACTCATGCCGACGGTACCGCGACGGTGGGGGACGGTCCCCAGCTCATCCCGGAGATACTGGGAGTAGCCGACATACTCATTGGTGCCCGGTCCGCCGCCCTGAATCACGAAATCCGCTTCGACCCGATGCCAGTTGCCGTTGTCGTAGTAGCCGGAGCGCGCCAGCTCGAGCACCCGTGCCGCCATCATGGGCGCTACATCGCCCCTGAGCCGCACCACGAAGCTCCCGCCACCCGAGGCCGGTGACATGGATATCTGGAGCCGCACCGGCTTGCCCAATGCCAGGGCGACGGCGTCGGCCGGCAGCGCGACCTTGATGGGCGGGGGCCGATCATCGCTGGCCGGACGTCCCGCCGCCTCGAGCAGCGCGACCCGGGCGTCCCGCTCGGACGCATTGCCTCGCGCGACCCACCGTTCGAACGCCGCGTTGGCGGCGGCAGCGACGTCGCTTCGCGGTGACCCCTTGAGGGCGACGGCAGCGGCGCGCACCGCTTGGGCCCCATCGTCAGTGAGCGCCTCGATGAACACCGCATCGTCCCCGTGTCCGGTGAGCTTGGCCAGGGCATCGATGGCGGCTTCCTTGACGTTGTCGTTGGGGTCGCGCGCGAGGATACGTAACCGCCCGGTATCCGCCAATCTTTCCAGCACATTGGGATCCTAAGCTTAGAATTCCACGTGGACAAGTTGTCGC
>JADMIO011701075.1_pt1 | contig 75147 bp, 46 predicted proteins | sample 8958161 | NCBI WGS metagenome assembly JADMIO01 (sample SAMN16585339, study PRJNA669376) | soil metagenome | isolation source: Crop rotation soil | place: USA: Cullars Rotation, Alabama | collected 2011 | reverse complement strand
TATGGTGAAAGTTGGAACCTCTTACGTGCCGATCAGATTAAAACGAAAGGCCCAGTCTTTCGACTGAGCCTTTCGTTTTATTTGACCATGTTGGTATGATTTAAATTAATACGACTCACTATAGGGTCAGTGCGGCCGCGACTTCAAGTCACGTGAATTCCAAGCTTCGGATCCCACTGTGCTGGAAAGGAATATGGCGATTTCGACTACAAGGTCACCGTACCCTGGAATATGATCGTCGCCGGCTCCGGCGAGTTGCAGAATCCCCGGGAAGTGCTCACGGCAAAAGAGCAGGCCCGGCTTACGGCGGCAAAGGCCAGCGATAAGACCATCATGATCCATGGCGCGGATGATATCGGGAACGCAGCCAGCAGGCCCGTACAAAAGGGAACGCTCACCTGGCATTTTAAAATGTACAATACGCGGGACGTTGCTTTCGGCGCATCCAGTGCCTATATATGGGATGCTGCCCGGGTAAATCTGCCCGGCGGCAGGAAAGCCCTGGCCATGTCCGTCTATCCTGTGGAAAGTGCCGGCGACGGCGCCTGGGGCAGGGCAACGGAATACCTCAAAGCCTCCATGGAATATTTCTCCGAAAAATGGTTCGTCTACCCCTACCCCGTAGCCATCAACGAGGCAGGCATCGCCGGAGGCATGGAGTATCCCGGCATCGTCTTCGACGGCATCAACGACAAAGGAAAAGAGCTCTACTGGGTGACCGCACATGAAATAGGCCACAATTGGTTCCCCATGATCGTCGGCTCGGACGAACGCCAGTACGCATGGATGGATGAGGGCTTCAACACCTTCATCGATATCTATGCCTCCGACGCTTTCAATAAAGGGGAATATGCCCCTAAAAGGGACGGAGAATATGCTCCGGGCGGCGGCAACCCCGTGGAAGAAATTGTTCCCCTCCTGCAGGATCCCCAGGCTCCGGCAATGATGACACGCGCGGACGCGATACCTGAAAAATACCGCCATCCCCTGACGTATTTCAAGCCTGCCATGGGACTGGTGCTCTTAAGAGAGGTTATTCTTGGCAAGGATCGTTTTGACTATGCCTTCCGACAGTACATCGACCGCTGGGCATACCGCCACCCGACACCTTATGATTTCTTCCGGACCATGGATAACGAGGCGGGAGAAGACCTCTGCTGGTTCTGGCGGGAATGGTTCTTCCAGAATGGCGGACTGGACCAGGCGGTCCAGCAGGTAGACTATACAGACAATGATCCCGCCAAAGGCGTGCAGGTAACCCTTACCAATCTCGACAGGATGGTCATGCCGGCTACCCTGGAGCTGGAGTGGAAGGACGGCAGCAAACAACGCATTTCCCTGCCAGTGGAGACCTGGATGCAGTCCGGCACGCGGGAGCTGCATTTTGCACCCGGTCCCGGAGGACAGAAATTGTCGGCTGTAACGCTGGACCCGGATAAGGTCCTGCCGGACGTAAACAGGGAAAATAACAGCTGGAAAGCCAAGTAACCTCCTGCTGCCCCGCGGATTATGTCAAAAATTCATAAAAAAATTTTGTAAGAATTATATAGGGCTTATCTTTGCACTCCTTTCAACGGAAGACGGAAGGTAAAGGGAGTTTAGCTCAGCTGGTTCAGAGCATCTGCCTTACAAGCAGAGGGTCGGCGGTTCGAACCCGTCAACTCCCACGAAAAAGGCTTCGATCACTCGAAGCCTTTCTTTTTTTGTGCTTGCATCTCAAAAGTTAAAAGCCGCGCGAAGTCCAATAACAGAATAATGCCCACCATAATATGGCCCTGGAGGAGTCTCCGGGGGAGTCCCTGGAGGAGGCATCTGATATCCACCACCCGTCGTCATGGATTCTTCATTTTGTTTCCACCCTGTGTATTTTAGTTCCACATCAACGGCTTTACCAATATTGATACCAGGGCCCCCGCCATACCAGAAGCTGGTACCTAACCCATTAGTGCCAAAGCCGGGACCAGCCTGCCCATGAATATAAAATGCGTTGGTTATGTACCATTTCACTCCGGCCATAACGGGTATATATTTAAAGTCGGGATACTTTACATTTTCAACCGTTTTGCCGAAATAGTCAACAAACCCGGCATTGACGGTAATACCTATGCTGTTACCCGGTTTATATTCCCCTTGCAATGAGCCTCCAAGACCGAAGCCTGAATAACTACTAAAATTGCCTATTGGAACGGAGGGTTCTACGCCGATACTCCAGATGAATGTTCTGTTCATTCCGTTGCCATTATAGCCTTGTGATCTCTGCATGGCATTTGAAGTGTCCTGTGCATTCGCAGCCGAAAAAGCTGCAAGGGCAATCACACAAATTAACTTTTTCATCGTGATGTTTTTTTGCAGTAAAAAAATCGCATTACCTAGCAACAGGACCTGGAAACCAGCTATGCAAATTTCACACCCCGCCTGCGGGTATTTCATTCAATTTTGAACGCTTCGATCAGGGAAGTAAAATGGAAAAATTTACCGAGTAATAGATTACTTAATGTTAAAGGAATTGTAGCGCAATCGTTGATAGCTCCTGCGGGTCCGAAACACTGGACCGGCAGTATCCTCTAAGGCTGCTCCAAATGGCGATTGTCGATGGAAGATTTGCCCGGTCAGATTGGCTGTTTATTTGGCTATCATACCTCCGATAAGGACAATTGTTACCTTCAGGCACGCCCGGGCATTAATGCAGGTTCACTCCGACCACAAATACCAGTATCAAAACGATAGCGGCAAGATATCCGATATTGCCAACGATCTTCAACAACTTGAGACGGCCCCTTACCTGATCCGTAATAGGAAAAAATAGCACTAAGTTAGTGAACTGGCCGAAGGCCCCGTAGTGAAATTTCTTATCTACTCTACGTTTTATGTAAATATGAATGCCTATTTTAATAAAAAAAAGTAAAACACCGGCAACTCCAAGCGTATTGATGAACCCCATACACGCAAAATAAAAACCATTTTCCACATTCCCAACAGAGCACCTACGGCTGCTTCTTATTCACCGACCAGTCCGACAGCTGAAAATCACGGCTGCCGTTATTTCCTTTGATTGACAGCCGGTAATATTTATATGCCTCATAATTATCGAAGAAATAAAGGATCTTCTTCTTCCTTTCGGCAGCAGTCCACTGCGTCTTGCTCACCGAATGCAAGGTGATCCACTTGATATTATCCGTCGACCCCTGCAGCGACCAGATCTTGGGATCGCGGTCCCAGGAATCATTGCCGGAGGTCATCGTATACGCCCCTGCAATGACAGGTGTATTGAACTCGAACTTGATCCACAGGTCCCCTGCAAAACCGGACTGGAAGAACTTGGTATCAGCGCTCTCGTCGATAACCTTCAACGACCCTTCGCCGGCATTAGGCCCACCCCCATTATCCCGGGATACAGACAGCGTTCCCCCCACGGTCTTGATATAGTTCTCACCGACCTTGGTCGGGTCGAAGGTAGGATCCACCACTTTCAGCAGAACCTCCTTGCTGGCCCAGTAACCCTGCCCATTCGTCGTCGTCAGCGTTACGTGATAGTCGCCGGGGAACCGGTACACATGCTTGGGCGCGATTTCCGTAGAGCTGCTGTCATCCCCGAACTCCCAAAGCAGCTGCTTGTAATTGGTCGAAGTGCTCGTGAACTGGTACTCGAGGAACTTGGCGCTGTCAGGCAGCTTATAATCGAAGACCGCCGTGGGCTTAGGCTCATCCGGCACGGGGGGCGGCGCTTTGGAGTCTTTTTTACATTTCATGAACATACTCGCAGAGAGTACTATTAGGACAAACTTTCCGTAGTTACTCACGTCCATATTTATCTTTTTAAGGAGTTCGTGAAGCTTCGCTTTCATAAACTTTTATTTAAGGGGCAGGAAATAATTGGGATTTTGGAACGATGCGCTTGGATATCAGGCCCACGACTTCATACTCCAGGTGGACCTGCTCACCCCCGTAGTTCTGACGATGGTCAGCCTCTATCTTATACCGTTGTCCTCTTTCCAGGTGGATGGTCGCCTTCCTGGAAGGCTTGTCCCACTCCACCGTGTAATCGTCGATAATAGGGACATCATTGATCAGGAGTCTGGCTCCATCATCCCACCGTGTCTGGTAGAAGATGTAATCACCGCGTACAGGAGCAAGGAATTCGCCGGTCCACCGGGCCGAGCTGTTCTCCTGGCTGATCGCACCACCTTTCCAGTGATCCTGGAAGTCGATGGTCTCGTCTATCCTGACGACATCCGGGGCCCGTCCGTCAAAATCCAGGAATTGGTTGTTGGAGAAGTATTCGGCCTTAAGCCCCGTACCGTTGCCCGTGATATAGGAGTTGTTGTCCAGGTTCACAGTGGGGCTCACCAGGACGACCACCTTGCTTTTTGTAGGGTGCAGGATATGCCGGGTAGGTTCAGCCAGGGTCACATAAAAGGCGAAATAATTGTTGTCCGTGATGTTGGCGTCGAACACCGACCAGGGAATAGCCAGGTTGACGATGGCCGAGTTCAGGTTGGAGCCCATCCGGATGAGCGTATCGATGGAGAACTGGCTTCGGCTGAGCTGCACCGTATTCGCCGGCAGCGTTCCGTCGGCAATAAATTTATCGATCGAATCACTGTTAAGCCGGATCTTCACCTCGAAGGCCGAGCTCGCCTGGTTGGCCAGGCTAACGATGAGGGGTATGGTGACACCGCCCGGATTGCTGACATAATTATGCTGGAAGTCCACATTTAAGATACCCCCTCCCCCATTGGAAATAGACAGCGTGTGAAGATCGTCGGCGGTCATCAGGTCCGTGGAATTGATCACCACCAGGAAGGCGGATTTTCCGGCTTCGATGGCATTGCCTTTGCCCGGGTCCTTGAGCCGGATCACAAATGCGACGTTCTTACCATAGTTAGCCTCCACTTCAGTGAGCTTGACGGTAGCGATGCCCGTGGCGCTGTCCGTACCGTACGCCACATTGACGACGCTGGGAAGAGCGACGGAGCTGGCAGCTGCCACCACCGTGTTCGGCAAGGCGCCGCTGGAGATCAGTTGAGCCACCGTATCGTAGCTAACATCCACCGCTACCTGGAAGGCCTTGCCGGCCGGACCGGAAAGCTTGACATGGAAGGGTACTGTGACAGTGGAATTGTCCTTGGTGATCTCAGCCGCCACGATACTTTGTGCAGAGACGACCCTGGGTTCGGATTTGACGGATACCAGGTCCTGCAGGTCTTTTTTCTTGCAGCCCGCCGTCAGCGCAACGAAGCATATTATATAGTAACCAATTTTTTTCATATCGAAGTAGTTGAATGTTTTCAGTTATTGGTCCAGCCACACCCTCCCATCGAGGTCCCAGCTCTGCTTGCTGGCGATCTTGAACCAGGTGATGATCTGCGCAGGTATATCCGACGTCTGGGGTACCAGCTCCGCCAGGCTGACGTCCGGCGGCGGGCACATCAGGTCGTTGAAGCTTTCCCAGGGGTAGGCTCCCTGCATGACAAAATCATGCTCCAGCGGTCCATAATCTTTTATCAGCGTCCCCAGTCCATCCGTCGCAGGCCAGTAGCCGGCCAAAAAATTGAAATACGGATGGCTCTGGTCGATGGAAGTCTCGCAGGCATACCTGTCGATGGTGGCGTCGGGCAGCGTAAATTTGAAGAAGCGGATGTCCGTAATGTATACATCCGGCGTCCCATGCCCGTTGCCATTCAGGAAGCCCAGTTTCAAGGCGTTGTTGTTGCTCAGGCTGCCCGAAGCGGTGATCTCTCCCTCATTGTTAAACGCACCGTTGGTATAGGTCCGTATGTATCGCTTGCCGCTACGTGTTTCACATTTGACGGAAATATTCTCCCACTTGCCCTTCTTCAGATCGCCTCCCCGCACCTGGTGGAAATCGTTGTCCTTGGTGCCCCGCCATTCCAGGTACCAATAGGTGTTCTCCAGGTAGATCACCCATCCTACACTGGGATGCCCGATGGACCACTCATTCCGTTTGCCGAGGACACTGGGCCAGAAGAACGCTTCCTCATTCTTCTTGATCTTGAGCTCGATGGTGAAATTCGTCGTGTCGTCGATGTTATAGTCCGCGGCATCGTCGATCTGGGCGGTGACGGCATCCCCTTGCAAACGGATGGTCTTGCCGATATACCTGTTCCCGGTGAACGGCTTGACAATGATCCGCTGTTTGTATCCCGGATTATAGTAAATGATAAAAGCGTTCGCGGCAGGATTGCTGAAGATGGTATTGTCATTTTGATCGGGTGGGATAGTAAAGGCCCCGCCGCCGCTGGAGGCGATGACGACCAACCAGTCCTCCCTGGCGAAATCCGGCCGCTGCTGCAGCGCCGTCATGATCTCGCCCACATAACCGTCGAACTTTTCAATGGCAGCCCTGTACGCAGGAAATGAAGTGTCATACCCCGATTGAGTCCCGGCTTTATCGATGTCCGTAAAATGCCCGACGATGAAGGAGGCCGTATCGTTCTTAATGCTCTCTACGACAGCCGTCCGCGTCTCATCATCCGTACCCAGGAGCTTTGTTTTGTCCGCATCCGTGGTGAGATGGCCGGCAAAGTCGGCGGAAGACGTGAAAGCAGCGATGCCGATGGAAGGATTACTCTGCTTTATCCGGCGAAAAAGGACAGGGTAGTTTTGAAGGTTCGTATTATTGAACGTCATATCCACCACCTTGTGCTTTTCTTTCTTTACACCGGTGAGGAGGTCGGCCCAGTTGTTGGAGATCGCGGCTGCATCCGGATCGTTCACCGACACCCAGCTATAGATGGCGTGCGGTAGAAGGGCTTTGATATGAGGGATATTACTGGCGTTGACGGAGGCGCCTCTTGCGCCGTCCACGATAAGGTAAAGCACCTTCCGGTCTCCAAAAGCGACGGTGGCCGTGTCCGTATACTTCGTGTCCGGCAGCATCCTGGTAAATTTCTTATTACAGGATACCATGGCCGTCACCATCAAGCACAGGACCGGATAAAACAAAGAGATGTATTTTTTCATACTGGTCAGTTAATTCGTTTTATTCAAGCGTTACTCTCCCTATTCCAGGGTTATTCGCCCTATTCCAGGGTTATACGCCCTATTCTAGGGTTATACGTATGATATTGCTCACCGGCTGGTTGTCGAACCGGTTAAATCCGCCCGTCAGCAGCAAAGCCCTTTTTCCGTCCGCGGAATGGGTCTCGATGATATCCAAAAGGCTGCCGGAAAAAGTACCCGTAGCGTTATACCCCGGTGCGAAATCGCCGGTGGCCGTCAGCACCATAAAGCCGTTACGGGTAACGCCATTATATTTTTTGAACCCTCCGCTGACGACTATGAGCCCATCGTTCAACTGCCGGGAGAAACCCACGAAGCCTCCCTCGAACTCTTTGCCCTTAAAGCTTTCATCCAGGGTGCCGTCCTCGTTCAGCAACGCGATACCGGGAGCATTCTTACCCGCATAATGCCTGAAGAGGCCGATGATGAGGTATTTTCGGGTGACGGCATTGTAGGAGAGGAAGCCGATGGTGTTGTCGGCGCCGGACCCCGGTGTAAAAGTATTGTCGATCGTGCCGTCGGGATTCAGCCGGACGATGCGGCCTGCCGGCTGTCCGTCGAAAGTGGTATACTGGCCGAAGACCACCAGCTTTTCCAGCTTATCCGCGTCGTAATGCATAAAGGTACTGACAGGTCCGTTGGCCGCCGGGTAGCTTTTCCCCGTGGCCAGGTTGAACCGGTAGCTGCTGTCCAGGGACCCGTCGGGGTTGAAGCGCAGGATCTGGCGCATCTCCGTGCTATCCAATATCACTGTATCTTTTGTAAAGGTGGAGTTCGGCTCGGTATAGGTCCGCTTCACATAGTACCTGAAATTACCGGTGGCCAGTATCTTGTTCTGATGGACATACACTTTTTCGATAAAACTGTTCGTCCCACCGTTGAATTTGGGGAAATACATGGTGGTGTCGTTCTGCGAAGGCCTGCGCCAGGTCTTCACCCCCATGGTATCGATGGTGCCGTTGGCATTCAGGGTGGTGATATTGCTGATATTTTCCGTCCGTTGATCGTAGCCGCTGAAGCCTCCGGCAATGACGAATTTCCCGCCCAGCTCGATGAGGCTGGCAATGCCCCCATTGGCTGCCTTGCCGGTGCGGAAAGTGCGGTCCAGATCCCCGTCGGCTGATGTCCTGACGATCCTGTTAAGGGGAGCGACATACCCCTTGTTATCATAGTTGGTGAAGTTTCCGTAGACGATATTCCTTCCGTCTGCCAGGGTGTAGACACTCGCTACAGCATTGTTCGCTCCCGCCTGAGCCCGGAAAGTGGGATCGATCTTGATAAGACCGATCACGGAGAATTGAGGTCCGAGCACCAGCTGGTCGTCCACGTTGATGGAAGTTACCCCGCTGCTGGCGCCTGCCGGCACTTTCACATCGATGCCGGATTCCGTGATCCCCACGATCTCCGCCTTTTCCCCGTTGAAAAGAAAGGAGAGCTTATCCTTGAAAGGGATGAGGCCTGTCGCCACAAAATGCACGGTAGTACCCGCGATTCCGCTGGCGGGATTGGGAGGAACGTCGCGGTCGAGCTTGATGCCCAGGGGCGGCTTGGGGTTAGCGTAAGGGTCTTCGTACACGGTATCGGTCTTTTTACAACCTTGTATGGCAAGCGCCATTACCGCAATGATCAAAAAATAGCTGTATGCTTTCATTTTAGTCCGGCGTTAAGTACTTCGTTGAAAAAATAGTATTCATCATAACCCAGGGACATGCCGTCGGTGAGCAGGGCATGTACCACCCCGTTCTTGGGCTTGATATCCGCGGAGGATACGGCGAAGGTTCTCCAACCGTCATCCGGCCTGGAGATATCCGGGATATAGGTCAGCTGCAGCTGGCGGTAGCCCAGGTATTTGATACCATTGGCATCGGCGAACGTAACGCCGATGTTCATCACATTCCCGCCCAGGGTATAATACAAGGCGCCCGGGTAGATATTCACCAAAGAGAAATCTATCTGGGGGTAATCCTTCAACCGGTTGACCCCTTTGAAAATATACTGCAGGAGATACTTCCGCCAGATGGAGGAATCGATCTCGGACAGATCCCGGACGGTGTCCCTGCCCTGGTAATACAGGTATGCGTTCAACCCACCCGTATAGATGGTGCCGATCGTCCGAAGGATCACGGCGTCATCCGGCGCAAAGAAGGTAATGTCCTCCTTATTGAACATGTCGGAAAGGCCGGCCATTCTCACTATCTGTGCAATGGTATCGAAAGGGGCTGGATGTGCATCCAGATATGCCAGCATGGTACCGGGATAATCTGCCTGCGCCAGGCCGCCGTCCTTATAGTATTTATCGCGGTGGCAGGCAGTGAATGCCAGCAGAACGAGGCCGCAGATCGCTATAGTATTTTTCATCATAGTTGATTGATCGGATGTGATAATTAGTTGCCTCCGTTGGTCCAATAGGTGTTCAGCGTCATATAGGGATTGTTGTTCAGGGCGCTGCTGCTGATGGGCCAGGTCCACGCTCCCCTGTTGAACTTATCCAGCGTCAGCACATTGTACGTCCAGTTACTGCTGAGTATCCTGTGTGTCCGTACCAGGTCGAAATAGTGATGCCCCTCGCCCATCAGCTCACGCGAGCGTTCCAGGAAAATAAAGTCCTTCAGGTCCTGGCCGCCCCCGCCGGAATAATGTCCCGCCTCAGCCCTGTCCCGGACCAGGTTCAACATCGCTGTGGCCTCGTCATCCCTTCCCAGCTCTGCCAGCGCTTCCGCGCATAAGAGTATCTCCCCTGCATACCGGAAGATCATAAAAGTATTGTCGGGATTGTCCAGCTCGTCGCCGGAAGCATAAGCATTCTGCGCAAACTTGAGCATCATGAATTTTCCATTGTCCGCGTAGATATTCTCGTCGAACCATACAGTGGCCCTTTTGTCTGCGCTGCCCAGGTAGAGCTTCTGCATGTATTCGGCCTTGAAGTAGGCAAAGCTCACGCGGTGGGTATATTCCGGTCTTTTATAAGGATAGTGGAGGAACATATCGGAAATAGGGCCGACAAGGCTATTGTTGTCCCCATAGTTGACGCTCCGGTAGAATTCGAAGAGGCTTTCATCGCTACGGCCTTTTACGACCGTAGACCATTGGTCCAGCGGCAGCAGGCGGTAGGCGCCGCTGTTCACCAGCTCTTTGCCCAGCGTAGCCGTCTCTTCATAGTAGCGCTCCGCATTGGCCTTGTCGAAACCGGCATTCCACATATTCATGTTCATCAGCAGGGCGATGATGCTGCCGCGGCTGGCCCGCACCCCCTTGAGGGCAGGGTCGGAATAGGTCCATGGAAGGAAATCCTTATACTTCGACAGGTCCTCGATCGTCTTGTTCATGACCGTAACCATCTTTTCCCGTGGCAGCGGAGTGGAATGGAAGGCATCCGTGTAGTAGGGAACATCCCCATAGATGCGTACCATGAAGAAGTAGGCCAGCGACCGGGCAAATGCCGCCTCGGCTTCGAACTGCTTCTTCTCTGCTTCGGAAAGCCCCGGTACGCCTTTCTCCAGCTTGCTGAGCAGGATATTGGCGCCCTGTATCACCTGGTAATATTCCCCCCACTCCGTGATCCTCCAGAAATTATAAAAACCCCAGGGCTGGTTGCCACTGAGCAGCGTGAGAATGTCGTTCCTGCCCAGCACTTCGACAAATGCGCGGGCGGTACCAAAGTCGGATTGGGGCTCCGATAATACTTCCCCGCTCCGGTATTCACCGGTAGCGCCGATGAAATGGGTCTCATTGACCTTGTTGAATAATTTCCGGGACAGGTCGTAGATATTGGCGACCACGTCCTCTTTGGACTGGTAGAAATTATTACCCGACAGCTTATCGATAGGCTGGATATCCAGGAATTTTTTGCAACCGGGTCCGGTCAGGCCGGCCAGCAACAGTATGATATAGCAAATGTTCTTTTTCATCATAAGTAGTTTAATTACCGGTATTCAATTCAATGTTGATCCCTATATTGTATTTCCGGGGGACGGCATATCCGCTGGATACATCCCTGCCCAAGGTGGTGACATTCTCCGGGTTCGGACCAGTGTATCCTGAGAAAGTGATGAGGTTCTCCGTGCTGAAATAGATCCTGCAGCTGTTAAAGCCAACCTTCCTGACGAGGGCCTTATCGAACATATAGGAGACGATGACGTTGTTGATCTTCAGGTAGCTGCCACCTTCGGCCCAAAGGGTCTGGTCAGGCCGCAGCGGTTGGATCTGGTTGTACCTCCCGTAATCGTAGGGGTTCGGGTACCTGGCAATATCCCCGGGCTTGCGCCAGATATCGAGGTCATCCAGCGGTACCACCGACCGCAGGTCAAAGGGGTCCCTGGCAATGGCCATGCGGTCAGAGAGAGCATTGTTCAGGATGGTGCGTTTGGCGGTGAAAGTGGCGTAGACGTTCAGGCCGAAATTCTTATAGATCACATTCGTGGAGATACCGCCCGTCACCAGGGGCTGGGAATTGCCGCCGACCTCATAGTCCCTGCCATCCAGGATATAATCCCCATTGGCGTCCTTGAAGCGGGGGTCGCCGGCCCTGAACGGCGTACCATTGCTTTGATATCGCTTGCCTGTCACCGGGTCTACAGGCACATCGTCGTCGGTGCTGTATACCCCCAGGTTGCTCAGCAGGTAATTGGACAGGGTGTTGCGCCCGACACGGAATACAGTATGCTGATTGTACGCGCTGTTATCGATGCGGATGTACTGTCCGTTGTATTCCGCCGGCAGTCGCAGCAGGACATCCCGGTTGATGGCGCCGTTGACGGAAATGGTCCAGGTAAAGCCCTTCTTTACGATCGGCCTGGCCGTGATCATCAGCTCATACCCGTAGTTGGCAATGCCCGCATCATTGCTGACCAGCTTGCCGAAACCCGTATTTGAGGCAAGGTACCTGTCGAAGAGCAGGTTGTCCACTTTTTTGAAGTAGGCGTCGAAGTTGATGACGAATTTATCGTTCAGCAGGCCCGTTTCAAAACCAAGGTTATATTGCGTGGTGGTGGTCGGCTTGAGGAAAGGGTTGGGTATCTGGTCGTAGTTGATCCCGATGGTGGGATTGTTGTTGAAATTGCCATTCAGGTTATAGATACCATAAATGCTCTGGAGATTGCCTGTCGGCACGATATTCTGTCCCCAGGTCAGCCGCAGGGCGCCGTAGGAGAGCCAGATGAGGTCCTTCAGCCATTTTTCTTTGCTGAAGTTCCATCGCAACCCGACGGATGGGTTCTTGGAATAAAGGTTCTCCAGACCGTTGGAAGAGGTGCCGTCCAGCCTGTAGGAGAATTCCGCCACGAACCTTTTTTGATAATCGTATGAAAGGGAGCCGGCAAACGAGGCAATGGTGGCATTCTTGAAATTGGCCAGTATCCCGCCGCCCCGTGAATAATAAGCGTCGAAGCCGATGGGACCCTGCACCTGGTCGTTCGGCGTCCTTTCCTGTCTCGTTATACGGGATTGGGCGCCTTGTTTATAAATTTCGTTGAAGGCGTTGATGAAGATCGTATGGCTCTTCGTGATCGCCTTGTAATACGTGAAGTTGTTACGGTTGTACAAGGTATAGTTCTTGCCCGTAAAATCATAGACCCGGGCGAACTGGTTATTGGCCGCGGCGGGCGTGAAGGTGGATTCCGTCTCCGACGTATTGTCGTAGCTGAGACTGGAGGAGAATGCCACACCCGGGAATGGCTCGTAACGCATATCCACATTCGCCCGCAGGTTACGGCTGTTGTTGTCATTCTTTGTCTTCAGGGCAGACACCACGGCGCCGGTGGATTGGTAATAGGAAGGCGGCGGATACAGCGTGGATGCCGTGCCGTTGTCGGCTACCCCCTGCTGAAGGATCCCCAGGCCATTGCCTTTACCCTGGATACCCAGCGATCCGAATAAGGAGCTGAACACCCTGAACTTGTCATTGGGCTTGAACTCCATGTTCATATTCAGGTTATACCTGTCGAAGCCCGTGTTCTTGATGACGCCTTTTTCAGTATAATACCCCAGGTTCGTCTTGTAGTTGAACCTGGTATTGCCGCCGTCGAGGGCCAGGTTATGCGTTTGGTTGTACGTAGTCCGGTAAAAGACGGATTGCCAGTTGGTGGAATTGTTCCAATAAGGGTTCAGGCTGTCCGCCAGGAAGGCCGTCCGGTTGATCCGGGCGATATCATCGTTGTTGCGGGCGTTCTTGATGATCTGCTGTATCTTCTGCCGCCGTTCTAAATTTCCTCCCAGCGTCTCGCGGAGCTTGGGAGGAGTGGTTACAAAGTAGTTGGCGGTATACCTGACCCGGGGGACCTTGGAATTGCCCCTTCTCGTGGTGATGATGATAACTCCATAGGCGCCCCTGGACCCGTACATAGAGGTAGCCTGGGCATCCTTCAGCACCTGGATGGATTCGATATCTTCCGGAGGTATCAATGACAGGGGGCTGATGCCGGGACCCTGGGTTTGGAATCCGTATTCCGACGCCTTGTCGGCATCGATGGGCACCCCGTCGATGATATACAGGGGGGACGTAGGTTGAAGGTAGGATTCGCTGCCGCTGCCCGTAATGCTCAGATTGGAGAGCCCCCGCACCTGGACGGAGCCCCTGAATCCGGGCGCCCCTGTATTGTTCTGGATATTCAAGCCAGGCACCTTACCCTGGAGCAGCTGCTCCACATTGGATACAGGCACATCCTGCACTTCCTTGCCCATGACGACATTCACCGCGCCCGTCGTCGTTTCCTTCGTCCTTCGCTGGTAGGCCACGATGATCGCATCGTCCATGGACCGGTTACTTTCTTCCATGGCAACTTTTATATTCGTCTGGCCCGGCTCCAGCTTCACTTTCTTCGTAGCAAGGCCTACCGAGCTGAAGATAAGGGTAGCGTTGGCAGGCACCTTTACCTCGAAATGACCGTTGGCATCCGTCATGCCCACTCCCTTTCCGGTCTTCTCATTGGCAATGGTGACACTCTGCAGCGGGGCATTGGAAGCCTTGTTCGATACTGTCCCTCGTACCGTGATGGTGGCGGGAGGAGTTTGCGCGAGCAGGGACCCGGCAGAAAGAAGGCCGCCGGTCACCAGGAGAAGAATGTATAGACGTAGTTTCATTGTATTCGTGTATTAGCAGTTAGTCATTTTCAAATTTTGGATTCTCGTTCCTGAAGAGGAACACGATCTCCCAATCTCCCGGCTTGTAAATGGCAAAGTCCAATCCGAAGCTGGACATTCTCCTTAGCCCTCCGAACCCGATCCTGGAATATTTCAATTCTGCATGCGCCCTTGTCCCGTTCGGTGCATAGGGCGTGGAGATCTCCACCAGGGGTATGGGATAGGCGACGTCGTATTGTACATACTCGTCTGTCACCTGCATATTGAAGCCATGTATCATGGCCTGCCAGTTCGTCTCGTTGAACGTGGCGGGATTGATGGGGAGGGAATCCTTGTTCAGCACCTTGATCCGTAAATTGTGACCGTTCCCCCCGGTGAAAGGGCGGATAAAGGCTACGATATCCTTCCGGTCGTCATTGCTCACCATGTATATCTCGGAGGGTGTGGACAACACATTGTTGACGAAAGGCCTGATATAATCCCTGTCCGCGGTGTTGGTAGGGTCCCTGGGGTTGGGCGCTACGCCGCCTGTATAGATATTCATGTCGTTGGAAGGCTCGTATGGGCGCTCCCTCCAGGGACGCACCTGAAAATCCTTGATGAGCATCTCGCCGCCTGTATTGCTGACCTTGAGGTCGAAATACCGGGTATTCTGCGGGAAATTAGTGCTGTCCGTGGCACGGGGTGTGATCAGGTCATTCGAGGAAGCGCCCCACATGATGAACTCCCCTGAGCGCCGGATCTCGAAAATAGCATGCTTCTCCTTCTTCCGCTTGGCTTCTATCTCATCCAGGCTTTTCTCCTGCCCTGTATAGGTGCCGGTCCACACGTAAGTATCCACTTCCTTGAACAGGTCGGTTACAGGCCGTCCGTCTCCGAACCGCGCGTTGACGATCTCGAACTTCAGCGGCTCTGTGCTGTGGTCGGAATTAAAGCCGCCCATGAGGCTCGTCCTGCCTAAGATCGGCTCGAAGACCTTATTGGAAAAATTCACGTTGTTGCTGAGATAGTCCTTCTCATCGGGCAGGTCGTACAGCTTTTTGCAGCCGCCGGAGATCATTCCGGCCAGCAGGAAGAAAAAAGTTGCTTTTTTTATGACGCGTCGCATGATCACAGATTTTAAGGTTAGTACCGTTTTCTATTTTGCTTTATTAATGGTCCACTCCGCCTGCTGGTAAAGGCCCGAGCCATTCACTTCGGAAATATCGATCCGGTAGTATTTATAGGCCGTTGTATTCGGAAAGGTGAAGACCTTCAGCTGATAACGCTGCTCGAAGAAGAAATTGAACCGCCTGTCCAGCTCATCCCAGTTGACATTATCGTTCGAGCCTTCGAATGTCCAGGCCCGGGGATCACGGTCGGGCGCGTCATTGGCCGAGGTCAGCGTATACACGGAAGACACCGCCGGCTCGTTCAGCTCAAACTTCATCCATACATGGCCCTGGAACTCGCAGAGGAATTTGGTATGGTCATCCCCATCTATCAGCTTCTTCGATCCTTCGCCATTATCGGGGCCGCCGTTGTTGTCACGCAGTACCGTCAGGTGGCCGCCGAGGAGCTTTATCAGGTCGGGAGGAGGAGGATTGAATGTCAATCGCTTTACGAATTCATCGAACCCGAAAATATGGTCGGGTGTCACGATATGGACCACCCCGTTGGTCGTCTCGATATTATTCGATTCGGTGTTGGTGGTTGACCAGAACTTGAGGAACTTGCTTCTTTTCGTATTGCTGAATTCGATCTCTTCCGGACCTCCCTTTTCGAACCCCGAGGCGGAAGCTCTTGCGCTCTTTGCATGCATGGGATATCCGTACCGCACGCTGAACAGATCGAGCCCATCCTGCAATTGCAATGAATCGGAGAGATATTTTCCCCGTATGATGTAGTACGACACCATGGTATCCAGCTGTCCCCGGTCGATGGTGGACAGGTACTCGGGGTCCTTATCCGACTGCCTCCGGAGCCTGTTCAGGTTCGTCACTGCCAGCTGAAAGCTTTGATTGGTGACGGCAAAGAGCGTAATGCTGCTGTCCGTCAGCGTCTCCTTCAACCCCAGCAAGTCGATGGCAGCGACCAGGGAGTCGAATACACCGGGCTTGCTTTTCAAATACTCGTAGGTATTCAGCGGGACTTTTTTGTTTGCGTCGGTGACGTCGTGATAACCACCGTCCTTTTTACAGGCCGGCAGCACGAATGACAGTATCAGCAAAAATTGTAGGGCTCGCATAGTCGTTGTCATATTGTTCGTATTGGGTCCTATTGCCAGTAAGGATTTTGGGTTAACAAGTTGTTTTGGCCGATGAGCTTGCGGGAAATGGGCCAGTAGATACCTCCTGAATTGATGAGGTTCGTAAAGACCGGGTTGTTCTGCTTGATCCTGTTATAGCGTACCAGGTCGTACCACCGGTGCCCTTCACCCAATAGCTCCCGGTTGCGTTCTTCGAAAATGAGATCGATCAGCTCTTTATTCGTTTGATTGATGTTCGTAATGCCCCGTTTGGTCATGACGATAGTCAGCTCGTTGCGGGCACCGGTAGTATCGCCCAGCACGTCGAGCGCTTCGGCCCGCAGCAGGACGATATCTTCCAGCCGGGTAAAGATCAGGGCGCTGGTGAAATACCTGAAGTTGGGATCCACGATGCCTCCCTCCATGACTTTGATCTTGCTGAATATGGGATACTTGCCGTTGAAATTCGTGAAATATCGGTCGGAGCCCGGCGCTCCCACCGTGTCGATATTGAATCGCTCGTCATTAGGCTGATCGAATATTTTCATGATCGTATCCTTGGCCAGGTAGATGTCGGGGACAGCCTTGTTGATCACCGGCTGGGCCAGGGTCAGCTCTTCCAGGTGCCCGGTGGATGATCCGTCGATATGTCCCCAGTCCGAATTGAATCCCAGTACCTGGCTCGAATTCTTGTTGTAGAAGAACCCGTTGGAGTTCGTCAGGTCCGAAGTGGATTGAAAGTTGATGTGGCTCTTGCCGTAATTGTCCTCGACGAATTTGGAATATTTTGCCACGTTGGAGTAATTGCCCATCCACGCCGCCACGTGAGAAAGGATCGCATAGGCGGAGACCTTCGTCGCCAGGGCGCCGCCCCAGCGGCCGGCGTCTTCGTTGTAGTAGTTACCCGGCTGCTGGATATCGCCGATGCTGTAGCCGAAAGGCAGGTCCTCCGCCGCGGCGAGCAGCTCCATTTCCACCCAGCTCAATATCTTCGCCTGCTCTTCCCGGGGCTTGTTCTCGAACTTGCCGTCATGAGAGGTGATGATAAAGGGCACGTCCCCCCAGATCCTCACCATGTAGAAATAGGTGAAGGCCCGTAAAAACCTTGCCTGTGCAATGTCCACCGTCATATTGTTCGTCGAATAGCGTTTGTCGCCGGCCTTTACATTCCCCACCCGCTCGATAAAGAGACAGGCGGCGTTGACGATGGCGTAGAACCTCGTCCAGTCGGACAGGGATTCCACCACAGGATAGGCGGCATTCAGATGATTGTCGATGACAGCTTTCAGGTCCTGGCGAAGAGGGCTGTAGAACTGGCCGGAACGGACATCTCCGTAGATCCAATGACCGTTGTTGTCGGCGAGCGCGGCACGGGTAAGGGCATAGATACCCATGAGACCTGCGCGCGCGTCTTCCAGGGTGTTCCACATGTTCTGTTCTGCAACGACCCGCACGGAATCTTTGTCCAGGACCTTATTACAGCTGATTAGCGCCGTTGACAGCAGCAGGATAGCCAGCAATGATTTTTTCATTTTATGAACTTGCGTTTAGGTAAATACTTTCAATGTTATAGTTCGGTCTTGACGCCGATGGTGTAGATCCTGGGTATCGGCTGTCCATACCCTGCATCATATCCGTCGTAACCCACGAGCTCAGGGTCCACGCCCGTATAGGGCGTTATCGTGAAGACGTTGTGCACGGATGCGTATAGGAAGAGCCTGTTCGTCTTAAAGCCTTTCTTCGCCAGGTATTTGCTGAGGTCATAACCCAGGACCACCGACCGTAGCTTGAGGAACGATGCATTTTCCAGGAAGAGGTCCTGGTCGACGCGATAGGGAATGACGGTGCTCCAGGGATTGTATAAGGGATATTTGCTGAAGTCCCCCCTGTCCTCCCAGAAGGTGATCTCCTTTACGGAATTCATGTTCAGGTTGCTTTCCCTGTTAACGAAGTCGAACTTATTAGCCATCTCCTGGTGCATGACCTTTCTTCCCAAAGCATAGTAGAAGTCGAGGGACAGGGTCCAATTCCCATATTTGAAGGTGTGATCCATGCCTCCGGAAATTACGGGAAGGGAATGTCCTTTCAGAACTTTATCCTCATTGTCGATGATATTGTCGCCGTTCACATCCGTCCAGCGGGGGTCTCCGGCACGCAAGGCGATACCGTTGTACTTCAGGGGCTGCCCGACTTTCACCGGTACCTGGTTGTCCGCCGTGTAGATGCCCTGGTTCATGAATAGCCAATATTGATCCACCGGCTTGCCCACCTGCAGCAGGCGGTTGCCGATGACGATCTCCTTCAGCCCTCTCGGCAGGGCCCTCAGGCTATTGCGATTATAGTTCACGTTGATCCCCGCCGACCAGGAAAAACGCTTCCTGGTGAGGACTTCCGCGCGGGCGCTCAGGTCCAGGCCCGTGTTGCTGACAGACATCCCGGGCTCGATGGATTGCTTGTAGCCGTATTCGGCGAACGCGGGGATACCGATGAGCAGGTCCTTTTCGATCTTTTTGTACCAGTCGAGAGATACATGCAAACGATTTCGAAGAAGAGCCGCGTCCACGCCGATGTTCACCTGGTCGGAATGACCCCAGGGGATGTCATAGCCCACCCACCCGAAGGAATAGGGCCTGGTCAGTACGCTAAATGCATTGTATCCCGGTACGGTGAGATTGCCGGTGTATCCCGTGGAGGCCGTGTACTGCGGACCCTGGGCGTAATTGTCGTAAGCATGGAGCCGTCCCAGCCGCCCGGCGCTTGCACGGAAGATGAGGTCATCGATCGTCTTGTTCTTTTGCAGGAACTCCTGCCGGAGATTCCAGGCCACGGCCACCACAGGGGAATAGAACCACCGGCTGGTAGGCTGCGCATTGGATGAGCCGTCAGCACGCAGGGAGGCGCTGACCGTATATTTATCCCGGAAAGTATAGTCTGCAGCACCGTAGAAGGAAGCCAGGACATCCCCTGTCTTATCGAGGAACTTATACGTCAGCTCCCTGGGGAAAGCGATGGGATTGAGGTAATTGGGGTTGTCGACGCCATCCTTTTTCGGATCGGAGTCCAGGAGATTGATCTTGATAAAGTCATTTGCGCCCTTGTAGGCGTAGGCGTTGTTGTACTTGTAAGTATCCCACTGCACAGCCTGGTGGAATTCCACATGCAGCCTGTTCACCGTGTGCAGGTACACATCATAGGTCGCTTTGTTGATCCACTGCACGCGCTGGTTGAACCCATAATAGTTCGACGCATAGCTGGTGCCCTGCAGGAGGGTACGTGCGTAGAATATGTCGCGGTAGCCTTCGTTGTAATCGATGTTGAAGGTGGAGCTGAGGTTCACTTTACCCAGGTCCAGCGCCAGCTTTGCATATCCCTGGATGAGATTGGTCTTGTTGTTGTCGAAGCCCTTATTGAACTGGGTCAGGTATTGCCGGTAGTATTCTTTGTTGGGGGCCAGGGGAGCGCTGAGGTCGGGGAAATAGTTCATTTGGGCAAACCGGTCACGCAGGTTCCTGTTCCTTTGGCGGTCCATCATATTCCCGTTGATCATAGCGGAGAACAGCAGCCACCTGACGGGTTTCATATTGATGCTGAACATGACGCTGTACCTGTCCAGTCCCGTCTGATCGGCCACGCCTTTGCTCTTCAGGTCACCCAGGGAGAACCTGAAATTAGCCCTGTCGTTGCCGCCTGAGATGCCGAGGTTGATGCCGTAGATCAGCGCATTCCGGTAATACAGATCGTTCCAGTTGGATTGTCCGCTGTACACATTGTTCAGTGAATCGCTCAGGTAGATGGGATATTGTTCATCGGCGGAATAGCGGCCGTTGGTGGTGTACAGATCGTAGAACCTTCTCCGGAATGCGTTCTCGAATTTCCCGTTGGTGGTGGCGACATGCGGTCTTTCCGCCACGCCGGCATAGGAGTTGAAGGTGATGCTCCGCTGGTTCATGGCAAGTTTGGATCGCAAAAGGATCACGCCGTTGACGCCTCTCGGGCCGTAGGCCATGGTGGCCGACAGGTCCTTCAGGACTTCGATGGATGCGATATTGTCCATATCGATGGCCGCGAAAATGTTCGTTGCGGGGCCTATGCGGTTGAAGTCATATTGCTGGATATCGAAGGCGAAAGGGTGTTCGTCTACCAGGGGTATACCGTCCAGCACCACCAGCGGCTGTGACTGGTAGAGGTCCCTGCGCGACAGCAGGGGCATGGGAGCGCCGTGGATGAACATGTTCTGTACGGAGCCCGGCTCACCCGAAGGCTCCTGTACGTAAAGCCCTGCGAATTGCCCCTTTGTGGACTGCTGCAGCGATGCAGAAGGGAAGAGGGTCAGGTCGCCAGGTTTTTTGTTGACACGCGCGGTCAGCTTGTTATAGACGGTCGTTCTATTGACGAGGATGATGGAGTCTTCTGCCGGCTCCCTGCTGGGAGGGGCAGTCGTGTCGCTCAGCAGTACGGAAGGATTTACAGCAGCGTGCAGTCCTGAAGTCTTCAGCAATAAGGTGACGCTAATGCTGACGAGAAGAAAGCAGAAGTTCTTCATATAGCGGTTGCGGTTAGCTTTGGTTAATGAATCGTTAATGAGTGGTTAAAAATATAGACAAATCGATTTAGCTTCCATTTAGCTCTGAAAAATTTTTTCTATACGTTACCAATAAACGATCTGAAAAAAATATTTTACTAACGATTCAGTATAACCGCGTATATGCGGATTTACAATCTATTAACAATTGTGAAAATCACATTTTTTCAATTTCGGGTTAAGGCAGCTACATATGGTGTTTTTTAAAATTGTAAATTTTTACATTGAGGTGGAATCGGTTGCAGGATTCTCTCTTTTTTGACTAGGGAAATGTGGATGATCGGCCAAAAAAAAATTTTTTAAAAATGGCCGTTTTATACTCATTTTAGGCTTGCTAAGTGAATACACTTATATTCATCTAATTGTAAATTCCATCATTTTTATAGCGTTTTTTATATGAATTTTTCAGCATATCCCTGGCCTTTTTCGCCCCATCCTGGTTTTTTTAAACCTTCCCCGGTCCTCTTCGCCACCGCCATAAAATTTTTAATAATTGTTTGGGCCCTGTTACATTCCATTTGACGATTTTCCCTTAATTTCGCAAACCTTTTCACCCCCTGGGGTCGAAAAGCAGGGCGCAAACGATTCAAATTCACATTGCCGTCCGTACCATGGACCGGGGCCCCGGCCGAAAGTCCATCCGAGTGGGTCGAAGGCCCACTGACCGAAGGTCCATCATTAGCTGTTTTGCGCAGGACGGCTAAATTTTCGGAAAGACGTCATGCGCAAATATTGTCTCCGTAGCTCAGTTGGTAGAGCAGCTGACTCTTAATCAGCGGGTCCACAGTTCGAGCCTGTGCGGGGACACCAAAAGCATCTGTTCGACAGGTGCTTTTTTTTTGTACTTTCAGTCCATGACCAGCAAATCCTTATCGATACAAGTCTCCCCCGCCATCGGCAAAGTAACGGCCGAATATACCCTTCCCAGGGGCACTGCCCGATGCATTATGACCCTGGCACACGGAGCAGGTGCCGGCATGGACCATCTATTTATGAAAACACTGTCCACCTCCCTCGCGGAAGCCGGCATCGCCACCCTCCGCTTCAACTTCCCCTTCGCGGAACATAAAAAAGGCCGGCCGGATACCCCCGCCGTCGCCCATCAGGCCATCGCAGCCGCCATCACCCATGCACATGAAACATACCCTTCCCTACCCCTTTTCACCTCGGGAAAATCCTTCGGGGGACGGATGACCTCCCAATACCTGGCCACGGAAACCCGGCCGGAGGTAAAAGGTATCGTCTTCTATGGCTTCCCCCTGCACCCCTCCGGCAAACCCTCCATCGAACGGGCAGAACATCTCAAGAGTGTAAAGACTAAGATGCTCTTCATTCAAGGTACCCGGGACGAGCTGGCCGCATGGGACCTGATCACCGAAGTATGTGCATCCCTCCCTAAAGCCAAATTGGTGAAAATAGAGGGCGCTAACCATATGTTCAAAGCCGGCAAGACGGACACCATGCCCCTGATCGTCAAGGCTACCCACGACTGGATAGAAAAAATAATCAAGTAATGCCTCTTCTATTGCTATTCTTATTTCTGGTTCCGGCGACGCTTTGTGCACAAACGGCAGAACGCATTGATGAACTCGTTAAAGCCACTGATCATTTACATTTTACCGATACGGTCACCATCGATGATACGCTATACGATCTTGCAAAAAAACCAGAAAGAGAAATTGTCGGCCTCATGTCCGGCGATACGGTGAAAAAGGTGATCGTCCGGTTCAAAAGCTCTCCGAGAATACGTGAAGTCTATTTTGGTCCATTCGAAGATTATCAGCGTAAGGTCATGTATGTAAGAGACAGGGACAGCACAGACGGGCATATCTTATTCGAACTTTATGCCTGGAACGAAACATTCCTTCGCTCGGATGGCCTATCTCCTCTGTACGATGATGAAAAGGGCAAACCTTCCCTGGCAGCATCCAGGGCCGACTATGAGATTTCCATAAAGTTTCGTAAAGTTGACAGAGGGGCTGGTAAATATGACTTTACAGGTAAGCTCGTGGAAGAGGTGAAATATCCTCCGGGTTGCGGCTACATAGCGTGGGGGTTGGTGCATAAATTTGAAGTGCTGCAGACTAACAATCCTGCGTATCCAAACAAATATGTATTGATTATTCAAACCTGCCCTGAATTTATGGGAAAAGACTTTTTTAAGAAAAAACAGATCTACCAGATCCATGCGGCGACGAATAGCGGTGTAACATATGGCTATGTAGTCATAAATAAATATAAGAAGGAGAGCCTCCCCATTTTTTGGAGTAGACAAACGACACTGGTAAAATGAATTTCACCCAACTAACTACGATCGCGCTCCTATTGACCCTGCAAGCCGCTGCGCAGCAAAAGATCGACCTCCACCCCGCCGGACCGGCGCAGGCAGCGATAAGAAAAGACAGGCTAAAAGACTAAAGGAACTTCAGCACCTCTTCCCCGATCCTTTCGGTCCCCAGGACCTTGTCGGCAGGCGTTTGTGCATCCGCGATGTCCCGGGTTCTCCAACCGGCCTTCAGCACCTTGTCCACCGCACCGATCACCGCCTCGGACTCCGCCTTCATGCCGAAGGAGATATCCAGCAGGAGCGCTGCAGACAGGATGGATGCCAGCGGATTGGCGACCCCTTTCCCGGTAATATCATGCGCGGAACCATGGATGGGCTCATATACCCCCGTGCCGTCGCCGATAGAGGCGGAAGCCAGCATCCCCATGGAGCCGGCGATCTGGGAAGCTTCATCTGTGAGAATATCTCCGAAAAGATTGGCTGTAACGACTACATCGAACCGGCGGGGGTCCTTGATCAGCAGCATGGCCGTAGCATCCACGAACTGGTGCTCCACTTCCACATCCGGGTAATCTTTTGCGACCTTCTGGATAACCTCTCTCCAGAGACGGGAAGTCTCGATGACATTGGCCTTGTCCACGGAGCACAGTTTCTTACGACGGGTACGCGCTGCCTCGAAAGCCTTGCGGGCAATACGTTCTACCTCGAACCGGCTGTATTCGGCCACGTCGAAGGCGGTATCCCCATTGTTCTTACGGCCTTTCTCTCCAAAATAGATATCGCCGGTAAGCTCGCGGAAAAAGAGGATATCCGCGCCTTTCAATATCTCAGGCTTGATGCTGCTGGCACCCAGCAGCTCATCGAATAATTTGATGGGGCGAAGATTGGCATACAATCCCAGTTCCTTCCGCATTTTCAGGAGACCCTGTTCAGGACGGATCCTGGCAGAAGGATCGTTGTCGTATTTGGGATGACCTACGGCCCCGAAAAGGACGGCATCCGACTTGCGCATCTTCTCCAGCGACTCGTCGGGCAGCGGATTGCCCGTGGCCTCGATGGCTACATGCCCGATCAACGCTTCATCGTACGTAAATGTATGTCCGAATTTAGCAGCTATCCTGTCCAACACTTTCTTGCCCACTGCGGTTACTTCCTGTCCTATCCCGTCTCCCGGAACGATTAAAATATGCTTCTTTGCCATTCGATGATTGTATTAAGCTTAAATTAAGTTCAACATTTTTTGGGTGGCCTTGATGGCAGAGACAGTCTGGTCGCTGTCCAATCCCCTTGTCTTGAATTCTTTACTATTGGAGGTCCAGGTGATCACCGTCTCGCAGAGGGCGTCGGTCTTGCCGCCCGGAGGGATGCGTACGGCATAATCTGCCAGGGTAGGCAGCTCCTGCTTTAGCTTCTTATACACCTTCTTCAGCGCATTCATGAATGCATCGTATTGCCCGTCACCCTGCGCATGCTCTTCGAATACCTCTCCATTGATGGAGATCTTTACCGTCACGGAGGGATTCAGGTTCTTGGAATGCGTGAGCACGTAGTTCTCGATCTTCACCTTCTCCTGGATGGCCTTGCTGTCCAGGATATCGGAAATGATATACGGCAGGTCCGCCTGGGTCACCACTTCTTTACGATCGCCCAATTCGATGATACGCTGGGTCACCAGCTTCAGGTCCGGATCGGACAGCTGAATACCCAGCTGCGCCAGGTTATTCTCGATATTCGCTTTGCCGCTGGTCTTACCCAGGGCATATTTACGCTGACGGCCGAACCGCTCGGGCATCAGATCACTGAAATAGAGCTTGTTCTTCTTGTCCCCGTCGGCATGGATACCGGCCGTCTGGGTAAATACATTCTCTCCCACGACAGGCTTGTTGGCAGGGATACGCACCCCGGAGAATGTCTCCACCAGTTTGCTCACCCTGTATAAGGAGGCTTCATTCACCGCGGTCTTCACCGAAGGAAGGAAATCATTCAGCACGGCGATAGCGCTGGCCAGTGGTGCATTCCCGGCCCTCTCCCCCATCCCGTTGACCGTCAGGTGAATGCCATGCGCCCCTGCTTTCACACCTTCCAGGACGTTGGCGGTGCCCAGGTCGTAATCGTTGTGTGCGTGGAAGTCGAAATGGAGCCCGGGATAGCGCTGAACGATCTCCGTAATATATTCCGTCACCTCCGAAGGGATGAGGATCCCCAGCGTATCCGGCAACATCACCCGCCTGACGGGTTGTGTCGTTAAAAAATCCAGGTACTGATATACATAGTCCCTCGAATGGCGCATGCCGTTGCTCCAATCCTCCAGGTACACGTTACATTCCAGTCCTTTCTTCTTTCCCAGTGCGATGACAGCCGCCACTTCTTCGAAATGCTGCTCCGGCTTCTTCTTCAGCTGGTGGGTCAGGTGATTCAGGGACCCCTTGGTCAGCAGGTTCATCACCCTGGCGCCCGCCTGCTGCATCCATTGCACGGAGACATCGCCATCGACGAAGGTGAGCACCTCTATCCGGTGCAAGAGCCCGCTGGCCTTCGCCCATTTGGTGATGGCTTTCACGGCCGCCAGCTCACCTTCCGACACACGGGCCGACGCGATCTCAATCCTGTCGACCTTCAGCTCGGTAAGCAATAATTGGGCGATCGTGAGCTTCTCCAAAGGCGAGAAGGAGACACCACTGGTCTGTTCGCCATCCCGGAGGGTGGTGTCCATGATCTCGATATAGCGTTGGGCAGGGGACATGTCTGTAACAGTGTTTAATAGATGCTCTTCGTAGCAAATGAACGGATATCTTCTTTCATGGCCTGCAGATAATCGATGTCATCGTAGCCGTTCATGAGGTTGTGCTTCTTATAGCTGTTGATATCGAAGGGCTCGCGCTCTCCCGTCGCCAGGATGGTGATGGTCTGATCCGGAAGGTTCACTTCCAGCTCCGCCTTCGGGTCGGCTTCGATAGCCCGGAAGATCTTATCCAGAAAGGCAGGGCTTACCTGGACGGGAAGGATACCGATATTCAGGGAGTTGTTCTTAAAGATGTCGGCAAAAAAGCTGGACACTACACAACGGAAACCATAGTCGTAAATGGCCCACGCGGCGTGCTCACGGCTGCTGCCGCTGCCGAAGTTCTTACCGCCCACCAGTATCTTACCGGTATAAATGGGATTGTTCAATACAAAATCTTTTTTGGGGCTATCGTCCCCATTGTAACGCCAGTCACGGAAGAGGTTGTCGCCAAACCCTTTACGCTCCGTCGCCTTGAGGAACCGGGCAGGGATGATCTGGTCCGTATCGACATTCTCGATGGGCATAGGGACGGCGGTGCTCTTTAATACAGTGAATTTATCGTAAGCCATAATTTTTTACAGTTGTCGGAATTGAAATAGTTATTCAGCCATCAATGTTCTCGGGTCCGTTACCACACCTGTCACGGCAGCAGCAGCAGCTACCAGGGGGCTGGCCAGCATCGTCCTGGCGCCGGGGCCCTGTCTGCCTTCGAAGTTGCGGTTGCTGGTGCTCACGGCATATTTACCGGCAGGGATCTTGTCGTCATTCATGGCCAGGCAGGCGCTGCAGCCGGGCTGACGCAGCTGGAAACCTGCGGCGGTCAATATATCCAGTATGCCCTCATCTTTGATCTGCTGCTCCACGATATGGCTGCCGGGAACGATCCAGGCGGTGACATGATCGGCCTTCTTCCTGTTCTTTACGATGGAGGCGAAAGCACGGAAGTCTTCGATACGTCCATTCGTACAGCTGCCGATGAATACATAATCCACTTTCTTGCCCAGCATCGCCTCATCCTCGTGAAAACCCATATAGTCCAGGGATTTTTCGTAACTGGTCTTGCTGCCACCCGCTTGCTCCGCCAGGGGAATATGCCGGGTGATGCCCATGCCCATGCCCGGGTTGGTGCCGTAAGTGATCATGGGTTCTATGTCGGCCGCCTCGAAATGGTGCTCCAGGTCGAAGGCCGCGCCTTCCTCTGTCTTCAACGTCTTCCAGTAAGCGAGGGCTTTATCCCATGCAGCACCCGCGGGGGCTTTGTCCCGGCCCTTGATATAGTTGAAAGTGGTCTCGTCCGGAGCGATCATACCGCCACGGGCGCCCATCTCGATGCTCATGTTGCAGACGGTCATACGGCCTTCCATGCTCATATGCTCGAACACCTCACCGGCAAATTCCACAAAATAACCCGTGGCGCCCGCCGCTGTCAACCGGGAAATGATAAAGAGCACCACATCCTTGGGCGTAATGCCTTTACCCAAGCGTCCGTTAACCTTTATCCGCATTTTCTTCGGCTTGGGCTGCATGATACACTGGGAAGACAGCACCATCTCCACTTCGGAGGTGCCGATACCAAAAGCTATCGCACCAAACGCGCCATGGGTGGAAGTGTGGGAGTCCCCACAGACGATGGTCATTCCCGGCAGGGTGATGCCATTCTCCGGGCCAACGACATGGACAATGCCGTTCTTGGGATTGCCCAGGCCCCAGTGGGAAATGCCGTATTTGGCAGCATTCACTTCCAGCGCCTTCAGCTGATTGGCGGACAGCGGATCCTTTACAGGCAGGTGCTGGTTGATGGTGGGCGTATTGTGATCGGCCGTGGCAAATGTCTTGTCCGGGAACATCACCTTCAGGTGCCGTTGCTCCAATCCCAGAAAGGCCACCGGGCTGGTGACTTCATGGATAAAATGGCGGTCGATAAAAAGTACATCGGGACCATCCTTGATTTTTTTGACCACATGCGAGTCCCATACTTTGTCAAATAATGTAGCGGGTGCTTGGCTCATTTTCCAGAATTTAAAGAAGTTGCAAAATTCTTAAAAAATATCCATATAATAAGGTTTCTGGCTGGATTTCTTCAAATGGATTGTACGAAGAAAATCCGCAAGCTCCGACTCCCGTCAGCGCCTGTAAAGGTAAGCCGTTTCACTGTAAGAACGAGCCGGCGGATCATATCACCGTCAATTGTGTGCTCCGGTAGGGCGCCAGAACGGGACTGTCAGGGGGTAGCTCCGTAAAAAGATAGTCGATACGATCGATGTCACAGATCTTTATTCGCTGTACACTGTTGAGCTTTTCGCCGATGCTGACCACCGCCACCTTTTGAGCGCTCCGGATCATGGCCCTGATCACCTGCACCACTTCCCAGTCGGAGTCCGTAAGACCATCCTGCACCGAAAAGGCATTCGCCCCGATGACACAAAGGTCAGCCCTGATGTCCGCCAGCTGGTTGATCACACCGGCCCCCGTATACAAGTTGGTATTCTTCGTCAGCCTGCCCCCGATGCTCAGCACCTCCAGGTTCTCATGCTGCGCCAGCGTCAGAGCGGTCCGGGGGCTCACCGTAAAAAAAGTGGCATGCAGATGCTCCGGTATCCTTTTGGCAATTTCGATGATGGTGGTGCCTCCCTCGATGAGAATGGACATATTATTGCGGAAAGTGGGAATGATCTTGCCGGCAATGGCTTGCTTCGCTGCCTGTGCATACACCTCATGGTCACCTCCGAAAGGATAATGAAACGCCTTGCTCATGGCGCCCCCGTGAACCTTCACGATCAGCCCCTCCTCCGCCAACTCCCGCAAGTCCCGTCGGATGCTGTCCTCGGATACATTCAATAAGACGCTCAGGTCCGCAGACAACACTTTATTATGGAGATTGATCTCCCGCAGGATGGCTTTTAAACGCTCTTCTCGCAGCATAATTCTGCCAAAAATAACTTTTTTTGCACGAATCTTCCTATTTTAGTTCCACAAACACGAACAAAAACGCACCAATTTTGACAAAAATTACCGAGCAACCCTCTCCTTACCGGCACCTGGAGAAGAAGTCCATTGCCGAGATCACCACGTTGATCAACCAGGAGGATACCACCGTGCCAAAAGCCATCCAGGCAGCGTTGCCGCAGATCAACCGCCTCATTGCCGCCGTAGTAGAACGGCTGAGGGCCGGAGGCAGGTTATTTTACCTGGGCGCCGGCAGCGGCGGCCGCCTCTCCGTCCTGGATGCCATCGAGCTGCCCACTACCTATGGTATCCCGAAAGGACAGGTGAACGTCATCTTAGCCGGCGGTCTGCATCGCCTGATAGAAGCCCGGGAAGAGATGGAGGACAATATGGATGAAGGATGGCAGCAACTGCAGCAGGCCAACGTTTCTCCGGCAGACATCATCGTCGGCATTTCCGCCAGCGGTACTACTCCCTTCGTCCTCGGGGCTTTGAAGGCAGCCCGCGTACATGGAATAACCACCGGCTGCATCGTCAGCAACCCCAACGCTCCTATCGCCACCTTCGCGGACCTCCCCGTGGAAGTGATCACCGGCCCCGAATTCATCTCCGGCAGCACCCGCATGAAATGCGGTACAGCCCAAAAGCTCATCTTCGATATGATCAGCACCACGACCATGATACAGCTGGGAAGAGTAGAAGATAACAGGATGGTCAACGTGGCCCTCATCAATGACAAGATCATCGATCGCGGCGTAAAGATGCTGATGGAGATGACGTCGGTCACGGATTATGCCGCGGCAAAAAAGTTACTTATGGAACACGGCAGCGTAAAGCGTGCCGCCGACCATTTCAATAATGACAAATAAACCCATCTTCATCATCGGCGTGCTGTTCTTCGTCTTCGGCTTTGTCACCTGGCTGGGGTCGGTGCTGATCCCCTATTTACGCATTGCCTGTGAGCTCGACAATTTCCAGTCCTACCTCGTTGCCTTCTCTTTCTATATTTCCTACATGGTGATGGCCATTCCTTCCGGCTGGGCGTTGAAAAAGACGGGTTACAAGCGGGGCATGTCCCTGGGCCTGCTGATCATGGCGCTGGGGGCCCTTTTATTTATTCCCGCGGCACTAACCCGGATGTATTTCCTGTTCCTCACCGGACTGTTTGTCCAGGGCGCCGGACTGGCTATCCTGCAGACAGCATCCAATCCCTACATCACCATCTTAGGTCCCCGCGAAAGCGCCGCGCGGCGCATCAGCATCATGGGTATCTGCAACGGCATTGCCGGCGTACTGGCCCCTATTATCCTGGGAGCCGTCACCCTTAAAGATGCAGACATCATCCGTCAGCACATCAGCCGCCTGTCCCCTGCCCAAAAGACAGCCGCACTGGAAAGCCTGGCACACAGGGTCATTTTCCCCTACTCCATCATATTGGTAACGCTGCTCCTGCTGGCTGTACTGGTCTTTTATTCGAGCCTCCCCGAGCTGAATGCCGATGTGGAAGACCCCATGGACGAAGAGATGAGCACAGCAAGCTCCAATATCCAGAAGACCATCACGCGAAAGACCAGCATCCTGCAATTCCCCCATCTCCTGTTGGGCGTGGTGACCTTATTCCTGTATGTAGGCGTGGAGGTGATCGCCGGCGATACGATCATCAGCTATGGCGCCTCCCAGGGTATCGCCCTTTCCACCGCAAAATTCTTCACCAGCGGCACGCTCGTCTGCATGCTGATAGGTTATATGATCGGCGCTATTTGTATCCCCAGATATTTTTCTCAACAATACGCCCTGACGGTATCCGCCCTCCTGGGTATCCTGCTGGCATTGGGCGCACTCTTCAGCAGCGGCATGGTCTCCGTAACATTTGTCGCCCTGCTGGGACTGGCCAATGCACTTATGTGGCCTTCTATCTGGCCCCTGGCCATCGCAGGCCTGGGCAAATTTACCCGTACGGGATCATCCCTGCTGATCATGGCTATCGGCGGCGGCGCGCTGCTTCCCCTGGCTTACGGCCGGCTCGCGGATATCTTCGATCCGCAGCATGCCTATTGGATAGTCATTCCCTGCTATATATGCATCTGGTATTATGCCATCGCCGGGCATAAGATCAGGAGCTGACCCGGGGCTTGCCATTTCCACCTTTAATATATATCTTGGGGGAGCTAAAAACCAACATTCGTCCCACTTAAAACCCATGACCCCAAGGCCGGCCAAGACCTATCCTGCATATTATAGCCTTTTACTAGCTATTCTATTGTCCGCCAGTGCCTCCGCACAGCTGAATGCCCGCTTCTCCATGGATAAGACCGGCGGCTGCAGCCCCCTGGTCATCAATTTCACCAATCAAACCACCGGCGCTTCCGCAGGTGCGGTCTATAAATGGGACTTCGGCAACGGCAATACCTCCGCGCTGAGCAATGCCGCTGCTGTATATACGAACGAACAGACCTACACGGTGACACTGACGGTGGAGGACGGCGGGAATACTTCCACCTCTACCCAACAGGTGACGGTCTATCGCCCTCCCATGGTGGATTTCTCCGTAGCGCCCGCCAAGACCTGCCTGGGCATGCCGGTAAATTTTACTGCTAATGCGACTCCCGGCGATGGCTCCATTGCCAGCTATACCTGGGATTTCGGCGACGGCTCCACCCAGCAGGGGTACAGCGCCGGGCAACCCCATACTTACGGCGTACAGCTGACAGCCTCGGTGAGTGTGACCGTGACCAACACCTACGGCTGCCATACCACGCTTAGAAAAGCGGATATCGTCAGGATCATCCCGCCCCTGACCTCCAGCTTCTCCGCCGACAAAAGGGTCCTTTGCCTGGTGACCGACCCTATACAGTTCACCAACACCAGCACAGGCCCGGGCACGCTGGATTACCAATGGGATTTCGGGGACGGGAATGGGTCCACGCAGCAGAACCCAACCTATATATTCAACAAGAAAGGGAACTACACGGTAAGCCTGAAAGTACACAGCTCGGAAGGATGCACGGTCACCAGCACCCAGTCCAATCCCATCAACGTCGCCAACTACGGCACCGACTTTACCGTGCCATCCCCCATCTGCTATGGATCATATGCCACATTCAATCCACAGAACACCGGAATACCCGACAACAGCATATGGGAAGTAGACGGGGCGCCCAGCTACAGTTATGGCAGTTTAACTACTACGTTTAATTCCCTGGGCGATCATACCATCGCCCTAAAGAATACTTTCGGCACCTGCCCGTCACAGAAGACGAAAACAGTCTCTGTCAAAGACATCCCTCATCCCGCCCCTTTCACGATAGACATCACCGGGAAATGCGGATCGCCGGTGCCGGTGAACTTCAAGGACCTCACACCCGGAGCCGTCAAATGGAGCTGGAACTTTAACTACTATAACAACGGTAACCCCGGAGGCTCCGCCAGCACCCAGTCCCCTACTTTCAATTACACTGCCGACGGCACCTATGCCGTATGGCTGCAGATGACCAATGCCGACGGTTGCAGCAACAGCATCATCCAGTCGCTGACAATCACCCGGCCCTGGGTGAACATTTATACTGACCCACCCCTGCTATCGGTATGCTCGTCCCTTATCACCTATACCTTTCACACCAACTCTTCGGAGCCCCTGACCGCAGCGCAATGGAACTTCGGCGACGGCGGCACCGCCACCGGCCTCACCCCGACCCATGGATTCAAGAACACCGGATCCTACCAGGTAACGGTGAACTATACTACCCAGAACGGCTGTAAGGGAGCAACGACGGTCACCGTATTCAGCCTGCCGCCACCCAACCCGGTAGCTGTCTATACTACTCCCTCCAATCCGGCCACCTGCAATCAGCCGGTGAAAGTGGACTTCACCACCTGGTCCTCCGAACCCCTGACCTCCACCAACTGGACATTCGGGGACGCCAACAGCGGCAGCAACACATCGACCCTCTCCACCCCTTCTCACAATTATACTGCCGTGGGAAAATATGTCGCCCAGCTGAACTATGTCACGCAGAGCGGCTGTAAGGGATCGGTGTATTCCAACGTGATCGTCATCGATCCGAAGATCACCAGCCTGGACTTCTCCATGACGCCCACACCCGTCTGCGGCAGCAATACCGTGAACTTTACCACCACACCCAATAATTTCGACATCAATACCTTCAATTGGGAATTCGGGGACGGAGGCGTCGCCTTCGGACCGGCCAATACGGTACACAACTACCAGGCCGTGGGTACCTATACCGTTAAGCTGTACGCCCGCAATATAGGCGGATGCGATACCACCATGACCAAGACCATCACGGTGAAACCGCCCTTCCCGCAGATATCCGCTGCCGTAAACTCCTGCAAGGGCAACCGGGGCGACGTGACATTTACACAGACCTCCGTGCAAGCCACCACGGTCCTCTGGAACTTCGGCGACGGCGAGTCCGCTACCGTCCCGGGCACCCAGGCCGATATCACCCACAACTATAAAAAAACAGGTACTTATAATGTCTCGCTGACAGCCACCAACGGACAATGCTCCCTGGTAGCCACCACCATCGTAAAAGTGCTGGTCAAACAAAGCCCGCAGCTCACCGGCAACGCATCCTCGGCATGCAGCAATACGCTCGTCTCCGTACAGCTATCCGGCCTGGATAAAAACCCTTTCCAGAGCGACTATATCTACGACTCCTACTATTATACAGGTTACAATATCGTAGGCGTGCAATACGGAGACGGCACCGATTTCCAGGGCAGCCGGAGCGACGCCTACCCCTACGACTATCGCTGGACCACTACCTACAACGGCAGCATCACGGACTTCAAGGTGGGACAAAAAGGGATACGGTATATCCTGAAGAGCGTTGTTTTCGGCTGCCAGGATACCACCAACGTAATGCCGCTGGCCATCAAGGGCGCGACGGGCGGGTTCAAGGTGACGGCCGATAAGCTATGTTACCAATCTCCCGTGATACTGGAGGACACTTCCCGTTCCACGCCCGACAATCCCATCCTCTCCCGGAAATGGGACTTCGGCGACGGACAGACATTCACCACCGATAAAGGCGGCCAGGTGAAGCATACCTATGCCAACCCGGGGAACTACTTCGTCAACATGCAGATCACGGATGCCGCCGGCTGCTCATCCAAAGTACCTTCCTCCCAATATGTCACGGTGAAGGGCCCCAAAGCCTCTTTCTACACTTCCGGTACCGACGTACACCTCAACACAACGGTGTATTTCTACAATACCACCAACGACAACGGCAATACCAACACCACCTATTTCTGGGATTTCGGGGATGGAACATCCTCCAACGATCCCTATCCTTTCCATACCTATACGACACCCGGCACCTACATTGCCTATATGAAGGCCACCAATCCTTCTGTCCCCTGTGCCTCCATTTCCAACCCGGTGACCATCATCGTGCGGAATTTCAATTCCAATTTCAGCTTTACTTCCTCCTACGTGGCAGGCAGCTGTCCACCCCTGCTAGCCTATTTTACGAATACTTCCTACAACGCTGTCAGCGTTAGCTGGGACTTTGGCGACGGCAATACGGCAGGGAATGTGAACTACCCCAGCCATGTTTATGAGAAGCCGGGAAAATATATCGTAACGCTGCATGTCAATACTTACAACGGTCTTACAGGTGAATATATCGACTCTATCATTATCCGTCAACCGGAAGTGACCATTCCCCGCTTCCCGCCGGAAGCCTGCATCGGCAGCACCATTACGCTGAACTCGAAGGTGAAGGATGGCGCTTCTTATATATGGGATTTCGGAGATGGTACGCTCGTTCCCTCTGCCGATGGAAATGCAGACCATCAGTATATGACCGCGGGCACCTACAAGGCGACGCTCCTGGTACAGAACGATGCCGGCTGTGTCACCGACACTACCCTGCCTTCCCCCGTGAAGATCCGGCCCAACCCGGTAGCGACCGTCACGCCCACCGATCCGGTGCTGTGCCTGGGCCAAATCATTCCCTTGCAGGCAACCGGCGGTCTCTCCTACCAGTGGCAGCCGTCAACAGGCCTGAACAATTCCCTCATCGCCAACCCCACGGCAGCACCCAGGGTCACCACCCACTATACGTTGACGGTAAAAGACGACATCGGCTGTCAGAATTCGCAACCCGTCACCGTCACGGTCATTCAGCCGGGCCACCTGGACGTCAGTCCAAGCGTGGAGGTCTGCGACGGCGACCCTGTGCAGCTGAATGCCACCGGCGAACAGGTCTATAAATGGATCAATTTTACCGACGGTCTCAACAGCACCGATATTCCCAACCCCGTTGCCATTGCACCGTATACCATCACCTACACGGTGCGAGGGTCCGACGATCATGGCTGTTTTGTACACGAAAAGCCCGTTACGGTCACTGTACGGCCGCTACCGACGGTAGACGCAGGTCCTGATGTCATCGTACAGGCCGGCTATGACATCACCCTCAACGCCCAGGTCAGCGCCGACGTCACCAAACTACAATGGACCCCCGAAAACTACCTGAGCTGCTACGATTGCGCCACACCGGTGTGCAAACCCCTGGCCACGATCCAATACATAGCGAAAGTGGAAAACAAATACTGTAAATCCTCCGACACTATAATGGTAGTGGTAGATTGCAAGGAAGCACGTGTGCGTATCCCCAACGCCTTTACCCCCAATGGGGACGGAGCCAACGACGTCTTCATGCTGAACGGCATATCCATTATCAAACATATGGTGATCTTCAGCCGCTGGGGCCAGAAGGTCTTCGAGCGGGACAACTTCATTGCCGGCGACCGCGCCTCCTGCTGGGACGGCACTTACCGCGGACAGAAATGCGAGTCGGGCGCTTACATCTACTTTATAGATATGGAATGCCCTTCCGGCGGCGTTTTCAGCAGGAAAGGAACGGTGGTGCTGGTACGATAAGTTTAACCCTCGCATAAAAAAAGCCGCTCCCAGGGGAGCGGCATTGCTACGTCAACGGAGCCGGATGACCATCTATTGAACGACTAGCTTATGTGTCACCACTATCTTCTTACATTGCACCGTCACTAAATATACACCCGCCGGTACGCCCGGATCGATCTCACTTGTGCCCTGTATCCTGGCGATCAGCAGCGTCCCACCCGTAACATTCCGGATAGTGACCACCGCCTGCTCATGGCCGGGGACCACGACCCTCACCCTGCTGCCGGCCCGCACTGGAACCGGGAAGAGATGGACTTTGCCATCGTCCGTGGTGGTGGGAGATGCGGCAGCCGGATCAAGGCTGGTAGCCGAACCCGTACTCATCTGTGGCGTCACCGCGCTTCCCACCGTCACCGGGTTCACGAATTGCCACATGGCGCTGTACCAACCCGTCTGCGGACCGCTGTACTGCGCATAGCCCAGCAGGTTCTCGATATGTATCCACTCGGCGGACTGCCACCTGTTGCGTATATAGTTCCAGCCATCGCCCGTGGAGGCAATGGTCCACATGGCGCTGTACCAGCTGGTATTGATGGTCCCGCATTGAACATAGCCGCTCTGGTTTTCCACATGCATATAATTGCCGGTGGCGCGGTTCTTCAGGTACACATAGCCGCTGCCCGCATCCACCTGCGTCCATTGATAGGCGGTATTCGTACCGGGATTGGTCCCGTACTTCACCTGCCCATTGCCCCCATCATAGAGATAAGAGCCGGACTGCCACCTGTTGACGACCTGGTAGTAGGTTGTCCCCGTGGGTGTACCGGGATCGCTGTCATACCATGCGCCGTTGAGGTACCACCCCTCCTTATTCCTGCTGAGGTCCGCCGTCTGGTTGGTCCCGTCATTGAAGATCAGGTTGGTGGAAGTAATATTGGTGAACGTGTACGTATACCAGTTATTCCCCCCATTCGTCATATTCACCCCCGGCCAGGTACCGTCCGCCAGCACGCCTGCCGGCTGGGCTGCCCACCAATATATTTTGATGCCGGTGCCCCAGCTGGTGGGACGGTAGAAATGAACAGTGAAGCTGGTGGACGGCGTCACAGTGATCGAGGCCGTGGCCGTCTTTTCCTGGTCGGCGGTGGTAGCCGTGATCACTGCCGTGCCGGCCGCCACACCTGTAACAAGCCCGGCCGCATTCACCGTGGCAACTGCCGTATTGGAGGAGCTCCAGCTCACCGTTTGATTTGTGGCATTGGCCGGGGCTACCGTGGCCGTCAGCTGTGTCGTCAGGCCGGCTGCCACAGACGCTGAAGCAGGACTGACAGTGACCCCTGTAACAGGTACAGTGGGAACGTTGGCGTTCGTAAGTACCCTGTACTGGTAAGCGCTTAAAGAAAGCGTAGTGCCCAGCGTCACGGTCGCACCGGAATAGGCGTCCTTCCAGGTGGTGTTCTGCAAGGCGGCCGGCAGGGAATAATTGATGGTAGCATTCCGCAGGTTGGAAAACACCGCCACCTTCTCGGTACCCGACGTCTTGGTAAATGCGCAAACATTATTGTTAGTATAGGACACCAACGTCCCCCGCCGGATGGCATTGCTGCTGTTGCGGAAGGCGATGACCTTGGTGTATTCCGCCGTCACATCCGGGTTCAGGCTCCAGTCGATGACGGTAGATGTAAATGGAAAAGTGATGGCCGTGGGAAAAGCCACCTCCTGCCCGTTGTAAATAAAGGGCACCCCCTTCATATACGCCACCACCACAAAGGCAGCCATGGAGCCCGTCTTACCGCCGAACAAAGTCACCGGTGCTCCATCGGAGCCATCCACATCGTGATTGGTGAGATACCGGATGATCTGCTGGTTGCCCGAGCTGCCCGTATACTCTACCGTGTTGGAATTGTCGATGGCCGTGGCAGCCGCACCGGTGAAAATAGGCCGCAAACTGCTGCCATAGAACTGCATCCCGAAATTGTAATCGAAGCCGGCCCCATAGTTACCGGAACGGGTGCCTTCTGCCATCAGCAGCAGGTGGTGGGTAGTGATCCCTCTCAAAGAGGTGATGGCCTGCTGCCAGAAATCGATGGGAGGATTGTCGGCAAAATCACAACGGAACCCATCCACATTGGCAGTGAAGACCCACGACCGCATGGCGTTGATCATCGCCGTACGCATGGCCGTGCTCCCGAAATTCAGGGCAGCCACATCGCTGTAGCCATTGAAGTTCTGGATATTCCCGTTGCCGTCCCGGATATACCAGTCCGGGTGCTGCGTGATCCAGGGATGGTCCCAGGCCGTTTGATTGACCACCCAGTCCAGGATCACCGCCATTCCGCGGCTGTGGGCGCCATCCACCAGGCTGCGCAGGTCTGTCAGCGACCCAAACTCACTGCCGACGGATTGAAAATCCTTTATACAATAAGGTGAGTTGAGGGAGTTCAGCGTACCCACCGGGTATACAGGCATCAGGTAGATGACGTTCGTTCCCAACGCCTTGATCTGGTCCAGCCGGGCCGTCACCCCCTGCAGGTTGTGGGTAGAGCTGAACGCGCGAATATTTACCTGGTACATGGTGACATCCCGGACATCGGGGACTCCGCTGAAGGGAGTGCCGTACTGGGGCGGATCCTGTGCATACGCACGGGATGCGAAAAGAAAGGTGAGACATAGTAAAAGGTGTAACAGCTTTTTCATATATGCAAGTTTAGATCACCAAAGAAATAGTTGTCACCCAACAGCACCAATTTATACAGACCGGATATAGAAAATAGCTGCCTGCCCGGACGTTTGTCAGCTGACAGGCGATTGATCTTCATTTGCCTGCAGACGCATGAAAATATTTTCAATATAGATGTCATTCAATTATCTTTCCGCCTTAAACAACGCCGAAGGGCACAACCAGGACGGATCGACGATCTGTCGGCCGAAGGGCACAACTATCATATGAAGTGGGTAATTTCCTGTTGGATCCTAATGATCGCCGGTACAGTGCGGGGGCAGGCCCATACGGACAGCCTGCTGAAAGCGCTTACGGATGCCATTGAAAAGGCCCCGGCCTACGATGCGGAAAAGCTAAAGACCATCGGCAAGCTGCAGACCCGCCTCCATGCCGACACAGTCCACGACCCACGCACCCTCTTTCGTCTGTACCAGGACCTCTACGACGAATACCGCATCTTCCATTACGACTCCGCTTACCGCTATGCCGGGAAAATGCAGGAGATCGCGCACCAGACAGGCGACCGCCAACTGATCACGGAAGCCCGGCTGGACCTTTGCTTCATCCTGCTATCCTCCGGCCTCTTCCGCGAGACCTACGACTCGCTGCGCATCACCGCCATCGCAGGGGAGCCGGACTCCCTGAAAGCCGTCTACTATACCCTGATGGGCCGGTACTATTACGACCTGGCTAACTATGATTACGATGGCGTCTACCATTCACAGCTATACGATAACAAAGGCAACCATTATATGGACTCGGCGCTGGCCTTCTACCCTGCCGGCTCCTTTGAATACATCTATTACAGCGGTCTAAGGAACTTCAAGAGCAACCGTACCGACCAGGCCGCCGTCTTTTTCGAACAATTATTGAACAGCCATCGCCTGACGGACCACCAGCTGGCACTCACTACCTCCACCCTCAGCGGCATCTACCAGCAGAAAGGGCAGACAGGAAAAGCCATCGACCTGATGATCCTGGCCGCCCTGGCCGACATCCGCAGCTCGACCAAAGAAACCTTCGCCATCTTCAACCTGGCCGACCTCCTCTACAAGAACGGCGACGTCCGCCATGCCTCCCTTTTCATCGAATCGGCCATTGCCAACGCGGAATTCTACGGCGCCCGGCAACGAAAGGTCCAGGTAAGCAGCATCCTCTCCCTGATAGAAGGCGAAAAGATCAATGCCGTGGAGTCGGAACGCAAGCTCCTGATCCGCTATTCCGTAATGGTCACCCTCCTGCTGATCGTGCTGGTGGCCCTCATCGTCATCATCCGGCGGCAAGTCCGGCAATTGAAAAAAGCCAAAGAGATGATCACCGAAGCCCATGAGATCCAGCGGCAGATCAATGAAAAGCTGGAAGAGGCCAATAAGATCAAGGAAGAATATATCGGCTACTTCTTCAGCCTGGACTCCGAATTCTTCGTCAAGCTGGAAAGGCTGAAGAGGACCCTGGACCAAAAGATCGCCGAACGCAAATGGGAGGATGTGCGGTTCATCGTAGGCAATATCCAGCTCAAAAAAGAAAAGGAGGAGCTGCTGAAAAGCTTCGACACCGTATTCCTGCGGATCTTCCCCCATTTCGTGGACAAGTTCAATGCCCTCTTCAAAGAGGAAGACCAGATCCACCTGAAGGAGAACGAGCTCCTGAATATCGACCTCCGCATCTTTGCCCTCATCCGCATGGGCATCACCGACAACGATAAGATCGCCCAGATCCTCGGCTACTCCGTCAACACCATCTATACCTACAAGACCCGGATCAAGAACAGGTCCATCATCCCCAACGACGAATTTGAAGCCCGGATAAAGAGCATTTAACCCACCTATTTCGTCTATATTATATGAATTAATATATGTTCATAATAGACTAATGGTCATTCGATTAGGGTCTCATCATTAACCGGGATACCCCAATATTTTCCATATTCGGTTCGTATAAATTGTTCTTTGCCGGACACCTGGGTTTCTTTGGGATAACATTCTTGTTATATGAGATCCATCAGTCCCCTATTCCTCCTTTTCTTTTTTCCCTTCTTATTGCAGGCAGCCGGCGAGGTCACGATGCCCGGCGCAGTCACCACCGTCCGGGTCCAGGGCCCGGATATGGACCTCCGTACGGAAAATGCCTATGTCAGGATCACTGCCTACAGCCCATCCGTTATACGGGTACGCATGGCGCCCACACCCTTACCAGCCGACAGGTCTTATGCCGTCACCGGCGCCTCCGGCGTCGATCATCTAACGTGGGAACAGAACGGGGAGACCATCCGCCTGCACACCGACTCCCTGGAGCTCGTCATCCATAAATCCCCTTTCTCCCTTTCCTTCCTTACGAAGGACGGACGGGTGATCAACGAGGATGAAAAAGGGCTGGGCACCTCCTGGCTGGGCCAGCAGGTGACGACTTACAAAAAGCTACAGGCAGGTGAACGTTTCATCGGCCTGGGGGAAAAGACGGGTAACCTGGACCGGGCCGGCAATGCCTACACCAACTGGAACTCCGATGTATACGGCTATTCGGTATCCCAGGACCCCTTGTATTCTTCCATCCCGTTCTATATCGGCCTGCACCATGATCTCTGCTACGGCATCTTCCTGGACAACAGCTACCGGACGGAGTTCAACTTCGGGGCCAGCAACAACCGATTCTCCTCCTTCGGCGCCGGCGGCGGAGAGATGAACTACTATTTCATCTATCACACGAAGGTCGCAGACATCATCCGCAGCTATTCGTCCCTTACAGGCCGTATGCCCCTGCCACCCCTCTGGAGCCTGGGCTACCAGCAAAACCGCTATTCCTACTACCCCGATACGGAGGTGCTGCGCATTGCCCGGACACTCCGGGAGAAGCGGATACCCGCCGACGGTATTACCCTGGACATCCACTACATGGACCATTACAAACTGTTCACATGGGACCGGGAACGCTTCCCTCACCCGGCTGCTATGACGGACCAACTGCGGCAACTGGGCTTTACCACCACCGTCATCGTAGACCCGGGCATCAAGGTGGAGAAAGGCTATGAAGCTTACGACAACGGCGTAAAAGAGGACATTTTCCTGAAATACCCGGATGGACAGTACTATACGGGACAGGTATGGCCGGGCTGGTGCCACTTCCCGGACTTTACCAGCGAAAAAGGCCGCGCCTGGTGGCGAAAAGAGGTACGCCATTTTACAGACGCCGGCGTTGTAGGCATCTGGAATGATATGAACGAGATCTCCACCTGGGGACAAAAGATGCCGGACAACATTATTTTCAACTTCGACGGACAGCCCACCACTCACCTCCAGGGACACAATGTCTTTGGACTGGAAATGGCGCGCAGCAGCTACGAAGGGTTCCGGGCAGCTTCAGGCAAACGGCCATTCATCCTTTCCCGCAGCGGCTATGCCGGTCTGCAGCGGTATTCCGCCATCTGGACGGGGGACAACCGGGCCGAAGACGATCATATGCTGGCCGGCGTGCGATTGCTCGCCAGCCTGGGCCTCAGCGGCGTCCCATTTACAGGCATGGATATCGGTGGCTTCACCGGCAATCCCTCCCAGGGCCTCTACACCCGGTGGATCCAGCTGGGAGCGTTTATCCCTTATTTCAGGAATCACACGGGCAATAATTCCAAGGCCGCAGAACCCTGGACATTCGGAGAGGACATACTGGACATCGCCCGCCGGTATATCAGCCTGCGCTATACGCTGCTACCCTATATCTACTCGAATTTCAGGGAAGCAACACTGGATGGCATGCCTGTGATGCGGAGCCTGGCCATCGACTACACCCGCGACCAGCATGTCTACGACCCGCGCTACCAGAATGAGTTCCTACTGGGCCCCTCTATCCTGGTGATGCCGCAGGAAGGCACAGCCGCCTTTGCCAAGGTCTACCTGCCGGAAGGGGAATGGTATGACGCTTATACGGGTGCCAGGATGGCCGGCGGACAGGAAAAGATCATCGAACTTGACCCCGCCTATCTCCCCGTATTCATCCGGGGCGGCAGCATCCTTCCCCGTCAATCCGTGATCCAGCATACCGGTGAAAAACCTTCGGATACCCTCGACCTGCATATCTACCATGGCAGCCGGCCGGACAGCCTCCTGTATTACGAGGACGACGGTGAAAGCTATGGATATGAAAAGGGCGACTACTATCAACGGAGGATGCATTTCGACCCGGTACAGCAGAAGATCACCCTGGACAAACCTGAAGGTCAAAGACCCAGCCGGTTCCATTACCTCCGCCTGGTGCTCCATGGGTTCCCGGCGGTAAGGCTGGGAGGCACTCTTCCCGAGGAAACGCGGATCACATTTTTACCCGGGGATGCGTCCATATCTGAACAGGTCAGAACGACAGTGATACCTAACGATAGCAAGGCTTTGAGCCTGCAGTATTGATTCATTTTAATCTTGTCATATATGTCTCTAACCAAAACACGACAGCTACTCATTGCATTACCCTTCCTGCTCTTCCTGTGCATGGCCGCCAGGGCCCAGGGGCAGACGGTCCCCATCGAAGGCACCGTCCGGAATGAAAAAGGCCTTCCTATTCCATCCGCCTCGGTAAGCGTCCTGGGCACCCGCACCGGCACAACGACAGATGAGCGGGGTCACTTCTCCATTACCGCACCCCGGAAAGCCATGCTCGTCATCAGCTACATCGGCTATGACTCCGTGCATGTACGGCCCGGCGCCAGGATGGACATCCTGCTGCATCCCTCGTCCGGCTCGTTGAACGACGTCATCGTCATCGGCTATGGCAGCCAAAAGAAGAAAGAGGTCACCGGCAGCATCGCCACGGTCACTGCCAAAGATTTCCAGCAGGGCAGCATTACCACACCTGAGCAGCTGATAGCCGGCAAGGTAGCAGGCGTCTCCATCACCTCCAACGGTGGCGCGCCCGGCGCCGGCAGCACCATCCGGATACGGGGCGGCGCTTCCCTCAATGCCAGCAACGATCCTCTCCTCGTCATCGACGGGCTGCCCCTTAGCGGCAATGGCCTCTACGGCGTGAGCAATCCCCTCAGCATGATCAGCCCTTCGGAGATCACCTCTTTCACAGTGCTGAAGGACGCGGCAGCTACCGCTATCTACGGGAGCCGGGCTTCCAACGGGGTCATTCTCATCACGACCAAAAAGGGCACATCCGGGAGACCTGTGTTCAACTTCATCTCCCAGGTATCCGCCTCGCAGCTGGTGAAAAAAGCACGTGTGATGTCAGCCGGCCAATTCAGGCAATATGTGGATAGCCTGGGCAACGGCACTTACGATAACGTACATACGTATAAATCCCTCATGGGTAACGCCAATACCGACTGGCAAAAGGAGATCTACCAGACGGCCATCAGTACGGACAATAACCTCACCGTTACGGGGGCATTCAAAGACCTGCCCTACCGGGCTTCGTTTGGCTACCTGGATCAAAATGGGCTCTTGCGGACAGATCACCTGCAACGGGTGACAGGCGGCATCTCCCTGACTCCCCGCCTGCTGGATGGATCGCTGAAGATGGAGATCAACCTCCATGGCACCGTGAACAAGACCCGTTTTGCCAACAATGCCGCCATCTCCTCCGCCGTCTATTTCGACCCCACCCAGCCCGTGCATGCCAAATCACCTTATGGTGACTACTTCGAATGGGCCAGCGTAGACGCCGGCAGCGGCGCCGTGACACTGAACAAGCTGGCGCCCCGCAACCCGGTGGCCCTCCTCGACCTCTATCAAAATCACAGTACGGTCCAACGCAGCTACGGCAATGTCCTGCTGGATTATCAGCTGCCGTTCCTGTCCGGTCTGCACGCCAACCTCAACCTGGGATATGATATCGGCAAAGGCAGCGGGACAGTACGGGTACCGGCCTACGCCGCGCAGAACTACCTGGACAGCGGGCAGGATAACAAGTATATGAACAAGATCAGCAATTCTGTCCTGGAATTCTATCTCAGCTATGACAAGAACCTGACGGCCATCCGCAGTCACGTGACGGCTACAGCGGGCTATGGCTACTACAATAACCTGTCCACCAACTACTACTATCCCAGCATCCGGGCCAATGGCGACACCATCCCGAAAAGTAATCCCCTCTACCCTTTCGACAAGCCGGAAAATACGCTGATCTCCTATTACGGCCGCCTGGTATATACCTACAACGACCGGTACATACTGGCTACCTCCCTCCGAACGGACGGCTCCTCCCGTTTTGCACCGGACATCCGGTGGGGCGTATTCCCCTCCGTCGCCTTTACCTGGAGGGCAAGCCAGGAGGCCTTCCTGCGGAACAGCAGGACATTCTCCGACCTGAAGCTGCGCCTGAGCTATGGCATTACAGGCAACCAGGACGGTATCGCCAATTATAACTACCTGCCCGTCTATTCCCTCAGCGACAATACTTCCAGGGTACAATTCGGGGACAGCCTCTATAATATGGCTACACCCGCCGCCTATGACGCCGGACTCAAATGGGAACAGACGGCCACCTGGAATGCAGGGCTCGACCTTGCCATCCTGAACAACCGCGTCACCGCCAGTCTCGACTTTTATTACAAGAAGACGAAGGATCTTTTGAACATCACCTCGATACCGGCAGGGTCCAATTTCACCAGCACGATCCTCACGAACGTGGGTAATGTGGAAAACAAAGGCGTGGAATTCCAGGTGAGCGCCAACTTGCTGAAGACAAAGGACCTCAGCTGGGACGCAGGGTTCAATGTCGCCTACAACAACAATAAGATCACCAATCTCACGGCCGTGAGAGACTCCACCTATCCGGGTACGCAGCTGTCCAACGGCGTCCAGATCCATTCGGTGGGATATGAACCTTCTGCCTTCTATGTCTATCACCAGATCTACGACAAGAGTGGCCGCCCCATCGAGGGGGTCTATCAAGACACCAACGGTGACGGGGTCGTCAACCAGAAAGATCTCTATCACTATAAGTCCCCCTTTCCGAAATTCATCCTGGGCTTCAGCACACAGTTCAGCTGGCAGCGGTGGACACTGAGCACGGTCCTCCGGGCAAACCTGGGCAACTACATGTACAACGGCATCTCGGCAGGCGCCATCGGCTCCAATATCCTGAACCCCCTGGGTTACCTGGCAAATACGATGAATGACGTGCTACATACCCATTTCGTCTATAGCCAGCCGCAGTCCGACTACTACGTGCAGAATGCCTCCTTCCTGAAGATGGATAACCTGGGACTGTCCTACAATGCGGGCACCGTCTGCCACGACAAGCTGAAGGTCCGTATCAATGCCAACTGCCAGAACGTATTCACCGTGACCAAATACAAAGGCATCGATCCTGAAATATACGGGGGCATGGACAATGCCCTGTATCCCCGGCCAAGGATCTGGGTGCTGGGTGTAAATCTTCAATTCTAAACTATCCGACATGCTAAAGATATTTTTATCCCTATTCGTGCTGACAGCCTGCTGCCTCTCCTGCACAAAGGACCTGAACAGGCAGCCGCTGAACGCCAATACTTCCATCACGCAATACAGCACCCCGGCCGGCTACAAACAAGCCCTGGCAAAGGTCTATGGCGGCTATTCCCTCACCAGCAGCGCAGGCGTCGGCGTCTCGGATGTGAACGTCACGGGTATCAGCGATCCGGCCACGACGGATTTTCTCAGGGCTTACTGGAATATGCAGGAGCTGACCACCGATGAGGATGTCTGCGCCTGGAACGACGGCGCCCTCCAGAGCTTCCATAATTTCAGCTGGACCTCCACGGACGTGTATATAAATGCGCTTTATACACGCAGTCTCTTCCAGATCACGGTCGCCAATGAATTCTTACGCAACGCTACGGATGATGCCATCAAGAGCCATGGTTTCGCCGCCAAGGACGAGGAGGATATCCGACACTACAGGGCTGAAGCGCGCTTCCTGCGGGCCTATCAATACTGGGTGCTGCTGGACCTCTTCGGCAACCCTCCCCTGGTGACGGAAAAAGACCCCATCGGTAAATATATTCCCCGGCAGATCAACAGGGCTGACCTCTTCGCCTATATCGAGTCCGAGCTGAAGGCCATCGATGCGGACCTCGCAGCCCCCCGCCTGAATGAATACGGCAGGGCCGACCAGGCCGCTGCATGGGCTCTGCTGGCCCGCCTCTACCTGAATGCAGAAGTATATCTGGGAGCAGGTCAGAAAAAATATACCGAGGCCGTGACCTACTCCGGCAAAGTCATTGGCGCCGGATATACCCTGCTACAGCATTACCGCAACCTGTTCCTCAGCGATAACAACACAGGCAATACCGAGGTCATCCTGCCCATTGCCTATGATGCCGCCAGCTCGCAGAACTATGGTGGTACCACCTTCCTCATCTGTTCGGCTCATGGTACTGACCCGACGGACAACAAGAATTTCGGTATCCCCGCAGGAGGATGGCTGGGCAACCGCAGCACCAAGCCTCTGCCCCTGCAATTCGGGGATTACAGCGGCAACGCGGACAAACGGGCCCTCTTTGGCGGCGGCAACCTGGAAGTAAATGACGTGCTCACTTTTGCAGACGGCATCCAGGTCCACAAGTTCAGCAATCTCCGGTCGGACAGCACTACGCCTTATTCACCCAACGGCGTTCTATGTAGCACAGACTTTCCCCTCTTCCGGCTGGCGGAAATGTACCTCGTCTATGCCGAGGCGGTACTACGGGGCGGCACCGGTGGTGATGCAACCACGGCGTTGAACTATGTCAACCTCCTCCGCCAGCGGGGATATGAGAATAGCAATGGCAACCTGGCAAACATTACCCTCATGGACATCCTGAATGAAAGGCAGCGGGAGCTCTATTGGGAAGGCTTCCGGCGGACAGACCTTATCCGCTACGGCCGCTTCACAGGCAGCACTTATCTCTGGCCCTGGAAAGGCGGTGTAAAAGACGGACGGGCCGTGGACGACCATTTCGCCCTCTTTCCCCTGCCCGCCACGGATATCATTGCCAACACCAACCTCCATCAAAACACCGGCTACTAGGACCCTATCCGGTAAAGACCAACTTTTCAATATTAACGATATGCGAACAACCCTCACAGTCATAACCGCAGCCTTCTTCCTGCTGGCCGCCTGCAAAAAGGACGGCGATACCCTCGTACTGGAGCAAGCTGCCTTCAGCGCCAATGCGCTTACCGCTACCGCCGCACAGGTAACACTCACCCAGGCCACCGACGACGACACGGTCCTCCGCTGTCAATGGCCGGCCGCGGATTATCACAGTAAAGTGGCCGTCAGCTATACCTTGCAGATAGACAAAGTTTCCGATACCGGCGGCGCCGCCGGATGGGCGAACGCGCGAAGCCTGGGTGCCGGCAATAACAACCTTCAATACTCCTTTGCCGGAAAGGATCTCAATAACCTCGCTAATAGTATGGGCCTGTCGCCGGGGACAGCCAACGCAGTAGCCATCCGCATCGTGTCCAATATCAATCAATATAACGGCGCTGCCTCCACTATCCCTGCCATCTATTCCAATACTATTGTGGTGAACATTACCCCCTATGGCCTTAGCTTATATGTACCCGGCGCCTACCAGGGATGGGACCCCGGTTCCGCACCGACACTAGGGCCTGTCGACGGCAGGCCGGGGCTGTATGAAGGCTATGTCAATATCACCGGCAGCGGTGCCCAGTATTTCAAGTACACGAGCGCCCCGGACTGGAACCATATCAATTATGGCGACGGCGGCAACGGCACCTTCAGCACGGATGGACTGGCGGCGGGCCTTTCCGTACCCGACGGCGGCTATTACGAGCTGACGGCCAACCTGAACAACAATACCTGGACCGCCACGGCCACTACCTGGGGCATCATCGGGGATGCCACACCCGGCGGATGGAACAATGACACGCAAATGACCTACGATGCCGCGGGCCAGGTCTGGAAAGTGACGGCGCATATGGTGCAGAACGGTTCCTTTAAATTCCGGGCCAATAATGCCTGGGTCATCGATTTCGGTATCGACAACAACGGCAAGCTGGTATATGCAGACAATCCCTTCTTCGGCTACACACCGGGACTGAACAATCTCAGCGTACCCTCGGACGGAGACTATACCATCATCCTGGACCTGCATGTGCCCGGGAAATACACTTACCAATTGAACAAGAACTAAAGATGATGAAAATGAACTGGATCCTTCCCTGCGCCCTATGGCTGCTGGCTTGCCAAAAGTCAGCAGTGAATACCACTGTACCCCCGCCTACCGGACCCGGACACACGGACACGTTGCCAGCCCAATACGGCACCCCTTATACCGAGACGCCCGATGCCCAGGATGCCGTCATCTACCAGGTGAATATGCGCGCTTTCAGCCCGACCCATGACCTGAAAGGCGTAACAGCCCGGCTGGACTCTATCCGTAATTTAGGTGTCAACGTATTGTACCTGATGCCCATCTACCCGGTGGGCATAACGAAGTCCGTGAATTCTCCCTACTGTGTGAAAGACTATGCAGGCGTCAACACCGAGTTCGGTACCCTATCCGACCTTCGTTCGCTGGTAGACCAGGCGCATGCAAGACATATGGCCGTATTGTTCGATTGGGTGGCGGATCATACCTCCTGGGACAATGCCTGGATCACCCAGCATCCGGACTGGTATATTAAGGACGGCAGCGGCAATATCATCTCTCCCCCGAACACAGGCTGGAATGACGTGGCAGCGCTGAAATTCACCAGCACGGATATGCGTAAAGCCATGATCCGCGCCATGCAATTCTGGGTCTACACAGCCAATATCGACGGCTACCGGTGCGACGCAGCTGACTTTATCCCCGTGGATTTCTGGCGGGCGGCGCTGGACAGCCTGAAGGGTATCCCCGGTCATAAGCTGTTGCTCTTTGCGGAAGGCACCCGGAAAGATCATTTTACAGCAGGCTTTCAGCTGCAATATGGCATGGGGTTCTATTATACACTCCGTGACCAGGTCTTCAAAGGCGGCAAGTCCGCGAAATTGATCGACAGTCTCAACACCGTGGAATATACCAATGCGCCGGCGGGGTCACAGGTAGTAAGATATATCTCCAACCACGACGTGGATAATTCGGATGGCACGCCGCTGGATCTCTTCGGCGGAGGGGCGGGATCGATGGCCGCCTTTGTCGTGGCAGCCTATATGAAGAGCGCACCCATGGTTTACAATGGACAGGAGGTGGGATGCCCTATCAAGCTTAATTATTTCAACACGAGCACGACCATCGACTGGACGATCAACCCGGATATGCGGACGGAGTATAAAAAGCTCCTCACCTTCCGCAATGGCAGCGCCGCCATCCGCAGCGGCATACTTCAGTCTTACACGAGTGATGATGTTTGCGCCTTTACAAAGACTTCCGGGGGCGCCACCGTGCTGGTGCTGGTGAACCTACGCAATACTACCGTCGATTATGCGCTGCCTCCTGCATTGACCAATTCAGACTGGACGGATGCGTTTGATGGGACGCCGCAGCATGCCGGGACTACTGTCAGTTTGCCGGCGTATGGGTATAAGATCTGGCAGCATTGAGTGGCACGGCTACTCCGACCTTAGGCTCGTCGCCGGGTTGGCAACCCCCGCCTTGATGGATTCGAAGCTCACGGTGATCCAGGCAATGATGAGTGCCGCCAGGGGCGCCACCACGAAGATGGCCCAGCCTACATGGATATGATAGGCGAAGCTCCGCAGCCAGCTGTTCACCGCCCACCAGGACAGGGGAATGGCGATCACCGTGGCGACCAGGATCAGGCGGGTAAAGTCCGTCGACAGTAGACGCAAAATATTGAACAGAGAAGCGCCCAGCACTTTCCGCACGCCGATCTCCTTGGTCCGCTGCTCGGCCATATAGGCTGACAGTCCATATAGGCCCAGGCAGGAGATAAAGATGGCCAGGACAGCAAATAAATTGAAGATGCTGCCCATCTGCTGCTCGCCCTTGTATTGATTGGCCAGCTCCTGGTCCAGGAATCCATAGGAGAAGGGATAGGCCGGGTTCAGGCCCCGGCTGATCTTACCCAGTGCGCTGATCGTTGCTTCCGTAGCGCCGGATCTGGCCCTCACCACTACGGTGCCACCCCACCTGTTCAGGCGGATGACCAGGGGCTCGATGGCCGTCTGAATCGGCTTGAAGTGAAAGTCCGCTACTACCCCCACGACCATACCCTTGGTGCCACCGAAGGAGATGGTCTTGCCGATAGCGCTCTCAGGCGTCATGCCCATGACACGGGCGCATGTTTGATTGAGGACATAATTATTCGAGTCGGCTTTGAATGCGGTAGAAAACACCCGACCGCTGAGCAGCTTCGTCTGGAAGACATCGAAGAAATTCTCGCTGACATCCATGGACGGAAATACGATCTGGGTCTTGGGAGGCTTGCCCGGCCAATCGACATCGATGGTACCGCTTACCAGGTCGGTCGGCAGATCGGATATGACGGCCCACCGGTTCGTGTACTGGTCCCGCTGCAGCTCATCCCGCAATGCCTTTTGCTTTCCCCAGATCTCTCCCTTCATGGGCATGTACAGCAGGTTTTCCCTGTCAAAACCCAGGTTCATGCGCTTAATATAGGTCAGCTGATCGTAGATCACCACTGTACCGACAAGAAGTACAATGGAAACGATAAACTGCATAACCACCAGCCCATTCCTGAACAAACGATTCCCCCCCAGGGTCCGCAAATTACCTTTCAGCACCTTTACGGGTTGAAACCCGGACAGGAACAAAGCAGGATAGCTGCCGGAGAAGAGTCCTGTAAGAATGGCGATGCCCAGCAGGCCGGCCCATATTTTTCCATCCCCTAAATGGATGGACAGCGTCTTGCCCGCCAGCTGATTGAAAAGGGGCAGCAGCAGGTATACCAACCCGATAGCCGCCACCAGGGAGAAGAAAGAGATAAGCAGGGACTCTCCCAGGAATTGCCCGATCAATTGGCCCCTCACGGCCCCTACCACCTTACGCAATCCCACTTCTTTCGCTCTCCGGGCCGAACGGGCCGTCGCCAGGTTCATGAAATTGATACAGGCCACTACCAGGATGAAGATGGCCACGACGAAGAAGATGTTTACATATTGCGCATTGCCGTGCATAGGCAGGTCCACCTGCAATCCGGAAGAATACAGGTGGATATCGGCCAGGGGCTGCAGCTGGAAGCTGACCTTCAGGTCCTTCTCATGCTTCTTATATATTTCATCCATCTGGTGCTGCAGCCGGGCCAGGTTCGCAGGAGTGGCCTCGAAATGTTTGTCCAGTACGAGGTAGCTGTAGTAATTGAAGTTCTCCCATGTACGCTCTGTCAGGTCCCTGGTATTGGCAATGGCTGACATGGGTAGTATCACATCGAATTGCAGGTGGGTATTGGACGGGACATTCGCCAGGACACCTGTCACGACCACATTGCTGCCGTTGTCCTTTCGCAGGGTCTTACCCAGCGGGTTGTCCTGCCCGAAATATTTCTTCGCCGCCTCTTCCGTCAGCAGTACCCCATCCGGCCGCATTAGCGCCGTACGCGCATCCCCTTTCACCAGGGGGAAGGAGAATACCTGTAAAAAGGTGGAGTCGGCATAGAACACCCGCTTCTCTTCAAATTTCCTGACCCCCGTCTCGAAAAGCGCTGTCACCTGGTGGCTGATCCGCAACGTATTCCTGATCACCGGCAGCTCTGACTGGAGACCGCCCGGCATACCCGCCGGATTGACGGCAGCCCGGAAATCCCCCGCATTGCAGGTGATGCGATAGGTCTGAGCCGAATCCTTATGCCACCTGTCAAAGCTCAATTCATGCTGCACCCACAGCAGGATCAGGATACTGGAGGCCATGCCGATGGAAAGACCGGCGATATTGATAAAAGAATAGGCTTTATGCCGCAGGATGCTGCGGAGGGCGATCTTCAGGTAATTCTTGAGCATGGGAAGGGCGTTGTTTCCCCTCTTTGACGAAAAAAAGTGCCATTTTGTTACAGCTATGGGTATCAATAATCTACATCTTGTTTAACGCCAAAACTGTCCGTTTTCGATACGGCGATTGTTCGGTATCACCAGCTATAGATCGCCGCCGGCTTGTCATTTACGCCGAAAACCAGCGTGTTCTTTCCCACTTCCACTGCGCTCCGCACATCTCCCCTTGCGCTGAGGCCACTCGCCGCCTGGGGGACATAGGTAAAATTGCCTTTTCCATCGTTCAGCAGCAATACCCCATGCCCGGCCCGGTAGCGCCCAAACCGTATCCGGGTCCATGCATTACCACCGCCCAGCACCAGGTCCTTATGGCCGTCCTTATTGACGTCCACAGCAACAATGGCATACACGGGACCATACTGCGCCTCCTGCGGCAGCTGATGCAGGACAAACCCTGCTTCCCCTTTATTTTGCAGCCATACCGTGTTGAGGAGATTGGCCTGCAGGGGACCGGCATCCTTCAGCTGTTCAGCATCGAACAGGTCATGAATAGTGGCGTCCGCATAATCGTGGTATTCCAGGAATTTCTTCTTCAGCCCCGGCAGCTGCGTGGTAAGATCATCCCGCGAGGCAGCGGGATAGGACACGCCATTGATATAGTAGCAAAAGACGGGATCGATGCTGCCATTGTTGTCAAAATCCTTATAGTACAGGGTCAGGGGCTCTTGTTGGCTGGCCTGAAACTGGTTGTTCAGGCCCTGGTTGCCCAGCACCAGGTCCGGCTGTCCATCCCCATCCAGGTCAGCCGCGGCAATCCGGTTCCACCAGCCGGCAGATGGAAAATGAATGTATTTGTCAGATGCATCCTGCAATTTCCCATTCTTATCCAGGTAGACCTTCACCGGCATCCACTCTCCTACCATCACCAGGTCCTGCCTGCCATCCTTGTCCAGGTCGATCCACAACGCATCGGTCACCATGCCTGTATGTTCCAGCGCCGGCGCCACCTGCGGCGTACCATCCGTGAAATGCCCCTTCCCGTCATTGAGCAGGATCCTGCTGCCGGGAGCCAATGGATATTTTCCAGGAATCACCCGTCCACCGACGAAGAGGTCCATGTCCCCGTCCCCATCGATATCTGCCGCCTTTACACAGCTGGCGCTGACAGGCCAGGCAGGTACGGCGCCTTCGGCCTTTGTAAAATGCCCCTTCCCATCGTTGAGGTATAGCCGCCCCTGTAAGAGCGGGTCATTCTCCTCGAATTCGTAGCCGCCTCCCGCGACGAACAGGTCGGGATCTCCATCTCCATCCGCATCGAAGAATTCCGCGGCCCCTGCTTCACCCAAGGAGTCTTTTTCAATAGCGGGTTGAGGCGAGGGTTGGAATCCGCCAGCGCCTGTCTGCAGGTACAAATGCCCCGGATGTCCCTTGGATCCCCCTAGATATACGTCCGCCAGGCCATCCTTATTCACATCGGCCGTCGCCAGGCAGGGACCGTTGCGGGAAAGGTAATTCAGCATCAGCGGCTGCCTGTCGAAATCGTTGTAATCGTTCTCGATATGGGCCAGACCGGGAGTGGCTGCCGGGTGCAGCAAGGGCTTGGCAGCTACGGGCGTATGATATGTCCATTTACCGGCCGCATCCTTTATCTGCACCTGCAATGCCTGATCGGCCTTTACCTGCCGTATCACCTGGTACCTGTCGTCCGGCCAGATGACGAGGATGGAATCCACGATAGCATGGTCTCCCAGCCCGAAATTCAGCACGGGGTCCACGGAAGACTGGAAACCCCTGACGGGGAATGCCTCCTGATAAAAGATAGTGTCCTTACAGAAGAGCCTGACCTTACACCCGATGCCGGTGGTGTTGCGGGCATCCCCTTTCAGGGCCACCTTCAGGTAGTGGGCCTTACTCATGGTACGTGCATTATTCCTGTAGATACCGGCATAGTCGTTGGTATTGCTGATGACCAGGTCCATCGCCCCATCGTTGTCGAGATCGACATAGGCTGCGCCGGCAGAGACCGTCTTCTGTGTAAGTCCCCAGTCACTGCCCGTCTTGACGAAACCTTCGCCCCCCTTGTTCCGGAAGATATACGTGGTACTTGGGCTGGGAGGCATCTTACTGATGGCCTCCTTTACGATATCCTCCTTCTCCCCGCCGCCACTGCGCATGGCCTTGTCGGCGGAATATTTCAGGAAATCCATATCGGTATAGTCCTTCACATAGCCATTGGTTACCAGCAGGTCCTTATACCCGTCATTGTCCATGTCCGTGAAAAGAGCGGCCCAGCTCCAGTCGGTGTTCGAGACGCCGGCCAGCTGACCGACCTCGCTGAAAGTACCGTCCCCATTGTTCTTCTGCAGCATGTTGCGGCTATACTGGTAATAGAACCCCCTGTTGAACAGCTGCTGGAATTTATTGAAGTTCTCCGCACCGCTGTGCATCTTTTGCGTGTGATTGTCTTCGGGTAGCATGTCCAGGGTCATCAGGTCCACCCATCCGTCATTGTTGAAATCGGCCGCGTCGTTGCCCATGGAATAGAGTGACGTCTGGTCCATGCAGTCGCTGAGCCGTTCGGTAAAGGTCACCTGCCCGCCTGCGGCCGTGTCAGATCCCTTGGCGGAGCGCCCGTTGTTGATGAACAGGTAATCCGGCTCGTTGAAATCATTGGAGATGTACACATCCGGCCATCCGTCGTTGTTCAGGTCAGAGACGGCCAGTCCCAATCCAAATGTCAGCACGTCGGAAATAATGCCGGACTGGGCCGTTACATCCGTATAGACGGGGTGCTTCACCTGATCGTTCCAGTCGTTGCGGTACAGCTTGCATTCGAAGGCCGGCTGCCTGTCCTTCCGCCAGCCGGGGTTGTCTATTGCACCGGTGGTATATTGATGCAAGGAGTGATTGATGAGGAACATGTCCAGGTCGCCGTCCTTATCGTAGTCGAAAAAAGCAGCCTGGGTGGAAAATCCCTGGTCCGCCAGGCCATATTCCGCCGCCCGTTCCGTGAAAGTGAGATCGCCGTTGTTGATGTAGAGCAGGTTGCTCCGCCGGCTGGGATTGTTGTCTGCCGAACGGCAGATATAGATATCCAAACGTCCGTCCCCATTGATGTCTACCATGGTGGCGCCCGTGCTCCAGCCCTCTTTTTCCGCTACGCCGCTCTTGTCCGTGATATTTTCGAACTTGAAATTTCCCTTGTTCAGGTACAGCCGGTTATGCACCATATTGCCGGTGAAGAATATATCGGGCAGGCCGTCATTGTTGATATCTCCCACGGCTACGCCCCCCCCATTGTAGAAATAGATATAGTTAAGGACGTTCAGGGGCTCACCGTCAAAGAGTGTATTCTGGAAATTCACACCCGTCCGGTCTTTGTCCAATTGTGTCAGCAGCGTATCATGTTTGTCCCCGCAGCCCCAGGCGAAAAGTAACAGGGTGAATAGCGGTAACCGGTAACAGGAAAGTGCAGGCATAGATAAAAAATTAAGCTCCCATCCCGTGGGGATAGGAGCTTTAAGGTAGTGTATTTTTTGTTAATTCTTATCCCACCATAAGGGGGTCAATACGTTGTCGTCGCCGCCCAGGAGGGTCTTGCCTGTCTCTACACCAGCCGCGTTGTTGGATTTTTCGGAATCCAGGAAGGGTATCCGCCTGATCCATTGCGTGCTCGTATTGGTGATAAGGGGGTTGTCCGAATTGACGACGGGATACAGCGGCAGCACATGGCTTCTCCGGTAGTCGGCCCATGCCTCCAGGCCATCAGGATAGAGCGCCAGCCATTTCTGGGTAGCGATCTGCTTAGCCTGCGTAGCGGCGTCGGCGGCCCATTTGATGGGCACATTGGATACTGCAGGTGAGCCGAGGCCATCGCCGGGCGCTACAGGTGTAGCGGTACTGTTGATATAATCCGAGATGACCGTAGCGTCCGTGATACCCCATTGGTGGAAGGATTCGGTGATGCCCATCTCATACAGCTGCTGCGCGGTGAGGCCGCCGCCCATGTCCCATCCCAGCATCTTGCCTTCTGCACGGAGGAAGAAAGCTTCCGCCGTCTCGATTACGTTCTGAGGAGTGGAAGTGTAGTCAGCTTTGCCAACCACGGCGCCGCCTACCGTTACACTGGTAGAGGCCCAGCGGGCGCCCACATGCGAGTTGGCAGCAGCAAGGTGTGGCTTCTCGCCCAGCTGATCGACAGACAGGCCGTTGCGTAATCCGCTGTAGTTGGCGAACACCCCGGGGGTGGGATCTCCGCTGTTGGCCGTGGGAACGAAATAGCTGGAAATACGGGGGTCCTGGTAGCCTTTCAGCACGGAGGCCATGGTGGCGCTCATACGGAACTCGTTCCAGTCGGACATGATGGAGAGACCGTTCACATCCCCACCTGTGGGAGAGCGCAGGATTAAGGCGTCGTGGTCCGGGCTCTTGGTCATGACGCCATCAGCCACGGCAGACTCCGCCTCTGTCTTGGCCCGGGTGGGATCCACCTTGGAGATACGCAATGCCAGGCGCAGCCGAAGGGTGTTGGCAAAACGTATCCATTGGTCCACCTTACCGCCGTATATCAGGTCGTAGCTGCCATAGGCATTCTTTCCTGCAAAGGTCTTGAGCACGGCCACGGCGGCATCGAGCCGCTTGAAAAAGTCGTCGTAGATCTTATCCTGTGGATCGTACGGTACCGAAGCTGCTACCGTACCTGCTTTGAAATAAGGAATCGGTCCCCAATAATCCGTCACGTGGTGAAAGGCATATACCCACATGACCTCCGCCATTGCATGCTCCGCTGTCAGGGAGTCGGTACTGGCGAAGATGGTCAGCAGCTGCGGCATGACGTCGGAATAGATGGGGTTGAAATTGGCGCCCACCCAGTCCTGCCGGATGACCAGCCGGTCGGAAGGGAAATAGGTCGCCTCGCAGGCAAAATACTGGCAATACTGATCGGCAAAAAGATTCTGCGCGATCTGGTAATTGTTGGCATTCGTCGTTCCCACTTCTTCTGCCCGCGAGAAAAGGAAGGGCAGCTCGGCAGGGCCTGCGGTAGGGATCTTGCTTTTATCGGTATTGATACTGTCGAAATTCTTGGTACAGGAGACAGTGCCCAGCAGCATGCCGGCGATGACAGCGGCCTGCAGGCGCCTGTTGAGGAATATATTAATTCGTAGGTTCATAATATATCTTTTGGTTCTTGCTTTAGAAGGTGGCTTTTATATTGAATCCCAGTGTACGGGTAGTGGGTATAGCGCCGTATTCAGTTCCCTGGAAGACGCCGTTACCGTTGCTGATATCAGGGTCCATCCACATGGTGCGCTTGCCGAGACCGGGGATATCCAGGATCGACTTGCCGCGATAGATCCAGAAGAGGTTGCGAGCTACTGCCGAAACCCGCAGCGATTTCACGAAATCCATGTGCAGGGGTATATCGAAGCCCAGCGACACTTCCCGCATCCGCAAAGCGGTGGCATTGTAAGCAAAGAACTCGCCTACACCATAACGCTGACCAGAGACGGTAGTCCAGAATTTTTGCGCGGTAATGGTCTGGGTGACGGGATTGCCGGAGGCATCCACACCACCCATATTCAGGCCGCCTTCGCGGAATTTCTCCGTGGCCTTGGTGATGCCGCTGAATGCCAGGTTCATTTCCGTGCCCGATACGAGGATACCACCGATACGGCCGTCCATCAACACCCGCAGGGAGAAACCTTTATAGGTGAAGGTATTGGTCCATCCCACATTATACCGGGGGTTGAAATTACCGATCAGGCCGATGGGGTCGCCGGAAGTATAGGAAGTAAAGGGCGTTCCGGATGCGTCCACCAGATACTGGCCCTTATCGTTCTTCAGCCAGCGGTGGGCGTAGAGGTCGCCGTAGCTGCCGCCTTCTTTTACTCTCGGTTGTGCAGAACGCTGGTTGGCACCGCCCAGGTCCGTCTGCTTCAGATCATCGCTCAGCTTGATCACCTTGTTACGGTTGAGGGAGAGGTTCAGCTGTGTTTCCCAGGAGAAGTCCCTGTTCTTGATGGGCATCCCTGTAACCACCAGCTCCAGGCCATGGTTCTCGATATTACCCGCATTGATATACTGGTTGCTGTATCCCGTTGCCACAGGCAGGCTGATCTGCAACAGCTGGTTTTTCGAATTCGTGTGATAGTAAGTAAGGTTGAAGCCGATGCGGTCGTTGATGAAGCGGGCTTCCAGGCCGATCTCCTTGCTGGTGGTCATTTCAGGCTCCAGTCCCGGGATGGGCACTGTAGGTGTTCTTCCGATGTTGCCGTTGCCGGCGCCCGGATAGAAGGTGAAGCTGGGGAAGCGAACCCCGTAAGCACCACCGTTACCCACCTTCGCATAGTTGGCGCTGAGCTTCAGGAAAGAGATCGATTGCGGCATATCCTTGATCAGCTCGGACAGGATGGCGGATACCCCCACCGAGGGATAAACGATCCTGTAGGGCGAGCGGACGGTGGAGTTCCAATCGGTACGCACTGTACCATCCACATAGATAGCGTCCTTCCAGGAGAGGTTGGCCTGTGCGAAGGCTGCCTGTACCTGTACTTCCGAGCCGCTGGAGGTAGTGGTCGGGTTAGTAGCATAGTTCAGGTCGAATTTATTGATCACGTTCAGACCGTTGGAAGAGGCCACATTCACTGTCGCCTGGTTATCCTGGTACAAGGTACCGATGTGATAATCCAGCTTTATGTCCCGGCCCAGCTTATTGGAGCCTTCCAGGTAGACATCATACCATTTCTGTTGGTAAATCACATCTGCGATAGCATAAGTACCGCCGGCATTGGTATTCCACAGCAACGTTCCCTGCTGGTATCTTTCCTGGATGCGGGAAGTGGCCCTGTCCAGGTTGATATTACCGCGGATGGCCAGCCAGGGGGTGATCTGGTATTTTAAGGATAAGTAACCGATGATGCGGTTGCGGTCTTCCGTGATATTCGTATTGTAGATCATCCAGTACGGGTTCCCGTAGATGGAATTGTTCGTGGAAGGCCAGTTGGTGGGGACAGGCGTGGCAAAAGTATTGAACGACTGGTACTGCATGGCCTGTTCCGTGCTGACGCTGCGAGGCATCTGGTAGGCATCGAATACCGGCGAGTTTTCCTCCCCTGCCCGCGGACGGCCTTTGATCGACTGGTTGATATAGGTGATCTTCGCATCCGAGGACAGCTTCTTGCTCAGCTGGCTCGTGATACGATAAGTGACCGTATGCTTGTTCATCTCGTTCTTACGAACGATGCCCTTTGCATAGTTATTCGTGTAGGACAAGTACGATTGCGTCTTGTCTCCGCCGGCAGAAAGACCGATGTAATTGGTCACGTTAAGGCCGGTCTGGAAGAAGTCCTTTACATTGTTCGGTTGCGCCGACAGCTTGGCGGGCTTGTACAGGTAGTCGGTATAGGACTGGCCCGTCATCTTCGGTCCCCAGCTGGCCCCTTGCAGGGAGGAGTCGGCGAGGTTGCCGCTGATACCCTGTCCGTAAGTATTTTGAAATTCAGGCAGGGAAAAAGGCTTTTCAAAGCCGATACCCGAATTGACCGTGACATTCACCTCTCCCCTCTTTCCTTTTTTGGTGGTCATGACGATCACCCCGTTGGCGGCCTGGCTGCCGTACAGCGCAGCAGCCGAAGCGCCGCGCAGCACGTTCATAGATTCGATATCATCCGGGTTGATATCGCCGGCGCCGTCGGAGCTCTGGAGGGATCCGAAGTCATTGCCTGCCGTACTGTAAGTATTATTGGTAATGGGCACCCCATCCACCACCAGCAACGCATTGTTATTGCCCTGGATGGATTTGTTACCCCGTAACACGATCTTGGCGCCACTGCCCAATCCACCGGAGCCCTGGACGATCAGCGCATTGGCAACCTTTCCCTGCAGGGAGTTGAGGACGTTGTTGGCATCACGTACTTCCGTCAGCTGTTGGGGCTTGACACTCTGCGTGGCATACACCAGCGACTTTTGCTGGCGCTGTATACCCAGGGCTGTCACCACCACTTCACCCAGCTGTTTGGAGTCCGTGCTCAGTGTGACGCTGAGGTCCGAGGAGGAGGCGTCTGCGATAACCTCCTTGGTAGCATACCCTACAAATGAGATCACCAGCGTGACATTTCCCGCCGGAGCCTTTATTGAAAATACCCCTTGTGAATTGGTAGAGACAGCACTGTTCGCACCTTTTATCCTTACGGTGGCGCCCTCCACCGGGCCCTTATTGGTTTCGTCTGTCACCTTACCTGTAATAGTGCGTTCCTGTGAGAAAGCTATGCAACAGCATAGTAGCATAGAGACAAAGAGCAGCAGCTTTTGATGGATCATAAGCAATTTAATTTTTAGTAGACCTAAAAATCCGAGTGCTCATGCCCTGGTCTCTGTAATGGGCAAGTTATACATATAATTTATGATTATATGTAAAAAACTATTTAATATTTGATTATTTGGAAATCGCCGCCGTTTCCCGCTCCAGCTGCCCGATCTTTTCCCATTGGGGGTCAGGATGTAAGACGACCTTGAAGGATACTCCGCTGCTGCCCGTAGCTCCGTTGGCGGGCAGCGGCATCAGCTCCGGATAGATGTCCCGTGGGCTCAGCCGGTACATGCTGCCGCTGACTGCGTCGACGGCGACGCCGATGAATCCTCCCAAGAGGATATTGCCGAAGATCCATCCATCCAGCCGGCGGGTGAGTACTGTCTCGAAAGGCTGGTAGCCGGGCAGCTCGATCCGTAGCCGGTGGTTCTTTCCCCGCTTCAGCAGGACCACCATCGGTGTCTGTCCCTGGTAAGCGCTGTCCACATATACGGATGCCACCCGGGGTTCGCAGGTGATGAACATTTCCTGTCGTGAGCCATGCATGATGGTGGCGCAGCCGGAAAATAGGAGAGAAATAATAAGGAAGGGAATAACACGCGTGTTCTTACGATACATAGGGTCTTCTTGTAGGATGATGGATTAAGCACGATCTACAATATACGGAAGGTTTCCTGCAAATGCAAATTGTATCTTTACCCCTATTGATCCACAGATTTAACGATAACAACCCGAAAACCTAAGTTACTAAAAGATGCTCCTTTATTTACGCGTCCGATATCATACGAATTAAAAAAATGACATGACCGGGCGCTGCACCACCAGGAGCCGCCCCGCGCATGGGCAATGTGTTCCTTCTCATTTGGAAGGAGCCTGCCCGTGCAGAATTCAAAGACATTTCCATACATATCATACAAACCCCAGGGGTTGGGGGCAAAGCTTCCCACCGGGGACGTATACATATATCCGTCGGAGCTATCGGCCTTCATATGGTCCTCTCCCAGCCAGACGTTGGCATACCGGCTGATGGAATCATCCTGTTCTCCGAAAAAAAAGTCTGTGTCAGCGCCCGCCCGGCAGGCGATCTCCCATTCTGCCAGCGCCGGCAGCCGCACACCCGCCCATTTGCAATAGGCCTCCGCATCATGATAGCTGATGCCCGTCACCGGGTGATCCATTTTATCTGCAATCCCTCCCCTGCTGATGCCATTGGGATACCGCCAGCAGGCTGTGGAATCCTCGCTCCACTCGAATTCATCGAGCCCCGGCCGGAAAATAAGACCGTCGTGTTTTCGCTCGGCATCCGTCACATAGGAAGTAGCTGCTACAAATGCTGCAAATTGCCGGTTGGTCGTCTCATACCGGGCTATGTAAAAGCTGTCCACATGGACCTTGCGCCGGGGATTCGTCGCATGCTGCGCCTTGCCGATCATATAATTGCCTGCCGGCACAAGGACAAAGCGTCCGGCCGTGTCCTGCGCTGTAACGAAGCAGCCGGTGAACAGCCATATCAGCAGCACGCCGCTACTTCTTCGTAAGACCGCCATAAAAGTCGGTAGCATATTGAATGATCTGTGCTTCATTGGCAGCGGTAAAGTCGACATATGCCCTCAGGATGGACTGCCTGCTCTCATACAGCTGCCTGTACATATCGGATGATAAAAATGGCTGATACTTATTATCCCGCATGAGCAGTGCCAGGACGGTCAGCAGATCGTGATCCTTTTTTCCAGCATTACGATAGGCAGTTATAAGCAAAGGGATCATCTCCGTGGCATTGAGACTTTCGATGACCCATTTGAAGTTGGCCCCGATATGGGCAGTTGTCACGGCTTGGGCGGTCATATATTTAATGACCGAATCCCGGTTGTCTTTAAAAAAATCCCGTTGCCGGAGGCTCCAGTCATTGTCGCCAAAAATATCCGGGAGCCGGGCGAGTATCTTTTTGTCTTCGTCCTGTATAATCACGGGTCCGTTGCAATTCTGGCTGAAGGATTCGCCGTTGATCATATGATAGGTGAATTTTTCCCGCAGGGATAATGCCGAATATATCTCAGGCGATAGCGTAGTGCCCGTTTCCACCTTCTCTTTTTGGCGTTGCCGTATCAGGGCCAATATCTTTTCCAGACCATAGGATGGCATAGTAATGTCCCGTCTGTCATTATACTGTGCCAGGCTCTCATTGACCCGTACGAATACCTCGTCTTCCCCGGCATCAGCGGTTGCAGTTTTTTTCGGAAGCCCATTGTAAAAGTCGGTAGCCCGTTGGATGATCAGCGTTTCATTGGCGCTATTGAAATTGAGAAAGGTGCTCCAGCGCGACTCCTTGTCGGCATACAGCTTCTTATAGGACGCAGATGCCATAAATGGCTGGTACTTGTTGTTCAGCATCAGCAGCATCAGGAGGGTGAGCAGGTCATGGTCCTTCTTTTCCATGTTGTACGTACTGATCAGCAGCGGGATCATTTCAGTGGCGTTGATATTCACGATGACACGCTTGAAATTGATACCCACACGGTGAGTCCTGCCGATGGAAGCCGTCATCAGGGCCACTACTGAATCATGGTTGTCGGCAAAGAACCGATCCTGCCTGTCGCTCCAATGCTCATCCCCCAATGGGCCAGGCAGCTCGGCAAATATTTTCTTTTCTTCGTCTACGGTGGCGATCCCCGCATCGCAATTTTGGCTGTAGGACTCGCCATGGATCATATTATAAGTGAATTTCTCCCGGAGGGACAAGGAAGCATACACCTTGGGGGAAAGGACAACGTTGTCCTCTTCATCCGCCCTGGTCTTATTCACCAGCGCCAGGATCTTTTCCAGCCCATAGGGTGGCCGTGTGATCTTGTTCCTATAGGCTTCATACGCCCAGCTTGCTTTACCGGGCTGTTTTTCATCGGATCCATCACTGGCCGATTGGGCGAAGGACAGGATGCCGGCAGCGACTGCAGCCATGATCAGGAGGGTTCTTTTCATCGGATCAATATAGGCAAATTTTACTGCACTTTATAACGCATCCACAAAACGTCGTTGGCCAGCTTCTTGACGGACAGCAGCTTCAGCTTTGAGGCCTTCCTTTTGTCCCCCGCTGTGAGATCAAATAGACTGGGTGCACCGGCGGTGCCGTCTGCAAGGGGCAGGCAGAGCACGCTAAGCTCATCGATAAGTCCCGCACGAAGGAACGATCCATTCAGCGACCCGCCTCCTTCCAGCATCAATTTCCTTATGCCGAACAGCTTGTTCAGCTTTTCCAGCACTTTTTTGAAATCGAGGTCCGACTTGCCGCCAAAGATATAGCTGATACCTTTTTCCTGCAGGTGCAGGAGGTATTCCGTGCTTACATGTTCGGACAGCACTGTTATGACATGATCACCCTCGATCTCTCCCCGTTGCCAGTTGAGCTTGCCGTCCTTGTCGATGGCAATGGCAAAAGCACGGGCCTTAGGGTCGGCCACATGATCCACCCTGGGAATGATCCTGTGGACGGGTTTCAGCTTCAGCGGTCTTTTACCGGCAAAGTCGCGCTCCATCGTCACTCTTCCGCTCATCCATGTCTTTACCTTGAACCGGTTACCAATGGGCTCATAGAGACTGCGGCCTTTAGGATTGCCCCAGGTCTCCGTTAATATCCTGCCGTCGACAGAACACATCATGTGACAAATAACATATGTTTTCATTGCGCCAAGGTAGGAAAATTTATTCTTCGATGGCATCCACCGCTAACCCTGCCGCCACAGCATATACTGCATGGTGCATGGCGTCGATCAGGGTTGCCTGTATTTCCCGTTCCCGGACGGGTTTGGATAACCCCAGGGCAGGCAGCATGAGCAGCGAAGTTCCCCAGACGGCCGAGAAATGAGCAAGGGTTGCCGGCCAGCCTTTCAATCCGGCCCACCTGATCAGTCCCCGTGGAACACCCCACGTGGTGCCATATACCCAGTGGACCTCCTGGGCCACCTTTTCCTTTTTCTCTTCGGTGACGGCGCCCACATCCAGGGTCTTCTCCACCGCCTGTTCTGGTACCACACTGGGTTTTCTCTTTGTGATCTTCATCTCTATCATTTGTGACAGGGTAATTGCTGCCGTGCCGGCCAGACCTGCCAGCAGCCCCACCCCAATGGCTGTCCCCAGCTCATCGAGGGCATTGCTGTTCCTTTTTCTGCCCATAGCTGTATTTTACTATGAAATGCAAAAAAAGCGTGCCAGCTACTTGCAGGCGTCCCTGTTCAGGTCGCACTTATTCGGACCGGAGTGTCTGCACCGGGTTGGCGTGGGCCGCCCGGATAGCCTGCAGGCTGATGGTCAGCATGGTAATGAACAGCGAGATCAGCCAGGCCAGGATAAATATCCACCAGCTGAGCTCCACCCTGTAGGCGAAGCCCTGCAACCAGGAGTGCATGGCGATCCAGGCCAGGGGGAATGCTATGAAAGCCGAAAGGGTCACCAGCTTCAGGAAATCTTTCGACAACATCCTGACGATATTGCCGGCGCTGGCTCCCAGCACCTTCCGGATGCTGATCTCACGGATACGCTGTTGGGTGGCATAGGCCGCCAGGCCCAGCAGGCCGATGCAGGCGATGAAGATGGCCAGCACGGAAAATACCGTGAAGACACGTTGTATTGTCTGTTCGGCCTTGTATTGTTCTGCCAGGGTCTGGTCGAGGAAGGTATAATGAAAAGGCTTTTCCGGCACGAATTTGTGCCAGGAGGTTTCGATTGCCCTGATGGCGGTGGCAAAATTATCTCCTTTGATTCGCACGGAAGTAATGTTCGACTGGTCGTTGAACCTGGCTGAGCTGGTGAATACCAGCGGCGCTATTGCCTGGTGCAGGGTCTGGAAATGGAAATCCTTTACTACTCCTATCACCGTATAGATGTAAGGCGAGTCGGCAGGCCGGGGATTCAGGAAATTGTCTGTCGTCGTCAGCCGGGTACCGATCACCGGCTCCTTCAGCCCCAGGGCGAACACCGCCCGTTCATTGAGCACCAGCCCCAGCGAGTCTGTGGGATAGCTCCGGGAGAAGAACCGGCCATCTTTCATGGCCAGTCCCAGGGTAGCGGCAAACTGGTCGTCGACGACGATACCCCTGCCTGTCATGGATTCTTTGGAGCCCACCGGCTGCCAGGTGACGCCGAAGAAATTGCCACCGCCGGGCATCGTGGACGTGCCGCTGACATTCTCTACCCCGGCAATCCCCATTACCTCATTCCGGAAGGCCTTCGTACTTTCAGCCAGCAGATCGGCCCGCTGGATCTCGATGATATGATCCTTCCTGAAGCCTAATTTGTCGCCCAGCATATATCGCATCTGGCGGTTGACGATAATGGTGCAGATGATCAGAATGATGGATATGGCGAATTGACAGACCACCAGGCCATTGCGCAGCGCAGTACCGTACCTGGATGATTTGAATTTTCCTTTCAGCACCTTGATGGGCTTGAAAGAGGAGAGCACAAAGGCGGGATACAGTCCTGCCATCAGGCCCACCAGGAACCCAAAGACGAGCAAGCCGAGCAGGGTCAATGGATTGAGGAAGCTCATTACTGAAAGGTCTTTGCCCGACAGCTTGTTGAAGAAGGGCAGCAGCAGCCAGATGAGGACCAGGGCCAGCACGATGCTCAGCAGGCTCACGAGGGTCGACTCCATGAGGAACTGGAAGATAAGGCTCCGCTTCTCCGAACCGAATGTCTTGCGAATGCCCACTTCCTTCGCCCTTTCCACGCTACGCGCCGTAGAGAGGTTGATGAAATTGATGCAGGCAATGCCCAGGATAAAAGCAGCGATGACGCCGAAAATATACACGGCGCGCATGCTGCCGTTGGCCTTCTTTTCCGCCTCCAGGTCCGAGATCAAATGGATCTTCTGCAGCGGCTGCAGGTAATAGTGGTATCCATTGCCGGCAGCGATGAATGCTTCATAGCTCATGCCGAAGTTACGGGCGATATCGCCGGACACATATTTCTGTACAATATGAGGGAACTTCGTTTCCAATGCGGCAGGAGAGGCATTCTTGTTCAACAGCAGGTAGGTCCAGGTGGAAAAGCCGGTATAGTTCGTTTGCCGGGCGAAGGGGAAGCTGTTGAGGGATAGCAGGATGTTGAACTCCATATGAGAGTTCTCCGGCCAGTCCTTGCAAACACCGGAGATAGTGAACCGCTGTTTGGCGTCTGTCTCGAACCATTTCCCCATGGCCTTCTCAGGCGAGCCGTAATATTTCCTGGCCGTAGTCTCATTGATCACCGCCATATTGGGCTTTTCCAGGGCCGTTGCTGTATCCCCTTCCAGCAGCTGGGTGGTGAATACCCGGAAGAAATTACTGTCGGCGATGAGCACATGCGGTTCTTCGAACAGTTGATCGCCTACTTTTATGAAGACATTGTTATTGCCTGTGAAATCCTGCAGCCCCGTGGAGGCTTCCACCTCGGGGAACTCCCTCTTCATGGCCGGGCCGATGGAGAACGGGATGATGGAATAGCTGGCAACTCGCTCGGGATACTTGCGCTCCAGCACTGCCCTGTAGATCCGGCCGGCATTTTGATGGAAATTGTCATAGCTGAGTTCGCTCCGGATGAAAAGAACGATCAGCAGGCATACGGCCATCCCCGTGGCCAGCCCCAGGATATTGATCAGGGTGAAAGCCTTCCTCTTGAGGAGGCTCCGGATGGCGACTTTCAAATAGTTCCTGAACATAGCAATGGTTTGAATTTATTTTATAATGGTGTTTTTCTTTGCCTGATCCCAGTACACATCATTCCGTGCCCAGCCCCCAGTCCAACCCTTTCAGCGTAGCGGGAACGCCCTCTTTGATCCACCGGGCCGGCGGCTCCCCTTTCAGGTAGTAGCCGAAGAACTGGCCCAGGCGTATGCTCCAGTCTTTGCGGTTGCGCCGCTCCAGGAGTCCATGGTCCTCGCCGTTATATTGGATCAGCCACACTTTTTTTCCCAGGCGGCGGAGGGCGGAAAAGAGCTCGATGCCCTGGTACCAGGGCACAGCCCCATCCGCATCGTTGTGCATCATCAGCAATGGCGTCGTCACCTTATCCGCCCTGAACAGGGGAGAGTTCTTTATGTACAGGTCCTGCCGTTGCCACAATGTGGCGCCCAGGCGGCTCTGGCTCCGTTCATACTGGAATTGCCGGCTGATACCCGTGCCCCACCGGATGCCTCCATAGGCGCTGGTCATATTGGCCACCGGTGCCCCTGCCTCGGCAGCCGCGAACTTACCCGTGCGGGTCACCATATAGGCCGTCTGGTAACCACCCCATGAATGTCCCTGCAACGCCATCTTCGTCGTGTCCACCCATTTGAAGCGGGAGAGATACTTCACCGCCGACATGATGGAATTGTAAGCATCTTCTCCGGGCTGGCCGGTCTTGTACCAGATGTCCGGGTCGAAGACAAGGTAGCCATTACTGGTGAAATAGGGGATATTGATGGAGGCCCTCACCGGCTGTGGCGCCATATATTGATAGCGGGTCTCCGCATCCCTTTCATAGAAATAGAAGATGATGGGATATTTCTTCGTGCTGTCGAAATTCTCCGGCTTGTAGAGGAGTCCTTCTGTTGCCTTGCCGTCCAGCATTTTCCAATGATGCATCTCTACTGTGAACCAATTGTACTTCTCCTGCTGCGGGTTGATATGGCTGAATGCCTCGTTCCCCATGGGCAGTGTTCTTGCACCCGTAGCATTGCTGTCGGGAGATGCCAGGTATACATCATATGGCTTGTTAAAGCTGCCTTGCAAATACCCCAGGCGCCAGGTGTTCTTCGCCTTGAAAAATCCATTGTAGGTGATGGGGAAAGTAGCTGTGGCCGTAGCATAGGGGGAACCGATCTTATATAATTGCAGGCTGCTGGTCATTTCCTTCGTGTCGAACACGGTGAACAGCACCTGCTGTCCGTCTCTTATGAAAGGGGTTTCCCGGTCCAGCCGGATATAACGTATCTGCCGGTGATGTGCCCTACCCTGTCCATTGGTCAGGCAGACGGGTGCAGCCTGTCCCGCGGGATCGCATTGCCAGATATCATACTTGTCGTAGATGTAGACATAACGGTCTCCCTCCTGCCAGCCCATATTACCATGGGGAGGCGGGTCATCGGGATGATCGTCCTCTTCGTCATATAAAGGTTGTTTTATACTCCCCGTTATATTGGAGATCTTTCCATCTGCAATCGAGTAGGTGAACCAGTTCTTCTGACGCCAGTCATACCATAATATGAACTTACCTGCGGGCGAGATGGATCCCCCTTCCCGTACGTTCTCTTTTACCAGTTTTTTCCGGCCGTCGCGGAGATCGACGAGGAAGAGCTTTTGCAGCCCGCTCTCTTCCCATTGTTGCTGGATACGATACCCTTTATTCGTGCTGCCCAGGGCATAGGGTGCATTGCCTTCCGCGCCCGGCGTGATATTCTCGCAATCTTCGTCGCCCAATGGCGTCAGCCTGTCGTCGCCCCTGGTCATCACGGCCAGGTAGCTTCTCTTCAATTCATAGTCCAGCTGCTTCAGCTGCTGAGGAGAGAGATAGTCGTCCTTATAGTTCCAGACATCCAGTCGCGCCGTCTCGAAGTCCACCCTGTTCGTGTCCCTGGGGGGCCTTACAGGAGCGAGTCCCAGGAACAGGCGGCTGCCGTCCTTGCTGAAATAATTCACATAGTCGGAGCTAATCGTCAGGGTGGGCTTGATCTTACTGCGGTCACCCCTGATGATGGCGCTGTCCATACCCGGGGTAAAATACCACAGGCGGTAGAACTTGACGAGGGCTTTCGACACACTGTCCCGTTCGGCTACGAAGGCCAGCTGTCCGCCCCCTTCATCCAGGGCATAGTTCTTCGCGTCGTTGAACCCTTTCATCACCGTATCGATCTTCCCGTCCCCCGTACTGACCCAGAGTACGAGAGCCTTGACCAGGGAATCGCTGTTCTTTCGGGTGGTCTCCACTATACAGGTGGCGCCATTCTTTGAAAAATAGTATTCGCTGACCAGGGGGAACTTTTTCTCTTTACCTGTGTTCAGGTCTTTCAGCACCAGGGTGGTGCCTTCTTCGATGGACTCGCCGGCCTTGGCTTTGCTGCCGCCAGGTCCGGGCGTGGCGCTCAACACGGAAAACCCTTTGGATGCGATCTCGCCCACTTTCGACCGCAGGCTGTCGGCCAACCGGGCCAGGCTATCGGCCCGGGTAAGCAGTTGACGGATACGGGTAAGCGAGTCGGGGGTTATGCGCGCGGAGTCGGACTTTGTCCCGGGCAGGGATTTATCCAGCAGGTAGGCCAGCCAGGCGCCTTGCTTTTCCGGTATCCGGTAGGATTTGACGTTGGGGATCTTCACCATGCTGTCTTTGCCCAGCTCGATCCAGGCCAGGGAGTCCCTGGGCATCTGATCGGGTGTCTTCTTTTTTATGCGGGCTTCCCGGGTGTCTTTAAAGAAAGGCCTGATCTGGCAGATGAGCCAGCGGCTGTCGGCCGTGATCGACGCCCCGGCGCCCCTGGGTATTTCTTTTGCATAGCCTGTCTCCGTACTACGTATGACCAATCTGCCGTCCCCTTCCTGTGGAACGATGGTATAGACCAGGTATTTGCCGTCCGGTGAGAGGATCCGTTCACCAATACTTTCCCATCCGTCGTAGACGGAGTGATCGAGTGCAGGTTTTTGTGAAAAAGCGCTGTGGAAGAGGATCAATAGGATAAATAGAGAACAGGGTCTTCTCATGTCTGCATATGTTTTGGTGAATCCTGACGAATTTAACCAATGTACGGGATAATTCCGGAACAATTTCCACCAGCGGGCGGGCCCGGTCACTCCTGAAAAACTGAGTCCCGGGAAATGAACCATCTTCCTGCTGAAACGTAAAAAGAAACTATAACACACTTATTATGAGCAAAGAAACCTCCTTCAAAAAAGAGTTCACCCTCGGGGATCGTATCGTACGCCGTATGGGATATGGGGCCATGCGGATCACCGGCAAAGGTATCTGGGGACCGCCCAGGGACAAGGCCGAAGCTGTGCGGGTATTGAAAAGGGCCGTGGAACTGGGTGTCACATTCATCGATACGGCGGACAGCTATGGCCCTCATGTATCCGAGGACCTCATTGCCGAAGCACTGTACCCTTATCCGCCGGACCTGGTCATCGGCACCAAAGGCGGGTTCTTGCGGACGGGCCCCGATCAATGGACCGTCGACGTACGCCCCGAACACCTGAAGAATGCCCTGGAAGGCAGCCTGGCCCGCCTGAAGGTGGACCAGATCGAGCTGTACCAGCTGCATCGGGTCGATCCGAAGATCGCGGACAAGACCTTTGAATTCCTACAGGGTGTACAAGAGGAAGGGTTGGTAAAACATATCGGTCTCTCCGAGGTGGGCGTGGATGAAATTAAAAAGGCGGAGGAATACTTCGAGGTCGTCTCCGTACAAAATATGTATAGTGTGAACAACCGCAAATGGGAGTCTGTGCTGAAATATTGCGAGGACACGGACAAGGCGTTCATCCCGTGGTATCCCATGGATGCCAGCAAGGCGGATTCCATCAGCAAGCTGGACGCTATTTCCCGGGAAGTGGGGGCCACGTCCCACCAGGTAGCGCTCTGCTGGCTCCTGCATCATTCGCCCAACATCCTACTGATACCCGGCACTTCCAGCGTCGAGCACCTGGAGGAGAATATGAAGGCCGAGCTGATCGCGCTGACGCCTGGTCAGCTGAAGAAGTTGGATGATCTTGGTTAATGTTAAGGGGAGTGCCGCCGACGCTGCCCGCAGGGTTATAATAACCGCCGTATATACGGCTCTATTGCGGCAGGCTTGGTGATGGGAGCAAACCTTTTCACGGGCCTGCCATTCCTGTCGACGAGGAACTTGGTAAAATTCCATTTGATGCGCCGGCCGAACAGCCCGCCCAATTTAGACTTCAGATACTTGAACAAAGGATGGGTACCAGGTCCGTTGACCTCGATCTTCTCGAACAGCGGGAAGGTGACGCCGTGGTTTATCCTACATGTCTCCTCCATGGTATCGTTGCTCAGCGGCTCCTGTGAACCGAATTGGTTGCAGGGAAATCCGAGGATGACTAACCCTTTATCCTTGTAAGTTTCGTATAACTTTTCCAATCCGTCGAACTGGGGTGTAAATCCGCATTGGGTAGCCGTGTTCACGATGAGGACTACTTTTCCCTGGTACTTGGACATGTCAATGGGATGCCCCTGGGGGTTATTGGCGGAGAGTTCGTAGAAGTCGGTTGGCATGGGGAGTGATTTCGTGGACAAAGGTAGGGAGATATCCATCAGGGGCGGTCATGAAAAAATCACCCCCCGTAGAAACAGAAGGTATTTAATAGATGCTATAATCTTATGTTTTTAAACCTGTGGGCGACAAAGGACGCTGTATATAGGCAATAATTTCTTACGAAATGATAAGAAATTTCTCCCGATCGTTATTTATATTCAGGATACATAAACCTTAGCTATGAGACCACTCTACCTTATTCTTGTAATCCTGACCTCGTTAATGGTCAATTCTTGTCTAAAAACCTCTCCGCTCGTACATGAGCCTTCAGAAGACACTTTTGTTTCAGTCGCCCGCCGGTATTTCACGGATTCAGTGCTTCTTACCGGTGGCGATCCTGTGGACTATCAAAGCCGGATCAAAAGGACAGTGCTGTGGGATCGGGCAAAGCACGTCCAAACTCCGACCGCAGAAGGGGTGCTGGTGCCAGTCCAGTACAACGATCCATTGTTCATAAAGGCAACCTCGTGCGGCGACCGTCTCTTTCATTTGAACGATCTCACTCACCTATTGGTATACCGGCAGGCCGGTGGCGCTTTCCATGCGGAAGTTCTCATGTCTGTCCCCGATACCGCATACCTGCTGAATCCTACGGCGTCATTTACAGGACAGCTTTTTGTAACGGATTGGCTGGGTAATCCGCTCGACAAATATCTTTATACAGGTAGTGAAGTACGGAAGTATCGGCCTCCTTCGGTCCAGGTGACATCGATCAGTGGCTATTGCAGTACGATCTATGGGTACAATTACTCGCCTGGAGACCCAGGGAGAGGTTATGCATGGTCGCAGCCGGGCCCGTGCTATTTCTTTTATTTCCCGGATCAGGGAGGCGAGATTTATGAACCATTGAGATCTGGCCTGGGATATGGAGACAACGAGGGGAGTGATGGAAGTGGTAGTGGATTGAATGGCAATATACACATTGTCATACCGCCACCTGATAATCCCATTGCCAATGTTGCAGATTATTTTAAATGCTTTACCAATGTGGGAGGTAGCGATCATAAGTATACGGTTACTATTTGTGTTGACCAGCCGGTACCTAATACACGGACGCCGTGGACTCCGATACCTGGAGGCCCTATAGGTTCATCGAATGGCGGCAACGTAGTGGATGTAGGGCATACGTTCCTCATCTTTACAGAATCGTATGGAGGGACCAATATCACTCGAAACGTTGGCTTCTATCCAACCGCAATGGTCAACCCAGCCTCCAAAAGCAGTCAGGGCAGGTTAAATAATGATGAAGGGCATGAGTATAACATTTCCGCTACTTTCACAGTTCCTAATGCTACTTTTTTTACGATGCTCAATTTCGCAGCAAGAGGCAATACTTCTGGATTTATGTATAACTTGAATACTGAAAATTGCACTTCCTATGCACTACAAACCCTTGTGCAAGGTGGAATCAACCTTCCAAGCACAATGGGCACATGGATCGGAGGCGTAGGCAACAATCCGGGAGACTTGGGAGAGGACATTCGGCAGATGACGCCATTGGCCAATATGACGAAAAGTACTGTGGAAAATTTTCATCCGAATATCGGAAATTGTAATTAAAAGCATCATGCATTATGAAATACCTAATCATACTGTTGATAGTTAGCTACTGCCACAGGGCCATCTGCCAAGAAATCAACTGGCAAAGTGCCAAGAGTTGGAAAATCTATCAATTGAGGGGGCACGGTCTTTTTACATATAGTGTCGATACTCTGCGCCATTTTCAAAGCTATTCTTTAAATACAGATAGCATGCTTCGATTCGTAAAAGATGTCACTGTAGTTTCCCTCGATTCAATGCCGATATGGATGGGTGTATATGTTGCAAGTTGTTTACTTAATGGCAAGGTTGTAAAAATAGAAATTAGCAAATATGGTGGTTTTTTTTATTGTGAAGCAAACAGGCGTGTATACCAAGTCCCTTCCGCATTAAAAAACGAATGGCAAGACTATCTAGTGGTCTGTTATCGTAGCTTGTACCCTTAATTTGTTCTCGATGACTGAAAATCTAAATTGCCAAAAGTTATTGTGGGCGTTCGTAACTTCTCTCCTTCTGTATCTTTCATTTACTGTTTTTTGGGTACACCCACACGAGCTCCTTGGAACTTACCCGTATATGGTCTTTGGCTGGTGGGTCAACTTCTTCTTGAGCATAGCTGCCTTGACGTTGAGGATATTTAAAATATTGCGTAAAAGCAGTTTCGGTTATGTGCTTGTAGGGGCCATTAATCTACTCATGGGCGGGCTAGATTGTTACTTTTTAGCCGTCTATCGACCTGTCGAAATTCACTGGGTACTAATAGGCCTGACTCCTCTTATTTTTTCTGTTATTATCTTGATTGATTTCTTGCTTCAACGTAACTAAGGCGTTGCATTCTTATCTAAGCATTAATTCTTACTTAATTATAAATACAATCCTAATATTGCATTAGTAAATTATATCTGCAAGTTGATTGTGTTTATCTTACGATGTCGTCTAATCGCAGTCACCGTTAACCACTTTTCCGTGACCTATCTGTACTGCTATTTCTCAAAACACAACCTTATTCACTATGGACCACCTCTTCTACCTGTTCGATACCATTCAACCACTATCTCCCGAACTGAGATCATATCTCATGAGTTTCCTAATAAGCATGGAGTTCCGAAAAAAAGACATCATCCTTAAAAGCGGACAAGTAGCCAGCCGTATCTATTTCATCGAGAAAGGCTTAGTCCGAAGCGTCAGACATGAAAAAGGAAAAGAAAGGACGGCCTGGTTCATGGCCGAAGGCGACATAATTATATCAGTACAAAGTTTTTTCAAACAAATACCCTCCCAGGAGACGATCGAAGCCCTCGAAGATTGTGTCTGCCACTCAATAACCCACGGGCAGCTATATGACGCCTATACAAAATTCCCGGAGTTCAATCTGCACAGGGCGGTTATTTTAGAAAAATATTACCAGGAAAGTGAAGCACGTACCCATATCAAAGAGATGAGTGCAAAGGATAAATTCGAACACCTTGTGCATACTCAACCTGACCTGGTCCAGCGTGTCCAGGATAAAATGCTGGCCAGTTTTTTAGGCATCACACCGGAGACCTACAGCTTCTTTCCAGCACATTGGGATCCTAAGCTTAGAATTCCACGTGGACAAGTTGTCGCG